>WNFB01001352.1_pt1 | contig 20854 bp, 17 predicted proteins | sample 5400501 | NCBI WGS metagenome assembly WNFB01 (sample SAMN13153341, study PRJNA577476) | soil metagenome | isolation source: 200 cm saprolite under Douglas fir tree site 2 hole 1 | place: USA:California | collected 2015-04-18 | reverse complement strand
CGCCATGTTCTCGGCCAGTGCGGCAAGGGATCCGTGAAGCCCGCGATCTAACGGATCGACCACCATCGAAACGACGGATACGCAGTACGCGAGTCTGCTTGCTTTCTGGACTTCCCAGTCGAGACACGAGGCGAAGGCGTCCTGCTCGACGACCCTGGGTGGTTGGGTGACGCGCCAGACCGGTCGGGGTGTCTTCATTTCACTCGAGGGCAGCTATCAGGATGCATGCGGGTCGGCCGCAGCCACGGCAATCGAGGTGCCATGTGTGTTGCCTCCTGTCGGGTACGCATTTGGCCGCAAGTTGGGGGATGGTGAAGGCGCACTCTGTCGTGGCCCTTCACATTTGTGAAGGCGAGTATGCGAGTAGTGAACGTTGTCGGCGCGTCCGGCCCTCTCTCGAATGGAGCACCCGATCTTGACACACGGCCCGCTGGAGTGCTAGGTATCTTGCCGTGCTCGAGGGGCAGAACCGGCGAGGCTCCGTCTGTTGCTCGTCGGAGCGCGATTGAGAGCCCACGCCCGATCGGACGCCCCCCCGCTCATGACGCGTCACGATACCGGCCCAAAGCAATTCGGCTGGCGCCCATGGCTGAGTTGGCGCCTTGCGGTCATTCGGGACTCCGAGACTCGCGCGCCCAAGGATCTCCGGGCATGACGATCCGTGTCATGCTGCTCGACGATCACCCCTCGCTCCTCGACACGCTGCAGAACCTCCTCCGAGACGCGGACGACATCACCGTGGTGGCGCGCGGCAACTCGGGTCGTGAAGCGATCGCCGCAGTCCTCGACCGTCAAGCGGATGTCATCGTACTCGATCTCCGCCTGCCCGTCATGGACGGACTCGAGCTCCTCCGCACAATCGACGAGAAGCGGCTGGGCGTGCGCGTGATACTTCTCACGGGCGCCGTCGGCGACACCGACATCCCCGAGGAGATGCGGCTGGGCGTGTCGACCGTCGTCGCCGGGGAGATCGCGCCGCGCCAGCTGCTTGCGCATTTGCGGACCGTGGTCACCGATCAGCAATGGCGGGGACGGCACGCCATGGAGCCGGACGGCCAGAGCGGAAAGCGCGGGCCCGGGGACGGTACCACCGCGAGCCCAGGCCTCACGGCGCGCGAATTGGACATCGCCCGCGCCATCGCGAGCGGTCTCCGTAACCGGGCGATTGCCGAGAAACTCCGGGTCACCGAAGGAACGGTCAAGGTCCATCTGCACAACATCTATAAAAAGCTCGGCCTGGACAGCCGGCTCGCCCTCATGATCTACACGAAGGAGCACGGTCTCGCATGATGTTGCGGTGGCGTGTAACTATCTGGTTCTATGTACAAATTGTTGTGGCTTACGATGATATATCGTTAGTAGTAGTGCAAAATGGCTTCACAAAACGGCCCGGTCTGATGGTACCCTCTGTATCCTGCCCAGACGGCGACATATGACAACGAACGGCCGCCTGCTCCACCTGCAACGTAGGGTTCGGTGGAGAGGACTATGACCACTGCCGCGCCGCTTCTCGACGGCAGCGCCCCGTTGAGGGCCATCAAGAACATGGTGATGGCCATTGCCGACACCGACGCGACCGTTTTGCTCCGTGGTGAAAGTGGCGTGGGCAAGGAGGTGATTGCTCGCGCGATCCACGAAGCCTCCACGCGACGCGGCCACTCCTTCATCAAGGTGAACTGCGCCGCGCTGCCAGCGGAGCTTCTCGAATCCGAGCTTTTTGGCCACGAAAAAGGCGCGTTTACCGGGGCGCATCGGCGCAAGCTCGGACGGTTCGAGTACGCCACGCACGGCACAATGTACCTCGACGAGATCGGCGAGTTGCCTGTGGCGTTGCAACCGAAGCTCCTGCACGTCCTTCAAGACTTTGAATTCTTCCGGGTTGGCGGACACGAGCCGTTGGCGGCGGACGTCCGGATCATCGCGGCGACGAATCGCAATTTGGAAGTGGCCATGCAGCAAGGTCAATTCCGGGAAGACCTGTTCTATCGGCTCAACGTGGTCGACATTCACATTCCCCCGCTCCGCGAGCGTCGCGAAGAGATTCCCCTCTTGGCAACACGCTTTCTCGAGGTGTTCACAAAGCAGTACCACCGAGAGGCAGAACTGTCGCCGCAGGTCATGGCGACGTTGATGGAATATTCCTGGCCGGGAAACATTCGCGAGTTGGAAAACGTTGTTCGACGGTTCGTCTTGCTCGGTGAACGTGCCGTGCTCGACGCGCTTCTTTCGGCGCCCAGCGAGGGCGCCAGCGTCGTACCCTTGTCGCAGAACGGCTTCGAGGCCCTTCGCGATGTGGCACGGCGGGGAGCCCAAGAAGCAGAGCGCAAGGCGCTGACCGCGGTCCTCGACCAGGTCGGCTGGAACCGTGTCGCCGCGGCGCGGGCCCTGAAAGTCAGCTACAAGACCTTGCTCAACAAGATTGCCGAGTGCGAGCTCACACCGCCAGATGCCCGAAAGGCGAAGCAACCGAGCTGGCCACGTCTTCGCCGCTCTGCCGAATCCGACGAGAACCCCGCGCCCCTCGACTGACGTCACCTCGAGCCTCCGAAGATCAGGGGTGAGCACCGGCTGATCTTCCGCGCGTGTGAAGTTCCGCAAGCCGACGCGAAATCCGTGTCGCCGTCCAGTGGGCGCCACACGCAAATTGCATCACCGGTCCGAAGCAGTACTTGGAAGCAAACCCCACCACGTAGAGATCCGGAACCGACGTTTCGAAATAGGGAGAGAGGGCGGGAGTGTTGTGGATCACCTCAATGCCCGAACGGATCTCTCCGCTGAGGAAGGTCAAGCGCCGCAAGTCGACCTCGTATCCCGTGGCGGCGATCACATGGTCGGCGACGTGCGATTTCCTCCCGCTACGTCCGGTCAGCATCAAGCGAACACGATCCTGATCAATCACAGCCGTCTCGATGTCGTATCCCAGCAATACCGGAATCCGCGACACGAACCGGTCCTGCATCGGCCAACCTGCGGCAGGCGTCAGCGATGTTTTCACGATTCGCCAACGAGTGGTCAATGGCAAGCGATAGAAGAGTGCCGGCGCGTTCGCGTAGAAGAGAGACCTCCACCCCGGTCCGATCGTCGAGCTGGGATGGCGCAATTTCATCCAGAGAGACCGGCGAGTTCTCGGGGGATCGTTGAACCGCAATGCGCTGCGCCGCGCGACCAGCGTCACGTTCGCGCCCGCGTCCTTGAGAAGGACCGCGAGATCAATTGCGGATGCTCCAGCCCCTATCACGGTGACATCGCGTCCGCGAAACCGCTCGACATCCTTGTGCGCCGAGCTATGCGTCACCAGTTCGGCCGGGAGGTGCGCCAGCGCCGGCGGCAGAACTTGAAAGTGGCTGAGGCCGACCGCCAGCACCACGTTCGGAGCGGTCGCGTACCGACCGTTACTGAGGCTCAGGCGGAAGCCCGCAGTGTCACGCACGATCCCCACGACCTGCGTATCTTCCACTTCCGGGATCATTCGCTGCTGAAAGGCAAGACCGTACGCCCTGAACGTTTCCAGCCGGATGGGAATTCTCGCTTCGTCGTATGGAATGCGAGACAATTCACAAAAATATTTCAGGGTGAACACCGACGCGGGATCAGCCAGATTCGACGCGAAGCCGTCAGCTTTCAGCAGCATTCCGTCCGGCATGTGGTCACGCCACATCTGCATAGGGCGGCCGAATATTCGGAACGTCACGCCCGCGACCCGCAGGTGCGCGGCGATCGACAACCCATACGGCCCCGCACCCACAATCGCGACGTCAGGCCCATCCATTACCGTCCCTCTCCGAAGAGCCACCGCCTCGCTCGTCGTCCACGGTCGTCGAGGATACTGAAGCACCCCGCCACGACCGGCCGCGATCGGCGTGATCCGGCGGAACGCGGCAGCGAATCGCCCCGAGCGCCGGGCATGGTGTCCCTCTGGCAATAGCCGCGGCGAGGCTGGCAGTTTTGACGGACGCTGCCGCGGCCGCCCATCTCATCATCGCGTAAGACATCCGAGATTACAGCCGCTTAGGTGGAGTGTGAACGCATTGCCCCTCGCGTGGAACATTCCTTGCGGAGACGATCGGGCATGTGGAACTCGTGGTGCTGCGAAAGCGACGAGCTAAATCGACCCCGCACGAGCGCCCGCAGTCGCACGATTCACCGGCAGCGCTCCGACCCCGAAGATGACGTAGCGTTGTACACCCCCCCGATCATAGGGAGTCCGACAATGAGGAGATTGCGGTTCGTCTTCGCCTTGGCAATCCTTGCCGTCCTCGTCTCGGTGACGAGGGCACCTGCGGCGGATCTGAACGCGGCCTCGTGCTCATCGGCCGACGTCCAGGCCGCCGTCAACGCGGCGGCTTCTCGAGATCGGGTACTGGTACCGGCGGGAAGTTGCACCTACACGTCCGCCGTGAATATTCCCGACGGCAAGAACATCACGATCCAGGGCGCCGGCATCAATGTCACCACGATTTCCGCCGGCCGCGAGGTGCGCGTTTTCATCTTGAACGGCTCAGCCACCCGGGTCACCGGGTTCACGTTCAACCAGGGTCAGATCCTGATCGGTGGCGACGATACGGCGCCCGTTCAAGATTGGCGGATTGACCACAATCGCTTCATCGGAGCCAACATCAACGCCTATACCTCGCTTTCCATCAACTGTCCTTTCGCGGTGAGTCCAAAGGGGACCTTCTGCCGTGGCGTCATCGATCACAACAGCTTCGAGAACGGGGCCCAGGTGCTTCCCTGGGGCTGGTCGCCGCCCGCGTTGCTGCACGCCGCGTGGAGTGTGCCCACGAACCTCGGTGGGGCCGACACCGTATTCATCGAGGACAATACGTTCAGTGGTCCCGCTGGCCAGACCTTCCAGACGATCGATACCAACTACTCCGGGCGGTTCGTGTTCCGCTTCAACTCCGTCGCCGCAATGTCTGTCCAGGTTCACTCCCTCCAGTCGTGGCGCGGCTCCCGCGCCTGGGAGATCTACAAGAACAAGGTGACAGGCGCCGGGTGGACCGCCGGACTCATCCGAGGCGGCGTCGGTGTCGCCTGGGGCAATCAGCACGACAGCGGTTGGGGACCCTGGGTGCTCGACAACGTCCGGAGCTGGGATACGGAGGGACGCGACTACGGAGCTTGCGACGGCACGTCGACGGCCGACGCCAACACGCCGGGTCGGCAAGGTTACACCTGCCGCGATCAGATCGGATCAGGGCGCGACCTTTGCCTCTCGAACCCCTCGACCAGGACTGGGAGCGCGACCGGTTGGTGCGCCCAGTCCCATGAGCCCTCGTACTTTTGGTTGAATCGAACAGGATCGAGCATTACCCCGATCGACACCGGTGGTCGTGGCCTGAGCACAACGACCCACGTGATCAACGATCGAGACTTCTACAACGAGGCCACCTCCTTCACCGGCACGAGCGGTGTAGGTTCCGGCCCGATCGCCAACCGACCGGCCGCCTGCAGCCAGGGTGTCGCCTACTGGGCCACGGATGAAGGCAGTTGGAATACGACGCTTCCGGCCAACACGAGCGGCCGGCTGTACTCCTGCACGGCGACCAATACGTGGACGGTGTACTACACTCCGTATACGTACCCGCATCCACTGCAGGGCGCCACCGGCAATGCGCCGCCGGCACCGCCGGCGCCCAGCAACCTGATCGTGCGCTGAATGCGATTGACCCGGACGATCGTACTGTGCCGGCCGGCCACCGCGAGATCTCTCGCGGTGAGGCTGGCCTGGGTTGAATCACCCACCCAGGTACTTTCCCTGGATCGGCCTGATCCCGACGGCTCCAAGCAACCGTCCCACATGGTCGAGCAGCCGCACGCTGCAATCCATCAGCGCGTGCTGTCCAAGGACGCAGGTAATCGGGATCAACGCCGTGTACGCTGGGACGGCTAGGAGTGACGTCATGATGGCGCGCGGATTCAGCAACAACCTCTCGTTTTGTCCGCGGCATAGGGCGCGTTTCAAAAAGTAGCGGCGTCGCCTCCGCTCCGGCGGAACTACCTCGTAGACGCCGGCCTCGTTGCACCACACGAATCGCCGGCCGCGCTGGATCATGCGTCTGAAGAAGTCCTGGTCCTCGCCGCCGTTGCCGAACTCGGGCCTGAACGGTGTGTCGGCCCCGTCGAGAATCCCTCGGCGGAACAGGACGTTGCCCGATCGGGTCTGACGCCACTGGAGCAGCGTGCCGGTCGTGTGCTCCGGCCGTTCACACAATCTGCTCTTGACGAGCCAGGCCGGCGGCGGCTCCGCGAAGAAGGGGCGAACCGGCCCCAACACGCCGTCCGCCTCGAACTCTTCGCATGCATTCAGCATTCTGATCAGCCAGTCCTCGCCCGGAAACTCGTCGTCATCGATGAGCGCGATGTAGTCTCCCTGTGCGTGCTCCAGTGCTCGATTGCGCGCCAGAGCGACGTTCTGCTCTCGCTCGACGCAGTACGTCACCGCCACCGGCGACGTGAGCCTAAACTGTTCGACGACATCCCGCGCGGAGCGCTGGTGATCGTTGTCCGCCACGACGATGGAATAGGAAAACCGCGTTGCGGTCTTCTGCCGCGCGAGCTCGAACAGCAGTCGCCGCAAGAGATCGGGACGCTTGTACGTGCAAATGCATATCGTGACGGCCGTCATCCTTGAAATCCGCGGTACCGGCCGTAGATCGTCTTGAGCCATTTGTAGAAATCGTTGACGCGATCGGCGGACGTCATCAGCAAGCGCGTCCGGATGCCGGCACCGGCGTCGAAATGCCCCAACATCTCGACCTCCCCGCCATTCCTTCCGCAGAGGCCCATCTTGAATGCGTACACGCCAGGGTTCGTCTCGGCGTTGGAGCCATGCAGATCGTAGACCCTGCACTGCCGCTCACGAAGCCACTCGACGACCCGCCACTGCAACAGATATGAGGCCTTGTTCCTCATTCCGCTGCTTCCGGTGGCGCCGAAGACAAACACCCCGCGGTGTCCCATGGCGCTGCAAATCACGCCCGCCGCGGGTTTCCCCTCGTCCAGCGCGACAAAAACCATCAGCTTGAAGCGATCAGGCAAACTCTTCTGGGCCCGCATGAAGCCCCGGATGTCGCCGGGCTCCCCTAGTCGCTTTCGGGCCAGCATCTCCCGGTACACCTCGAGAAACAGCTCGAAGAGGGCTCCGTCATCGCCTTGACGGACGACCAGTTTGTTCCTCTCCGCACTGTTCAGACAGTTGCGCCACTTCTGGTCGAGGCCCTTTCGCAACTGCTCGAGCGGCCGATCCAGGTCGACGAGAATCGTGCGCTTGCGCACGCGGGGCAGGACGTGTCGATACCCTTGCTCCTGAAACAGCGTCGACCATTCGGCGCCGTCGGCGCCGGTCAGCATCGGCACGATACGCAGCCCCAGCCTCCGCTTCACGACGTATTCGTCTCGGAGAGCCTTCAGGGCATGCGCCAGGGTTGACGCGTCGCGAGGATCGCTCCAGCGATGAAACAACGGGCCCCACAAGACGTAGGCGATCGACGTCCCGAGAAGAGGAATCGGTACGACCCGAACGAGCGCTGAAGCCGCCACGTCGGGGCCCCGCCGGAGAACGAGCTGCTCCAGTCGGGCTCCGGTCATCTTCGCTCGGCAAAACGCGATCGTTTGAAACACGCTGGCATCCTGAAACAGATCGAGAACCCGATACCAGCTGTCGTCCTCGGCTTCCTCGAGGACATATGAGAACCCGTCACTCGAAGATCGCACCCGACTGGGCTCTGTGTCGCCCCGACGCAGCGCTGTCCGGCTCATGTTCATCTTCCTCGAACGACTCCATGTTCTCTGAAGTCACTCATCGTACAACGTAGAATCGATAGAACTGAAGTTTGATGAACTGCTCCGTCACGGCCTGGATCCCATGCCAACTGGCGGTCCAATTCTCCGGGGTGTGCTGCCCGAATATCGGCAGACAGTGAACTTGAATACCGGCGGGTTGCAGGACGGCCCGATAGACGAGCGACGAGCGCCGGCTGCGAAAGGCTGGCGAGATGACGAGAACCGATCGAACCTGGGTCCGGGTGACGAAGTCCCGAATCTGATAGGCGGCGTTCAGACTGTACGGCTCGATTTCCCGTATGGGAACGATCTCCACGTTCTGCACGCGGGCCAGACGGGCCATCAGCTCGACGATACCCCTGGACACGAGATTGGCTTCCTCCGAATCGCTCGCCGCCGTCCGCGTCGGCACGAGCACTCTGGCTGACAGTCCCCCTCGCTGCAGGGCCGCCGCGCGTTCAAACAACAGGTAGTCCGGATCGAAGTTCTCCACGAGGATCGCGTCCGGCCAAGCGGCCTCCTCGCGACACACGAGGCTGTACCCGATCGAAGGAAGCCACAGTCCGCGTGTCAACACCATGGCGACGAGCACCATGACCGGCAGCGCCCAGAGCCAGCGGCCGGCCGTCGCGCTATGTCCGATCGATCTCGCCACGTCCTTGCCGAGCCGCGATGGCGGCGCGCCGGTCACGCATCGGCCCGCCGAACGTGCGCAGCCTTTTCTCGTGGCGCTCGGCCAGGATCCCTCGTCTGGTGATCCGTGCGGCGTGCGATAGTCGGGCCCACGCGCGGACCTCGATGGTCTCGGTCAAGCATCGTCGAAGAAGATCTGGCTCGTCCCAGGGGACGTCATGGTAGGCCGTTCTCAGGAACGCGCTCGTGGAGTCTCTCAGCCATTCCTGAGGGAACAGCGCGATCACGTCCCGTTCCGTCACCGGGACCGTCCGCCTAAGCGGCTCTCCGGAGAGCACCGCACGCAACGGGCCCAACAAATCTCGACCCGTCCCCAGGGACAGATGGCAGATCTGGGTCGCCCTCGGGTTCATCTCGATGAGGTGCGCATGACCCGTGCGCTCCTCCAGGATGAAATCGAGCCCGATCAGTCCTGAGAGCTTCAGTCGTCGCACGATCACCTCGACCGCCGCGGCGATCTCCCGGTTCTCGATGAGCCGGATGACCGACGCCGGCCCCAGCATCCCCACGGTCTCCAGCACGACGGCCGTCACGCTGCCGAGGATCGTCCCTTTCCAGCACGCGACCGTGCAGTTGGCGTCCCGGCCGGACACAAATGTCTGCGCGTTCACGACTGGCCGCGTTCGGCGAAGACAGGGAACGATGTAGTTCATATCGCGATTGACGAAGGCCCGCTTGATCGCGCGCGCCGGGGACGGCGGGGTGCTCAGGGCGCGCCACGCATGGTCGGCTTCGGTTGGGGAGCCGACGATGCGCACCCCCCTGCCGCCGTAGCTCTCGTCCGTCTTCAACACTGCCGGAAAGGGACGTTCGCGGAGCCACGTCCTCAGCTCTTCTCGCGTCCGCACCACGACCATGGTCGGCGCCCTCATCCCGAGCTCTTGGGCCAGCGCGATCAACTCGCTGCGCGCCGTTGGGACCGACATCATCGACGGCTCCCCCAACGAATCTTCGAGCAGCGTGCGCCACGCTCCCACCGAGGCGCCCATACGCTCGGGGCGTCCATACAGGCGCACCATGTGAGACCGGGCGAGGTCATCACACGGGATGATCAGGTCCGGACGGGCCGCGCGAATGGCGGCACCGATGGAATGGAGCGGAGCGAAGAAGAGATACGGATGCATCGCCCGCGATCTCGTGGCGGGGTGGCCGAGCGGGCACACGACCTCGACCGCGCAGCCCGCGCTCATGAAGGCGGTGGCGAGTCGCGCGGTGGCGAACCAGGACGACGTGGCAGCGAGCAGAATCCGCGGTGTCATCTCAGCCTTCGACGATCGACTACTACCCTCTGGCCATGGGGGGCGGGCTCGCTTCGGCCGTACGTTCGTTCACATCTACGGCGGTCGGTGCTACCGTCAGATCCCGGCCCGCCGTGGTCGGCGTCGCCCGACACTGCACCGGTTCGGCTGGACGAATCCGCTCGAGCCAGATCTCGCGCCAGTACGGATAAATGCTCCTCGGGCAAAACAATCGACACTGGCTATATCTGCCCCGGCAGACCACCCCTTGGAGGACGATGCAGGCGTTAGAAAGAGTCGCCATCCGACCGGTCATCTCGTTGATGATTCGTGTGACCCTCTTCAGAACCCGATAGGTTCCACCACAGTAGGGCACCATCTCGGGGTCGAACCTCATCCCGCGGTTCCTGTTCGATCGATCGCAGGTGGCGAGAATGTCCGCGTAACTCTTCACGCGCACGACATCCCCCGCTCGAAGATCGAGCCTCGTCGTCGGCGTCGTCTCTCCGAGGGGAATTCTGCCGTTACGGTGTGGGTACGGCGTTCCGCCCCTGAGTCCCTGAAGGAGATCGTAAAGCCACCGCAGAGGCGCGCCTACCCCGATGCCCAGGTTGACGAGATTCTGGTACGCTCGATGCGCAAGGCCTTTCGCGAGCTCGGGCAATCGGACATTCCCGGATGTGTAGTCTTCGACGTATTGCCACCCCTTCCACCATCCGAGAGGCCGCGTGGCGGCCGAGAGCTCCGTCGCCTGACAGACGTAAATCGGCCCATCCGTCCCGACTTCGCGCGAGCGTTGGGTGCCAGCGAGGACGTCAGCTTCAGTGCACCCGCCCCGCCCACGCGCAGCCTCGCCGGCCGTCGCGTCCGGGACCGCCGCGTCGGCCACCGGCCCGCTCCCTTCCGGCACGCGCCTCAACCAGGCCTCTTTCCAGAAGACCAGACACGCCGCTTCACACTGGCCGTGCGCTCCGCCATCGCAGCGCGCTCCTTCCAAGTGCACGGCGTCCGTCATGCGCCTGCTCTGGTGACTGGTCCTCAGGCCCGTCGTCGTGTCGCACGTCTTGTGGGCACGCCTGAAGACACGCATTCGTCGACCACAGAACGCGAACATCTCGGGCATGAACGGCAGTCCTTCGAGCCGTCCATCCTCGTCGAGAGTCCGGAGGATCTCTTCTTTGCTCGCGACTTCGACGAGCTCGCCCACTTTCAACCGCCGCCCTTCGCTCAACGACGTCTCCTTCCCGACATGCCTCGAGTGCGTCCGCGTGCGCTTCCCCGCCGAAGACGACTCACCGCTGCACGTGATCGTACAGACGGCCCGACACGGATCCCGTGCCGTCCCCCTGCAGCTTCCGCTTCCACGACCCGCCGAGCTTCTTCAGGCGACTCCAGTAGCACACGATCGGAATGATCTGATAACAGAGGAGCTTCTCGCGCACCGGCAATCGTGATCGATAGATCCTCTTCGCGTACTCCCAATAGTGCTCTTCCTGGTTGGGAAGCCACATCCGCCCGCTGTCACTGAGGGGATCCGCCCACGCCCGCAACGCCCGTCGCGTCGTCCGGTTGGCCTTGCCGGGATTCCGGGCCACCTCCGCGCCCTGCGCCGCCGAGTACCGGGTGAGCGCATTCTCCTCGTGGCACCGCTGCTCCGACAGCACCTCCGCCACTTCGACGATCTCCCCGTAGAGCGCCAGTTCGGCCAGGAGCACCTCGTCCCAGTACCAAACCGATCCCGTCAGCCCGGTCCGTCGCAGACATTCCGCTCGGATCACGCCCCAGATCGGGTATGCATAGCTGAAATTCCGCAGCACGTGCGCCAGTCGACGATGGGGACGAGCCTGCCGCGTCTCGACGGAGCCTTGCGCGCGCCCGACGACGTGTCCGACCTCGTCGATCAGGTCGCACAGCGGGTAGACCAGCACCACGGACGGCGGCGCCGCATCGAAGACCTCCAGGCAACGGCGAAGAAAGGCCGGGTGACAGACATCGTCGTGCGCGCACCACTTGAAGAACTCACCCCGCGCCGACTCGAAGACCTGGCGATAATTGCGCGCCGATCCGATGTTCAGGCGATTCCGCTGATAGCGAATCCGCCGGTCGTTCGCGGCATGGGACCGGCAGATCTCCTCAGTCTCGTCGGTGGAGGCGTTGTCGGAGATGACCAGCTCGAAGTCCTCGAAGTCCTGGTTCAGCAGCGACCTCAGGGACCCGTGAAGATACTTCGCGCCATTGTAGACGGGAAGACCTATGCTTACCCGCGGAGCCACCAGAATCCCTCCTTCCTACGGCTCAATCGGCGGCTTTCTCTCGGCAACGAGGCTTCCGGCCGGATGCCTGTCACGTCGAGCGCCGCAGCACTTGTTTGACAAGGTCGCGATACAGATCAGCCTGCTTGAGCGGAAAGAGCAGCACCAGAAAGTAGATGCCGTAGATCAACGGCGCCCCCAGGATCACATCGGCCGGGGTCGGCAGGATGACGTCGAGCCCGTGACCGACAGCGACCCCGACGCTCGCAGCCACCGAACCGGCCAGCAACGGGCTTCGAAGCGCTCTCCAGATATCCCGCCCAGACATCGTGGTGCCCGCTCGGGCCCACGCGATGACGGGAACCGTCAGCAGCGTCATCATCGCCGAGAGGGCCAGCGCGACTCCCTTCGGGCCGAACTGCAGTCCGAACACCGCGCCCACAATGGAGACGGGGGCGATGAGTAACGCGATGTTCAGGCTCCGTCGCGCCCGGCCGGACGAGATGAGTAACCAGGCAAACGGGTTGATCAAGGCACACGCCAGAATCATCGGCACCATGAGTCGGAAGACGGGTACGACTCCGCTCCATTTCGGACCGAGCATGATCTGGATGACGTCATCCGCGAACACGGCGCAGACGACGGCCGTCGGGATCGTGAGCGACACGACGACCGAATAGCCCCTGAGAAACGCTCGATGGAGGCGTTCGGAATCGTGCTGCAGACGCGCCAGCGTCGGAAACGCCGCCGTCGCGACTCCGGAGGTCAACAGATCCGAGGGCAAACTGATGAGCTGGTACGCCCGGCTGTATACGCCGAGAACTTCCGCTCCCCAAAAGCGGCCGAGCAGGATCTTCTCCGTGTTGTAGGCCAGGTACATCACCACACCGTCCAGGGTCAACGTCCCTCCCATGGACAGCATCGTGCGCATGTCGCAATGGCGCCTCGGCGCCCCGGGCATCCATGGCAGTGACACCCAGCACCCGATCGCCGTCACGAGGGGCGTCACGATCGCCATGGCCACCAGCGCCCAGTATCCATATGCCAGCAGCGCCATTCCCACGCCGACCGCGACGCCGACCGCCACCGCGACGATCTCGATGACCGCGAGGGTGACGAACCGCATGTGACGTTGGAGTAACGCGTAGTGCTGGATCGAGAATCCGTGAAAGAGAAACACCGATGCCGAGACGGCGCAGATCAAGGTCAGTCGTGAATCGCGGTAAAACGCGGCGATGGCCGGGGACGCCAGCGCGAGCAGCGCGGCCAACAACACGCCGATCGCGACGTTGATCCAGAACAGCGTCGACACCTGCTCGTGAGACACGGTATCGCGCTGGACGGTCACCGCGCTCAGGCCCGCGTCCCTGAACAGCGCCAAGAACCCCGTCATCACCATGACCATCGCCTGCAGGCCGAAGTCCTCAGGGGTCAGCAGTCGAGCCAACGCCATCATCGAGCCTGTGCGCAGCACAAACCTCACGGCTTGTGAGCTGACGGAGATGACGCTGCCTTGAACGGACTTGGCGCCGGCATCGTGGACGGGTGCCATGAACTGTGGAGGGTCTGCGGTCAGACCCCGTTCGGCGACCCGGCTGGAGCCGTGGCGCCATCCCTCCGCCCAGCTCATGAGCGGCAGGGGACGTGGCGCGTTTGTGTTCGGCACCGTTCAGACCGAGACGGGGGCGTGCACCAGTTTGCGCGCGGCCCCTCGTTGCGTGCTTTCCCGTGTGAATCTCCTGACCATCCACCATTCCCACATCAGGCGGAGCCGACGTCGCCCGAGCGTGTCCTTTTTCCGCCAGGAGCCTTCCATCAAATGGATCCCGAGCCTCCCAAACCTGTGCCATGTCTGCGGACAGCGCACGTCCTCGGGAAAAAGGATGGTCACGTCCTCGGCGAGCGCAGGGTTTTCCGCAAGCGTTCTCGACAGCAAGAGCGGACCGGTCGTGCTCAGGATGGTGAAGTCGTCCCGAAAGAGGCGCGGAATCCCCCGAAGCGCCGGTTGCACCCACGCCGGGTCCTCCTGTGCGCGCACACAGTTCTCAATCACTTTCCCGATGAACGGATGTCCTGGCCTCGCCCCGAACGCGTAATTGCCGATCGTCCAGTCCATTCCGTAGCGCCGTCGGAGGAATCCGCTGATGTTCAGATCCTCGAACGGGAATACGCACCCGTGCTCGGCGAGCGCCGACATGCCGGCGCCCAGCAACAGGTCCAGGTCGAGATAGAAGCCCCCGAACCGGTACACCGCCAGGTAGCGAAAGAAATCATATTTCTGGATTCGAAACTTGAAGGTGTCGAACAGCCTGCGGTACTCCGGGAATTCCGTGTCGAAAAATCGCACGACGTCGTCGTTATCGAAGAAGCGGTATTCGAACTCGGGGTTCAACAACGTGACGTTAGCGACCACCGCTCGATGCAGCAGCGGGAGCTCCCGACTCGGTCCGGTTTGGATGATGCGCCTGGGAATGTGGCGTTCCATGCGTTTCAGGCCGCCGTCGCCTTCGCCGTCGACCGAAGCCAGAAGACAGCAAACGCGCATCCCCACGCCCCCTGGGCGAGGTACGCGACGAACCGTGCCGACACCAGGCCCAGCACGCCCCACTCCAGCGCGAACCACGTCCCGATCAGAAACACGACAGCCCACAGAAGATTCATGCCCAGCCCATCCCACATCCGACCGGTCGCGGCCACCAGATTGCCCACCGGCACTTGAATGGCGACCACGGCACAGGTCATGAGCGAGACGACGAGAGCGGGCCAATCGCTGACAAACTCGCTCCCGTACGCACCCATGATGTACCGCGCGCACAACGAGCCGATGATCACGAGGGGCATGGTCACCAGCGCGGTGATCTTGAGGGCGGCGATGACCACCTTTGCCGAACGCGCCTTGTCATTGGCGCCAATGCGCTCCGACAGGACCGGCATGACGGATTGGGCGATCAGGTATGGCAACCACAACAGGGCGCCGAACCACTGATTCGCCGCGTTCAGCGCGCCGACGTGTTCCCAGCCGTTCGGCTGCACCGCCAGCATCGCCGTGGACGCCCAATTGACGGGATTGACGAGCAGGCATCCCAGTGTTGCGGGAAGCGCGAACTGCCAGACCAACGAGACCTCCGAGGCCGTGCTCGACCAGGAAGGAATGGGAATGTGCAGCCGTGCCGCCTCGCGCCGCCTGATGAACAGGCTGGCCAGACATCCTCCGGCCTGCGCGAGAATGAGTCCCCACACGACCCCCCACAGCTGGAACAGGAGGGCGCCCCCGACGATGAGAGGAAGGCCGAGGACCCCGACGAGCCCATTGATCCAGGACACGCTTCGGAAGGCTTCGAACCCGCACAGGACGCCGATTTGCGCGCCGTTCACGGTGTTGAGCAGCAGGAGCAGCGCACTGAGTTGAATGTAGGGTGTCAGCCCGGGACTGGCCAGCGAGGTCTCGGCCAGCCGCGGGGCCACCACGAACAGCGCGACCGCCAGCACGATGCCCGAGCTCCAGGAGACGACGCTGGACAGCGCAATGACCCTCCCGGCCCGCGCGGGATCGGTATGACGGAACTCGGCCACGAACTTCGACGCGGCCGTACCCATACCGAAGCCGGCGATCGCGCCGAACATTCCGATCGTGCTCTGCACGATGCCGAGCTGGCCATACGTCGCCTTACCGAGCATCCGCGCGACGAGCACCGCGGAGAGCAGGGCGAGGACCCGAGCCGCCATGGAACCGCCGACCGACCACAGCGAGCCATGGATCAGGCGGACGGCGAGGGGCGACGTCGTGTGTCGCTCCAGAAGTTCCTGGACCGACCGTGGCAGGAATCTGGTGCCGTGACGAACGACAACGTTCATTCGCTCACTCGATCCGTGGCTTTTCGCATGTTCAGGTGAGGGTCCGGCGATTTGAACACCATGGCCGTGCCCGCGAAACGCCCCGGAACCGTCTTGACCAGTGTCATGCCCGGCTTTTCGTGAGTGCCGAACGTCACGACGAGCACGGAAGGATTGGCCCCGACGGCTTGCCGCGAAGCCAGGTAAGCGTCGAGATAGCTCTGGTACGTCGGCGGTCGCCATCGTCGGTCGACGGCGTCCCCGCGGTCATCGGCCGGATTGGCGCTGCGCTCCAGAGCGAGAGACCAGCCGCTATACTCGGAAGCGAGCATCCAGTCGATGACGGCCTCCAGCTGCGCGGTCTTTTCTCGCTCGGCCATGAGGGGGCGAGCCGCACGTGCGACGATAGGAACCTCGACGCCGATGCGTACCGCGCCCGCGAGCAGACCGGCGAGAAGGAGCACCGCCACGACCCATCGACGGCTGAGACGCTGCAGCACTCGCTCCATGGCCGTCCAGCCCCACGCCAACACAATCGCACTGAGAAAGATCGCGAAGATCGCATAGGTCGGTGACCCACTGGGCGCGATCACCGGAAGCAACGCCGCCCCAACGGTCATGCCGGTGAGCGACCACTTACGGAGATAGGCTGTCTTGGCGATGGCCACGGCGACCCAGACCACGATGACAGGCAAGCCCGCGACCGCGAACGCGGCGCAGCACAGCAAGATACCGCCCGCGAAGCCCCAGCGCTGCCTCGGCTTCAGGGTCGCCATGCCCAGTGGCGTCACGGCGGCGAGCATGCTCGCGAAGCCCGTCAGCAGCGGGGTGATCTCGGTGAGCGCGTAACTCGCTACGAACGCGCGGAGGTTGTCGCTGGACAGCGCGTGATGCCCGGGCCTGGTCACGACCAGCACGACCACGGACACCAGCGCGAGCAGCACCCGGCACCGAAGCTCGGCAGGCGACGATTGCTTCCATCGCTCGAGACAGACGCCCGACACATAGCCCAGGAAGAGCAGGAGCGCATACGGATGAAACAGCAGGCCGACCCCGAGGGCACAGGCGAAGGCGACGACGTCCCGCTGGACCGGGCTCGGCCCGCGGGCCTCGTGGAGATACAGGAGCGCGGCCAGAAGCGCCAGCACGGGACTGTAGAAGATTCCGTGCAGATGGAACAAGTAGACGTAGCCGGTAAAGAACGCACCTCCGACGGCGATCGCGGTGACGGCAAACGTGCGGGTTTCGGAAACGATCCGGGCGGTCATGCCGAGGGCCACGGCGGCCACGGCGAAATTGAAGAGCTGGACGAGCCAACTCGACCCGCCCCCCGCCTGCCACCCGAGGAAGGCCAGCCCTTGGCCGAGCGGCCGAGGTGTGGCCGCGAGAGCTCGGGTCCACAGGATGTCCCACACGGACTCGTGCTGGAATCGGGCCACCCAGTAGTACGACTCGTTGTGGTTGCCGAACGGAAATCCGATCACGAACCAACACGCGACACCAGCGGCCGAAAGCCAAGCAAAGGTCTTTCTGCCTTCTTCTGCGTTCAGCGCGGTGGGGGAGAGGCTCATCTCGAGTCAGCCCCGGATGTCGGGCGGTCGGGCGGCACCTCGCGCGCGGCCGCCCTGGGACTCTCTCGTTCAGTGGCCGAGCGATGATCTTGCGCGATGAACTCGCCGACAACCTCGCCGATGACCCGATAACCATTCTTGTTGGGATGCATGTCCCCGTCGCTCCGGGTATACAGCTGTTCCGCCACCTTCCCTCTGAGCGCCGGCAGCGTGTCCACGTATGCAATTTCGGCCCGATCGAGGAACTCCACCAGCCGCGCTTTCGCACGCGCTTCTTGGTTCACGAGGTCCACGATCACGTCCCGCAGACGCATTTCAGGACTCCGGATGACGTACTCCGCGAACACCGTTTCCTTGGTGGGGATGAGAGCGACGAGCAGCCGGCAACCGTTCTCGTGGCACGTCTTGGCCATCATGCCGAGAAGCTCGAACGTGATGCGCATGCCCTCCCGGACCGCGGCGCTGCTCTGGTCCAACCGGGCGCGAATCCCGACGGGGCGAAACGCCTCCTCGATCCCCGCGTCCGCCACGATCAGCGAGGCCGTTCGATCGTCCGCAACAGCCGCCGCGCGCCGGACCTGAAAGGTTCCTTTGAGTCGTCCCACACCCGGGCCGTGAACGACGAGCCGATAGACGAGACTATGTTGCGACAGCCACACCCGGAGCCGTCGATGCCAGGGACGCGCGCATGCCGGTGAGATCGCGCAGCTGTCGTCGGTGTCTTTCCAGATATCGGCATCGACGACCCCTCGCTTCTCGCTTCGGAGTCCCGCCCAGTACTCCTTACCATAGGACATGAGAAAGGCGTTTTCGAAATCGTCACCCAGGTACAGACCGCAGACCACCCAGCGCGGTCTCAGCTTCACGGCGCGCGTCTTGAGCAGCTGGAAATACTGGTTCGGTCCATACCCGCCGAGGGCCAGGCTGTACACGCTCTTTCCGGTCACGCGCCCGGCCACGTACGGCCACGACTGGGACATCGTCGCGTTGTTACCGTAGGTGTGTGAATCTCCGATGGCCACGATCTCGGCCACGCCGGGAACGCGGGGGTTGCGAAATCCCCACTCATCGAAGCCTGCCGTTCCCGGAGCCACCCGGATACCCAGCACGTCGTCCCTCACCGTCGCCACCGACAGAAAATCCGCGGGATTCAGGGCCAGTCTCGCGACTCCTTCGCTGAGCAGGAGACCGATCGCCAGCGCGACAAGCAGGACGACGACGTTCAGCAGTCTCCGCTTCATGGGGACATCGCTTCCACGCGACGCGCCTCCTGCCCCTCGGACGCCTCGGAGGCAGCCGGCGCGCGATAGTCCATCATGGCGAACACCGTCACGAACCACAGCAGGCTCAACTTGTAGAACGTCGCCTCCGTCCAATTGTGGACGACGGCTACGAAGAGCATCGTGAGCCGGATGCGGGCGTCGGCGGCGCCGACGGCCAGCCTCTCCCGGACGCGCCGATACGACACGCAGAGCCACACCAAGAGCAGCCCCAAGCCGACCAGACCGCCGTTCAAATACGTGTCGAGATAACCGTTATGGGCCTGGATCACCACGTTCCCGAACGTCTGCCCGATCTCAACGAGTCGCCGTCCGGACCAGAAGGTACTGAACCCGGCCCCCAGCAGCGGGGAATCCTGAAAGCCCAGCAAGACCGGCCACATGTCGGTGCGCGTGGTCAGGCTCGTATCGCGGCCCAGGCTCTCGACAAAGGCCTTGTGGAGACCCAACCCGCTGTTGAGCGCCCACGCGGTCAGGAGCGCACAGACTCCCCACACTTCCACCCGGGCCGGGCGGCGCCGCAAATGGGGCAAGCCCAGCACGAGGAGCAGCGCCGATCCGAATGCCGCACACACCAGCGCGGTCGCGCTATCCGCGATCCGCAGGAGATACCAGCCGGTCAGCAGCACGAGGACGCGAGCGCCTATGGTCAGATGCTCCGTCCCGCTTCGCGCGGTGCCGCAGCGCTCGAGAAGATCCCACAGGAGAAAGATGACCGCGACCATGGCGAGCATGCCCAGCGTGTTCTTGTTCTCGGTGACGCCCACGAACGACACCTGATCCTGGTTGTAGCCGATATAGGAGCGGCCGAAGTTGGGAAAGTACCGGATCAGCACGACCGACAGGGGGAGACAGATGTACGCGCATCTCACGCACACGGCCTTGATGGTCTCGGCGGCGTTCTTGTCGGTCAATACCACCAGCACCATCGCGACGTTGCCAAGATCCTTGAAGAGCCGCTTGAGGGTGATGATGGGATCGTCGGACCAAAGAACGCTCTGCAGCCAGAAAAGGTAGACGAGGACGAGCCAGGTGTTCTCTCCGAACACCCCCGACAACTGGATACGCCGGCGCACCAGCACGATGACTGCGGCCACGATCGACGCGAAGATGATCAGCGCTTCGCCGGGGTTGCCTTCGTCAAAGGACTCGGCCGACATCGAGGCCGACGGGTCGACGAACCAGCTCGTCACCGGGCGCGACGCATAGATGACCACCCATGCCACCACGATCCACGCCGCCCCAGACACCGCCGGTCGCTCTGTCGCGTCCCGCGACAGGAGCCACACGACGGCGGCGAGGCAGACGAAGAGAGCCAGGAATGAAATCATGACGATGTCTTACCCGTCCACGAAGAGGCGATGCACGAGCTCCAGCGTCAGCACCTTGTGGATCTCGCTCGTGTAGTTCCGGTCGCCCTTGAGGTGACCACGCACGATCGCCTCGACCCGATTGCCATCGAGGTATGGTCTGGCGCGGGTCCGCGGGTCGACGAGCATCTCCCGCACGTATCCGGACAGAGCCCCACGATACCAAGTCCGGAAATGCGAGAATCGATGTCTCCCTAGAAACAGGCGTTCGAGGCGCAAAGGGGAGAGCGCGTGGTCCACTCGAGCCAGCCACTGCGGCATGCCATAGTCGTAGGCATACTCGGCCTTACGCATGAACTTCAGTCCATCCTGAAACATCCGCGAGGTCAGGCGTCGCTGGCCGCCGATCAGCCCCGCATCGGTGGCGATCCGCGACAGAGTCGCACTGCCGTCCGTGATCAATCGGAAACACAGGTCGTCGCTCTCCAGCGCCTCGAGCGGCGCGCGGTACACCGTGCGGACGAGATCGTTGTCAAGATAGGGAGACCGAAGAGAGACTTGAGTTTGTTCCAGCGCCAGCAGGCCATAATGGTGCCACGGCGCCTGGCGAAAGACGGCAAAGGAGACCGGATGCCCGGCGAGAAGGGGCTCGAAGGCTTCGGTGGCCTGGCGGATGGAGGGCAGGACATCCCCATGGAACAATCCGGCCGCTGGCTCGACGGGTTTGAACGCGCGCGCCCTGCGCAGGACCTCGCCGCCGTAGTTCCCGGTCATTCTCACCGGCGCAAGATCGCGCGCGTGCTCGTTCACGTAGAGGTCGGGCGCATGGCTGACATCGACGCAGCCGTCCGTGAGGTACACGGCTCGCTCGGCGTAATGGGGAAAGCGCTC
>WNFB01005863.1_pt1 | contig 20871 bp, 20 predicted proteins | sample 5400501 | NCBI WGS metagenome assembly WNFB01 (sample SAMN13153341, study PRJNA577476) | soil metagenome | isolation source: 200 cm saprolite under Douglas fir tree site 2 hole 1 | place: USA:California | collected 2015-04-18 | reverse complement strand
TAGAGCCTCAAGATAGCTGAGAAGTTGAAAAGGCTAGTGTCATCCAAGGGAGGAGTCGATGTTCACCACGGGCTCCCCAGCCGTAACTCCTTCTGCCTTCAATCATCAAGAAGGAGATTAAGGCGCAACTTACATCACGTCGCTAAGCACGTCCCACCTCCGCGCCGTCCCCAACCTCGAAGGTGCTCTTCGCAGAGTATCCCATCCGAGACGCCATATCCCTCGCACTCGCAACCATTTCCGGAGACAGGTCCACTCCCTGTGCTTTCGAAACTCCCAGCCGAAGAAGTTCGAATGTAAGGCCCCAACACCAAACCCAATTTTCGAGCAGACTCTTTCCGGCTACACCCTGCACATTCAATGCCTCAAGGATCGTCCTCGACTCCTCCGGGAGTCCTTCCTTCTGGCGTTTTCCGTACCTTTCAACGCGCTCGTCAAAGTAGCGAACAATTTCACTCGCGTCACGAGATCCGTCAGGGCAGCATTCTTCCATATCAGAGCTCTCCTTGAGCCCATAATCTCTGTACGCGTTCGATTTTAGGATTTGGATGCCGCACGCCAGTTGTGGAAATACTCGGAAAGCTCGGAAGAACCGACCGATAGAGGGCGAGGCTGCACCTTAAAATAACGCAAGTGGCGGTGAGGTTCCGAGCACGATTTGGTCGAGCACATACTGAAGGTTGCGCCGAAGTCGGCGAAGGTGGTCTTCGAGAACGACAAGATCCGGGTCATAGAAGTCGTGATGCGAAAGGGACAGAAGCTCGCCATGCACTCCCACATGCCGAACCTCGCATACGGCATCACGAGCAGCAAATTCAAGTCGACATCCCCCGGCGGGAAGTCGGGGGTCGTCAAGATGAAGAAGGGAGAGACTTCTTGGTCGGACGGGAGCTCGCATTCGGTGGAAAACCTTGGGGGGCTTTCGCGTCTCCTATCCATCGAGCTGAAGGGTTAGCGAAGACCGCCTGCCGAAAGAATCGGAACCCCCGACCAGCGCTAGCTCTATGCAGTCCTCCTGGGGCTGATGGTCAGTCCGGTCGGACGACGAGAGGAGGATTGTTGATGCCCTGAGGTTCAGGGTGCGATGCTAGCCCGACGGCTTGATGTTCTGGTTCACGTGGAACAAGTTCTTCGGGTCGTATCTGGCCTTTATTGACGCCAGACGGCGGTAGTTCTCTCCGTAGGTCGCCTGGACCCGTTCCTGTCCCTCTTCCATCATGAAATTCACGTATGCCCCGCCCATCGAATACGGGTGGAGGTCCTCCCAGTAGGAGACTGTCCAGTCCCGGAGCAACTTGGCCTTCGAGGGGTCCGGGTCGACCCCGACTATCACCTGGGCCCAATTCCCGTCCCGGTACGCCCACGGCGTATCCTTGTTCCCGACCCTCGAGGCAGCCCCGTTGATCGGATAGAGGTGCATCGTGGATTGCGGCGTCGGGAGCTTGTTCGCGTTCTTCAGGTGCTGCTCAACGGCTTTGTCGTTGATCTCCTTGACAAAGTCGGCGCGCCAGTACCACTGGTGCCCGGGCGGATACAGTCCGTCGAAGGTGCTCTGCAGAGCCGGGTAGGGTACAGGCCCCAGCCCATACATCGCCATCTTCCCCACCTTGCGGGCGGGCGCGAGCAGTCTGTCTGCCTTCTCCTGAGACCCGAGGTAGCACCAGACCACCGCTGCAACCTTCTTCGACCAGAGCTCCTGAGGGAACGGCGCGACCGGAGGCACAGTCAGGAACGCGAAGAACCCATTCAGTTCCTCGGGAGCATCGGGGATGAACTCCCTGTACCACTTGAGCACTTCCTCCGCCTGCGCGATGGGCCAGAACGTGGGCCCGCCAATCACGGTGCCGGCCGGATGAAGCCTGAAAGTGAACGAAGTAACGACGCCGAAGTTGCCCCCTCCACCTCTCACCGCCCAAAAGAGGTCCTTGTTCGCGTCGGCGCCCGCGGTGACGAAGCTCCCGTCGGCTAGGACCATGTCCACGGAGAGTAGGTTATCGATTGTGAGGCCGTACTTCCTCGTCAGGTGGCCTATCCCGCCCCCCAGGGTGAGCCCTCCCACGCCTGTCGTGGAGATGATACCAGCAGGGGTCGCCAGTCCGAACGCGTGGGCCGCATGGTCGTAGTCGCCCAGCTGGCACCCGGCCTCCACCACGCCGATCTTTGACACTGGGTCTATCTTGATACCCCTCATCAGCGAGAGGTCGACCATCAGTCCGTTGTCGACGCTGCCGAGGCCTCCCCCATTATGTCCTCCTCCCCTGACTGCTATTTCGAGGCCCTGCTCCCTCCCAAACTTGACAGCCTGAATCACGTCTGCCACGTCGCGACATCTGGCGATGGCCGCAGGCCTCTTGTTGATCATGGCGTTGTAGAGTTTCCTCGTCTCGTCGTAGTCAGAACCTTCAGGGGTGACAACGGGACCGCGAAGCACCGTCCTTAGAGCCTGCGCGTCGAAAGGCCTACGTTCTTCAGCTGCCAGCCTGCTGCCTCGCTGGCGTCTTGCCGAAGCCATACGCACACGGGGGCGCGGCGAGTATATATTGGGCGCGGATGCGCCACGCCCGCAACCCACATCAAGGCTCATTCTTGGTTCTGATAACACTTCGGGCTTCTAGCCCTGGGTGACCTTCCCGCCTGCAAGTCATCTGAGATTTCGGGCCTAGCCTTCAAGCCCCGTGCCCCCGGGGAATTACCAGAATTACCAGAATAGACGCTTCAAATGTCAGCTAGTCGGACGCCAGGGACGTCAGGATCTTCTTCGAGATGGTCTTCGGCATCATCAGCCTTGCGCCATCCAGGACAGGCATGTCGCCCCTCCGAGATGGGAAGCCCGATTCTACTCGACGAAAATTCAGCAGGGGCAGCCCGGCTTCTCAGGTGGAGGCGCAATGAAACCTAGATATGGCGAAGCTCTTCCACTATCGACTCGGCATCCTTTGAGCTGGGAAACTCGATTTCCAGAGGAGTACCGACCCAACTCAACCCTGGTGCTTTCATTCTGATCCGACTTCCCGACACTTGAGATACATGGAGCTTTTCTCGATCGAAAAGAACGTAGTCCTTACCAGGAATGCGAACGTAAGAGAGTTCGTTCCCAACTGAAACTTCGGCCTTCCTGAATCCACTCCTGAGACGACTGAACGGTGCGGCGAGCAAAAGTAACAGCGAGATTACGAGATATCCAGTGCCCCAAATGAGTGACACGGCGATTTCATGTGACAGCAGATACCTCGCCCCGAAGAGAATCAGAAAACCACCCACCAGCAGTGGATAGAGAAGGACCTTCCGCGTCTGGGTCCTAATCATCACGGGTCTCCATCTTTCTTCAGTCATTGGGAAAAGCAGAAAGACATCCGACGGCATAAATTCTTTTCAAAACGGTGCGACACTTGAAACGCACCAATCATGCGTACGGTTGATATCCGCGGAGGCGCAAAACCAGCTCGTAAGGAAGACCCGAACTCCTCCAGGGTTACATCTTTCTCACTAAAGGGTCTGGCCTCGCCATTCGTGAGGGCGTCCCTCGAGTCAGGACAGGCCGGGTGATTGAAAGATGATGACGAAACCTCAGTTCATCAAGAGAATTCCGAAGCTTCTGGTGCGATCGTGCCGGACAGAGTGCTCGAGCATCTTACCTAAGGTTTGCTGAGGGACCGAGGTCGAATTTCTGACCCGTCGCCGCTCCACCATACACTAGACGTTATTAGGCGCATAGTCGGATGCCCTTTGAAATGCCGCAATCTTCACCTGCGACGCACGACGGCACGCTCAAGACAACGCTATCGGATCACATCACAATAATCGGTGGTGGCAATGGAGGTATGGGTGAGGCGGCAGCATGGAGGTTCGCCAGAGAAGGCGCCAAAGTTGCGGTTCATTTCTCTGGCTTGACAGGCGCGTCTGGTCGCAGGGCTGAAAGAATCGTCGACAACCTTCGCAAATCTGGTTTCGAGGCAATCAGCGTCAAAGCTGACGTCCGGAGCCTCCCGGAGGTTGAGCGAGCCGTGGGCCGCGTCGTATCGAAATGGGGAAAAGTCTCGTCACTGGTATCCTTCGTGGGCCTCCCTTCATCATTCGATCGTTGGCAGGAGGACCCTCTCGAATTGTCTGAGCAGGAACTTCTCAGCGCCGTGAAAATCGACTTCGTAGGTTCCTACCATTTCATGAGGGCTGTTCGGAGACATATGAAGAAGGCGCGATACGGCAAGATCGTCCTAGTTAGTTCTAGTCCGACCATTTACGGTGACGATGCCGGTTATAGGTATGTCTTGGGAAAGGACCTTAACAGAATCACGGTAAAGTCGCTGGCCGCCAGACTCATTCGTGAGGACGGCGTGTATCTGAACGCAATCGCGCCAGGAACGGTGGATACTCCTGCCAACAGGGTAAACTACGGAGAGAAGGAATGGAAGGAGTTGGTCGGGCAAATACCGATAGGGAGAGCGGGCTTGCCGGACGAAATAGCAGGGGTTGCACTTTTCTTGTGTTCCCACGACTCGGATTTCGTGGTGGGACAAACGATCGTCGTCGATGGCGGAGAGGTAAGGCTTTGAGAAATCAGAGGCTATTCTTCGACAGTCTGTCCAGAGGCCGCATCAATCCGGTGCCCAGTTGGCCGGATCGTACTCCTTGTAGTTCAGGAACAATTCCTCCCCTGCATCAATCGACCTCGTTGCAATTAGGCGGGCTGTCTTCTTCTTGGCATCGATTAGCAAACGGACGTTAGCTTCTGGACTGTGATCCAGAAAGTTCGACCAGTAGTTGACGCTTCCTTCGTCTTCTTCGTCCCAAAACAAGCGTTTTCCTTCACGAGTCTTGCCTATTATGAGGGCCCATCTCTTCCAGGGTGGAGACCTTGGGGTCGTAGTTATGGCAAGACTCTCGGCCGTTTGTATCACCTCTCCCACTCCGAATTTCCTTTTCGAGAATACGCCTCGACCATGCGGGCATCCTTTCACCTCCAGTGCTCCCATCGACCTCTCAATCACTCTAGTACTTTTGAAGCCAGGCGATTAAGGCGTTTTGACGCCGGTGACATCGATGGTCCACGTGGGTCGAGGTCGCTCGCCCAACGCTTTAGATGACGTCCGGGCGGAGGCGCGATAACCAGGCAGCGCAACGACACCACAAACACTATAGCGCGAAGCACTCTGTGTGGGAGTGGCCTTGAGAGGCAATATTTCGAGGGAGTCGTCGCTTGCCTAAGGCGATTCCTGGAATCCACCACGTCACGGCGATAGCCGGAGAGCCGCAGCAGAACATCGATTTCTACGCCGACTTCCTCGGGCTGCGGTTGGTGAAACTCACGGTGAACTACGACGACCCGGAGACCTACCATCTCTACTACGGAGACGAAGACGGCCACCCCGGCACGATTCTTACGTTCTTTCCATGGCCTGGAGCGCCACGAGGCAGGAAAGGGGCTGGGCAAGTCACAACCGCCTCCTTCTCGATACCACGGGATAGTGTAGGGTATTGGGTCGAGCGCCTGGGCAAGCACGGGGTCGGCTTCACCGGACCCGTCGATCGCTTCGACGAGCAGTTGATTTCCTTCTCAGACCCGGACGGCCTGAACCTCGAGCTGGTGGCGCATTCGGGAGAGCGCCGTAACGGCGGGAGCCGCGGGTCGGTGCCCCGGGAACGTGCCATCAGGGGCTTCTTCGGCGTGACCCTCTCCGAAGAGGGTTACGAGAAGACCTCGTCACTCCTGACCGAGACCATGGGGTTCAAACTCATCAAGCAGGAGGGAAACCGGTTCAGGTACGCTGCCGGGAGCGGAGGCCCGGGGGCGTTGGTCGACCTTCTTTGCCAGCCTGACGCTCGACCTGGGGTCGTGAGTGTGGGAACGGTACACCATGTCGCGTGGCGCACGCCCGACGACGGACAGCAGAAGATGTGGAGGGAGGAGCTCGTCGAGGCCGGGTTGAACGTCACCCCTGTCATCGACCGCAAGTACTTCCACTCCATCTACTTCAGGGAGCCCGGCGGGGTCCTGTTCGAGATCGCCACAGACCCACCCGGCTTCGCAATCGACGAGAGAAGGGAGGAGCTTGGTACGAGGCTGATGCTGCCCCCGCAGCTCGAGCGCTTCAGGGAGCACCTGGACCAGGTTCTCCCCCGTGTCAAGCTGCCAAAGACGGCGTGAAGGTCATGGCGATGAGACGGTCGTCCGCGGACCTAGGTTTCGTCCATCGTTTCAGGCCCGGAAAGGGCAGCAAACTCACCCTGCTCCTCCTGCATGGCACCGGAGGCAACGAGGAGGACCTTATCACGCTGGGGACGGCGCTGGCCCCGGACGCTTCCCTGCTCAGTCCGCGAGGGAAGGTGATAGAGAACGGCATGCCCCGCTTCTTCCGAAGGCTGGCGGAAGGCGTATTCGACGTCGAAGACCTGAAGTTCCGCTCGAAGGAGCTCGCGGATTTCGTGAAGGCTGCGTCTGTCAGGTATGGTTTCGAATCGAAGCCAGTAGTGCTTGTCGGATACTCGAACGGAGCGAACATCGCCGCAGGCATGTTGCTGGCGGGGTCTCTCCTCCCCGCGGGCGCGTTGTTGTTCCGGCCGATGGTGCCCCTGACGCCGGAGGAGTTGCCCAACCTGAAAGGAATCCCCGTCTTCATATCGGCCGGGAGGTTCGACCGGGTTGTTCCCCTAGGAGAGGTGGAGCGGCTATCCAGACTGTTCGTAGAAGCTGGGGCAGAGGTGACGCTCAACTGGGAGAACGGCACCCACGCATTGGCCGGGCAAGAAGTGAAGAAGGCGGCGAACTGGTTGCTCGAGAACTTCGGGAGTTGAGCGCCTGGCGCAAAGCTTTGATTCTGCCAGTCGCCCGGAAGCGGGTGGTACTCCCGCGACCGCCATACCTTAATCTCAATCTACTCCTTGCCTCCGCCCTGTTGGCAATTACTCCTGACGACCTCCTCCTCAGCGTGATTGCGGCGTTCATCGGGCTTGGCGTGACCCTCCCCGTCACCTACCTGGTGGTGGACAGGTTGATCGAGCGGAACGAGAAAAAGAAACTGGAGCCGATCGAGGTGACGGCCAAAGAGAGACTAAGGTCGAAGCTGGGTGTTGGTTCGCTTACGACGCTTCTGATCACTCTGTCGATCGATGCGCGGTCATCAATGGAGGAGAAGCGAGCGCTCGCGAAGGAGGTCTCCCAACTCTACATAACCAAGCTGAAGGCCCTGCAATCTGACCTTGAGATGCTGCTCGGCGTGTACAACAACGTCCTTTCGGTCGAGGTGGAGCACCTCACCGGGAACATAATCTCTCAAATCGAACACCTCCAGGAAGACCTCCAGTACCTAATTGAAATCCATCCGAAGCACGCGACACGGACCCACGTCGACCATATCGAGCACGTGATTCTCACAACCGTTCAGCTGACCAAGCGAGAGCTGGACGTGATCGGCGAGGGCAACGAACAGATTAAGGCTCTTGAGGAGTGGCTCCTCGAACAGGGGAAGAAGCACCTCCACCCCGAGCCAGAAGAGCCGATCGAAGTCAGCGGGAAGCACAGCCTGGTCTGAGTGGTGAAAGGCGATTGCCCAAGCTTGTAAGGGTCGCCGACGTTGGCGAAATCGGCGACGGGAAGTCCAAGGTGGTCCGCGCGGAGGGGAGGACGCTCGCCATCTTCCGGGTCAAGGACCAGTTCTTCGCTCTGAACAACGCCTGCCTCCACAGAGGAGGCCCTTTGGGCGAGGGAAGCCTCGAAGGCTACCGGCTCTTCTGTCCCTGGCACGGGTGGACCTATGACGTGCGCACTGGCGCCTTCGAAATCATTCCCACGCTGAAGGTCAAGAGCTATCCCACTAGACGCGAAGGAAACTCGATTCTGGTAGAGCTAGACGAGTGAGACCATTGTCCCGAACAGGTTCGGACGAGTGGGCACCAGCAGCCTGGCTCCCGGTCCCAGCCTAGCACCTGATTGAAGAGCAGGAGGCGAGGGCCCTCCTCAAATCGGTTCGGCGTGAATGGAACGAGAGGAAAGTATTACAGTCTGAACGGAATACGGGTACTGATCGCAACGAAGTGCTACTGCGGCTACGTATGTGAACAGGAAACGGAACTCAAGTCGCACATAATCAATGCTCACGGAGCACGAGATGGAGACTGGAGGGCGTGGGTTGTGAGGTGATTGGGATGATGACGACTACAGAGCACTGTGGTGAGTCAGCCAAGGACGCGTCCTCTCAGCGGAGGCGCAGTGAACCCTGGCCCGGCAACGTATTTCCTAGAACGGCTTGAAGAGCATCAAGTACAGAATTGCAAACAAACCTAGGAGACCCACTAACGCAGTCAAGTACGCGGGGGATTTTGACGAGATTCCCAGGATTTCTTCCTCGGAGGCTATGGGAATAGGCCGTGCTTCTTCCTGCCTTCCACATACGGGAGCCCAACTACCTTTCGGAGCCTCTCAAAATACAGTCTTCCCAGAAAAGCCATCGCAAAAGTAATCGCCACCGCGATACCAAGCGCGGTCCATATCCACATCCTACCCCACCAGCCACCCAGGAAGCCCAGGGTGATGCCTGTGAGAAGAAGGACCGTGATGGACGTATTAGTTACTCCGACTATGGTGCGATTTCTTGCAATCTGAAGCAGGAGACGAATTCGTTCTGCATTTGTCTCATTTCTAACGAATAGAATCGCAGAAGCTGTCACACCATGGGTCAGCATGAACGTCAGCGCACTGAGAACGTGAACATATATCAGCGAGGAGTATACGTCAACCAACGTCAAGGTAATGAGATATGCCTTCCGCCATAAACTCATACCCTCCTCACGAATTGGGAATCCAATCGGCAAGGATCATTCTCATGATGGCCGTCTACAGACGCACCCCTCTGCGCGTGGGCGACAGCGGGGCGGTGGCGCGGTGAACCTCATGCACGGTTGCGCCCTGCAGAATCTCTTTCTCCGGCTCGCCCGCGCCTATCGTAATGTCTGCTTCCGTGACGTCGCTCCCCAACCCATCTCTAAGCTCGATCTCATCCCCTCTCCTCAAGAGTTCAAAGACGGAGAAGTATTTCGTCGCCGAATCGTCAAATGTAATCGAGACTAGGCACTTCCTTTTCCTTCGGGGCGAGAGGCGGGCTTTCATGCACTTCCTCTGACGAGGGCGGATCAGATCCCCCAACCAGGCCATTGCAGTGATGTTCACCACCTCGGGCTTCTCCTTCTCGACTACCGTCTTAATCACGGTGGCCGGGTCAAGTCGCAGCCTGTGTGGAATCTCGACTACACGCAGCTTTCCCCGCTTCACATAGCGTAGTTGCGGGTTCAGGCCACCCTCCTCCGACAATCTCCGTACTGCCATCACCAGGCATTCATGCTGGAAGGCTCTTGCCCTATCCGCCACCCTGAATCAAGTGAATGCGAGATATAACGACCACGCTGGAGACTTCCAAACCGATTGTCTGACCCTCGTCTCCGAGCCTTCGTCAGGCTTGCTCGGGGAGCCCGCCGAGAGCCGCAGGAACCCGACCGGCGAGGAGAGCTTCCTCCAGTCTTCCATTGATTCCTCTCGCCGCGAGGCCGCCGAGCATCATCGGCAGGAGATACAGGAGAGTCGTGACGTCTGGGGACCATAGCCCCGAGAAGAGTGAGAAACGGCCATCTATGAAGACTGAGAGTGGTCCCGCAACCAAGGATGCGACCAGAGCACTTCTCCCCTCCCGCCTTGCACGCAAATCGAGGAGCAGCACCGGAATGAGCAGTGCGAGGTAAGGCGGGATGATTGACGCTATATCGGCCCCGGCGGTCCTGGTGGCGTCGGCGAAGTAGAATGAACCCGGAACCCCGACGTAGAGAAGCATGTAGGCTGTGAAGCCGAGGTTCGCCGTCGCGTTTACCGCGACCACGAGCGCGCTCATACGCACCAACGAAGGCGCAGCTTCTAGCGGCGATGACCTGCGGCGAGCAGACCCCGAAGGTGTACGCGACCCCTTGAGCGTTCACGAGCCAGAGAACGACGAAGTTGACGTCGAGCCACAGAGTCCCGAGAATGAGCGCGCCGAGAAACTTCAGAAATCTGGTGCTTTCACTGTTTCTCTGCAGAAGACGGAGAGTCCCGACCCCCATCCCGACCCCGCCGAGGGCGAGGCCGACTATCAGCATCGAATGAGTGGGCGTGAAGAGGAAGGGGTCGAAGCCATAGACGCTGTGCCACCAGAGGTCGAGCGGTCCCGCAACAAGCTGGATCAGGCTCCCAGCGAAGGCCACCCTGAAGCCGGTGAAGAAGGGTCTCAACTTGGCACCTGTCCGCCTTTCGAACCAGACCCCGAGGAATCCAGCGATCAGGACGAGGAGGATCCCGAGGTAGAGGACGAGGTGCGATGGGGTAAAGAAGGAGTCGACTATCCCGAGAATGTGAGAGCTGACATCCCAGTTCGCCCCAGCAACCTGCAAGAGGGCGCCCACAACCCCCAATCCGTAGAGGGGGGTGAGCAGTCTGTCCGCTTCCAAGACTATCCCCGGGGCTCTCCTAGGGAGGGAGGAAGGCCAACCATCCTGCAGAATTCCTGAAAGCGTGGGTCTTTCCTCAGCTTGGAAAAGAGAGGATGGTACTTGACGTGTATCGGCCATGAGTGGATTTCAGCCGCCCTCGTGAGGTTCCTGAACGCCTCGTCCAGGTCGCCCAGCGCCGAGTACATAAAGAGCAGCGAGTAGGCTCGCAGAGACTTCTTCTTTTCGGCTCTGAAAAGCTCCACTAGCTCACCAGCCTCTTTCCTTCTGCCCGTAAGGGCGTACAGGAGACCTTGATCCAGCCTGATGATACCGTCATCACCCTCAACGCAAGTGGCCTCTTAGGCCTCAGGCCGGTTCGCGATTATAAGGATAATCGAGGGTGGTCGTGTCGAACTCGCGAACTCGGAAATAGCACGCGCTGAGCTTTAGAGCGGCGGGCGTTCTCCTACTTCGACCCGCAATGGTTCGAGAAAGGAACCTAGCTGAATCACTGTTCTTTTGGTCGGCTCTCCAATCAATCTTGTGATATTCTTTTCCTGACTCGTTCTTGAATCCATCCCTCAAAGGTGTCCGTCGGGATTTTCACCTCAGGAGCAGTTTCGCTACTTTTCACAACTTGTTTTTGGAGCCAGTCTTCGTACAGGTCACGGTACGACCACACCTTTCCAGCTCTCTCAGCCTCCTTCCTACTCACAACCCTCTCCTTCTTGGGCCTTCTCTTCCTCGCCATATCGCGCGTCTCTTCACCGAAAGCCTCCTTATGGCTCTATGTGTGCGAACCGTGAAGCGCTAAGAACAACCGATGGCAGAACTGCAGGGCCCCCGGGCACCGACCCCGTCTTCACGATCGAGCTGGTGCCAGCTCTACGATGAGACCTTCGCTCCATTTGTACTTCGCATTCATGAGGGCGGTGATTTTCCCTGCCAACTCAGACTCCTTCTTTCGATTTATTATGTGTCCCCTACCCCGGTAAGTATCCTTACCAACACTAAACGAGATCTTCGGGTCGCTCTTCAGGTTCTGAACCCAATGAGAACGAACTCCATGTTCTGATACCAAGTAGTACTTTCCGTCACGCGCAACGAACCAAATCTCAATCTTGTGAGGCTTGCCTGTTTTCCGTCCTGTTGTTGTCAGGTACAGGAACTGCTGGCGTTCTCCCGACACTTGCCCATTTTGCTTACAGCTTCGCTTAAAGATTGCGGCTCGGCTCAGCGGTCCCTGGAATCAAGTTCAACGAGATACCAGAACCTTTCGATCGAGTTTCATCCCAATCCCTTCAGCGGCGCGCGGATGGTATCCAGGCGGAGGCGCAACAAAGCGCATCACAGTGAGTGCCTTCTCGAAGCCTGTCGCGCTTAATACATTCTGAATCGGACGTTCTCTTGTCATGCCTAAGCTTGCGCTTTACTCAGAGCTGGCGTCTTACTACGACAAAATCTACTGGTGGAAAGATTACGCGCAGGAGGTCGACTTCCTGCTCAAAGTGTTGCGCAGATATGGGGTCAGGGGAAAACGCATCTTGGAAGTCGCTTGCGGAACGGGCAATCACACGAAGCTCCTAGCCGCCACGGGGTATCGGGTCACGGGCGTGGATGTGAGCGATGACATGCTGGCGATTGCGAGGAGAAAAGTCGGGGGTCGCGCCACCTTCGTCCGGGGAGAGATGAGAAATCTTGGCCAGGTCGTCGAAGGGACTTATGACGCCGCCATCTGCCTGTTCAGTGCGATCTCCTACAACCTGTCGATGTCAGACCTGAAGAGAACCCTGCAGGGACTATTCGACCATACCAGGAAGGGCGGGGTCACGGTCTTCGACACACACTTCACGAAGAAAGGTTTCCTGGACGGCCACAGGGGTGAGGACATATTCGACGAGGGGGAGGCTATGGGAGCAAGGCTCAGCTTTTCGAGGCGCAGAGGGAGAGCTGGCGAGATTACCTTCAGCTACCTAATCAAGGACGGCCCAAAGGTAATACTGTTGAGGGACGACGTCCATAGACTAGGTCTCTTCGACCCACAGGATTTCCGAAAGGCGATGCGAGAAGTCGGTTTCGACAGGATAGGAACGTATGCCAATTGGAAGTTTGCGAGAGACAGGAAGCAGAACGAGCCCAAGGATTACATATTCGTGGGCAAGTCCTCCTAGAGCATCTCGTGTTCAAAAGATCCCTTCAGTTATGTCCCTGAAGACTGCTCTGGCATCCATAAGTTACCGTTGACTATACTCGGCAGAGAATCCCGATTAGTTCTTTACCCCGGTCGGGGCCGCGTCGGGCTAACCGAAGTCGAGCGCTCTTGATCGAGGGTTCGGGGTTCGCCAGGAAGTGCATCCTGACTATTTGCTTATCTCCCTCAATCGCCAGATTCCGAAATCCCCGATTGTCTGGGGCGTCTCGACGTCTTTGTACCATTTCTTACTTGTCCCCAGCTTGGACCTGACTCTCCAGCCTAGGGATTTGGGATGATCCTCGATGGCGCGCAACAGTCCTTCCTCTATCTTGCTTGCTATCTCCTCTCTCTCCGCAGATGAGACCAGAGCAGGGTCTATGTGCACCTCCTGACCCCGGTCGTCCAGACTCTCGACGATTGAGGCTATCTTCTTCAAGTTCGTCGTCGCGGTGTAACAAAATCCCCAGTCCTCAGAAAGGAGTTCGGCGATGTACTTGGAATTGATCATATCGGCGTCCTCGCCCTCGTCCGAGACCTTGTGAGCCTTGATCAGGAGAAGGCAATCCTTGAGGTCCTTTTCACTGAAAGATTCCCACATCTGTATCTTCTCCAGGAGCAAATCGGCAGGCGTGATGGTGAGAGGGTCGATCTCCAGTCTAGCCCGAAAGTCGATTGGATGATTGGCTATCAGCAGTTTGTCCATCATGACGTCTACTGTAAAATACCCATCCGGGTGATAGTAGATTTGTCGCTGAGAAACAGACGACGAGAGAGTCGTCCTCCTCTTCGTATATCCCAGTTCTCCCGTGAAGAAATCAGCCAGCCTATTCCTCTGCTTAAGACGTCCAGCGAAATCGAGGTCGGTGTACTCTTGCTTCCCCCCAACCAGCCTTCCGAGTTTCTGGGCGAAGCTTCTTTCGTCGAGGCAGTGTAGCGCAATGCCAACCCCTCCCATCACCCGGAGAGTCACGTCCGAATTCTTCGACTTGTTGACTATGCGACTCGCTTCATCAATGAAGACCTCGGTCGGGATGACGCCATTCCACTCCGGTCGCAGCTTTCTATAGGACGCTTCGATGGCCGCCAAACGGGGGCGAAGTTGACCGCTGTGTTATTAATCGTATCCTTGTTTGTCCTGTCATTCAAGTCCTTATGCTCTTAAATTCGGTTACGGCGCGTAGCACTCACTCATGAACGAATCGACGACCTCAAAGCATCTGGCGAGCCTCCAGCTTCTGATCGGAGGGCGCTGGGTCGATTCAAGCTCCCAGGACGTACATCAGCCGTTCAATCCGGCGACAGGCGAGACGATCGCCCTGGTACCTTTGGATTTTCAGACGTCCTCGCTCTTGTGAATCAGGTAGACCCCGAGCAGTATCAGGGCACCTCCGGACACCTGGATCAGTGTGATTGTCTCTCCCAGCCCTGTCACTGCGAAGAGGGAGCCAAAGATGGACGTGGTGGAGAAGACGAGCAGCGCGCGGACCGCCCCGATTCGGACGAGCGCCGCCGTGAATGTGAGCGTTGCCAGCGCGATGTCTCCCGCGTACAAGAGCAGGAGAGGCAGTACCGAGGCAGGGACGGCCAGGGAAGCAGAGGTTGCTACCAGGAAGCCGAGCAGAAGACCGCCACCAAAGATGTTCCTGAACTTCGAGACGAAGATGGGCCCGAACCTCTGGCTCGTAATCCTACTCAGGTTGTTGTCAAGAGCCCACACCATGCCCGATCCGAGTATCAGCAGGTTTCCGGTCAGCCCGTGAAGTAACTGGACGCTCGAGAAGTCAAGGTCGGTTGAAACGACGACGATTCCGGCCACAACCAGGATGCTCTCGAGCAGCTGTTTCCTCTTCAACCTCTCTTTGAACACGAGAAACGCCAGCACGGCGGTGAAGAAGACCTCGGCGTTGGTGAGGAGGGCTGCGTTGATAGCTGAGGTCTGATTAACGCCGTACAGGTAGAGAGCGGGAGCCAGCGCGGCTCCCAGGAGGCCGGTGGCCACCATCCACCCTGCGCTTCTCCTACCCGGGAGTTCCTTAGGGCGGTAAGGAATCAGGATCAACCCTCCGACGAGGAAGACGAGGGCCGAAATCGTGAGCGGCTTTACGTTCACAAGGAGCAGTTTGCTGAAGACCGGGATGAGGCCGCCGGTCACCGCCGACCCGAGGGCGTACAGGTAGCCCAGCTTGGCCTTGGAGGGTACCTGCGTCAAAAGACGATTCCCATGCGGCCCGACGAAGCTGAGGTGATAAAGCCTGCTTCAGCCGACGGTCTGTCGGCCCTTCAGGCTCGCGATATCGATAACGAACCTGTATCTGGCCCGTCGGCTCATAGGATTTGACGCGGGTCGGACCTCCATCAGATGAGCACGACCGTTATGAAAATAATGACGCTTCTCAAGGTCTGCTTGAAGCCGATTCAGCCCATCAATACTCCATCGCCCAGCTCGCGGGATGATATCCGGGCAGAGCAACGAACCCAAGCAAGATGAAACAATACTCATTAGGCGTCCTGAGGGAAGCAGGGTCGACCTTGGAGATCACTTGGGACGTGCACGGCCACACAATGTGGGATGCCTGGAAGGGCCGCGGGTCGTTCGACGTCGTCGAGAGAGATGACGGTTTCATTGACTCCATTGACGGCTCGAGTTACCTCGCTCGGTTTGATAAATGGCCTGAGATTGAAAGGAAAGCCATGGGACTCGTCAAGGGTCGCGTCATAGATTTGGGTTGCGGCGCAGGAAGGGTCGCACTCCACCTTCAGCGGAAAGGGTTCGATGTGGTCGGGTTGGACATATCGCGACTGGCACTGAAGGTCTGTAGGGGAAGGGGCCTCAAGAAGGTGAAGCTGGGGTCCGTGCAAGACCTCAGTTTCCCGCACAACTCTTTCGATACAGCAATCCTGTTCGGGAACAACTTCGGTCTGTTGGGAACCCGAGCGAAAGCGAAGAGGGTGCTCCGAAGACTGCATCAGACGATCTCTCAAGGAGGTTTGATACTGGCAGAGACCCTCGACCCTTACCGCACAGAAGACCCTGTCCATCTGGCGTATCATCGACTCAACAGGAAGAGGGGACGCCTGCCCGGGGAAATCAGAATGAGGGTACGCTACAAGCAATACACGACCCCTTGGTTCGACTGGCTCCTCATGTCGAGGAATGAAATGAAGACCTTGGTTCAGAGAACAGGGTTCAAGGTGACCGGGTCGCTGGACTCGGATGGTCCCAGGTATATCGGCATCCTTCAGAACACTTGAGGAACTGGATTTCACGCCCCGGCGGAGGCGCAATTAGTCTGCGAGAGCTTTTGCGGAAGCTCGGACTAGGTTCTCAGGATTTGACTGGCTTGTAGAGGCTGTAGGGGCACCAATCCCTGTATTCGCACGCCCTGCACTTGGATTCGTTCTTCGTCGGGATGGGTTTCCGATTTCCCAGCCAGTAGTCCTGGGCCCACATCACGGCGCCCTTCGCCTCCGCGCTCGCGTAGGGGAAGACGAAGACTTTCATCCCGTACCTTGCTTCAACCTCATTGGTCGCGTGACGAGCCAAGGACTCCATAACTTCGGCGAGCAATTTCCTTTTCTCATCGGGTTCGAGCGCCTCGTCTTGCCTCATTCTGGCCAAGACAAGTTCTAGGTTGGAGCAGTCGAACCCCATCGTCTCCAGGAGGGTCCCATAGAGCCTAACCTGAAGCGCCTGGTCTCTCCATAACTTGCTCGTGTCGCCTCTCGTGGTCTTGAGCTCGATCAGCCACCTCGGCGCGCCCTTCTCGAATATCACCGCGTCGGGAACCCCGACTATTCGAAGTTTCTCCACGTCGCCGTGAAGGAGGAACGACGCAGTCACTCGCGGAGCCTTCTCGATATGCTCGATCAGCTCGTCCGTCCTCACGCGCTTCATCGCGAGAATCTCCTCGTGCAGCTCCGTTCCGACCTCCTTCTCCTCGGTAGGAATCTCCCCCCTGACGTACTCGTGGTCCACCTTCACCTCGCAGTAGTATTGGCCGGCTATGCTGGAGACGGGCACGAAGGAAAGGTCGTGACGAAAGGTGGTCTCCGAGGTTAGGGGTTGCTCCCGCAGAGAAGCCTTCCAATCCTTCTTCACGGTAGACGCGCTCCCCAGTTTCCGGCCGGCTGAACTCCACGTTCTAGCGGGACGCCTACGCGGGGTAGACAAGCCACTCCACGCCCTCGAGTTGGCGCCACGCGTTCTTGTATTCGCTGTTCCACTCGAACTCTGCCAGGATTATGTTGAAGATGTCGTCTGCGTTTGCCTTTGGGTCTTTCGTGCCGAGGACTTTCTCGAAGAGCTGGACGGCTCCTCAGTTCAGCTCAAGCTCGAGCTTCGTTCTTTCACCCCTCCTCCGGATTTGCTCACCCTCTTTAACCGCCCCATTTTCTTGGAGTTTCTCCAGAGAGCGTGTGGGCGTTTCAAGAGTCCGAGTCGAGCGAAGTGGAACCCAGTCTTATTAGCGAGGGAGTTGAATCCCACGTGTTTGGTCAAGCTGCGTAGGTTCACGCGGAACGAGCTGATCATCCTCGTCGCGATCGGGGTGCTTACCCCGCTGATCGACGACAGGGTGGAGCACTTTCTTGTGATGTTCTTCGCGAACATAAGCGGCTCGCTCAACGTCTTCGACTATACTGGGGGCCCCCTGAACAGCGACCTGCTGATTGCGTGGGAGCAGTACGGTGGGGTGCTCGCCGGTTTCCTGGTGAGGAAGCCGGGTGCGGCGACGCTCGCTATGACGATCAACGGGTTCGGGCAGTTCTTCAGGGACGGGTTTGTGGGGCCGCATCACCTCTTCTACGGTTTCGCCGGGCTGGGCGCGGACGTGGTCTTCTGGGCTTTTCGATACAAGAGGTATGATGCGGCTGCTTCCGTTCTCGCGGGGATTGCCGCCCAATTCTTCTGGGTCCCGTTCACCTATGCCTACCACGTGACTTACCTATACCCTCTCTCCTTCATCGGCACAGACTTGGTGACTCGGGTTATCGGGGGGGCCGTCGGGAATGGGCTGCTCGGGGCTGGGATTGGCGTGGCGATACTGGAGGCGGGGAGGCGGGCTGGGCTCCACCTCGGTTCCGTCAAACTGCCCGAGATGCCGTCAGCGCCGGTCAGATTTGAGCGAGCCTAGCAGGGTCTCGGCCGAAGTCGTTCCGCTTGATTTCCTTGAAAATGGCGGGGCCGGAAGGGGCTTTCTCGATTTTCAAGACTGCGGGCACATCGGAATCTTTAGGATGTCAGCTTTGTCTGCCACCCAGATTTCGCAGAAGCGGCGCAGCTTTGGGTCGAGTGCGCCGAGCTTGCCGCGCGGCACGACGAGAATTCGCCTCAATCGAGGTTGCCGGTCGATCTTCGACTGCAGCTCCACCCTCCAGATGTTCTTCGTAAGTAGCCTCGTGGTCCTGGGCTTGGTTTCGCACTCGACGAGGGCGTACTCCTCCTTAACGTCGGTGTTGACGAGCCCCAGCAGGTCTGGACGGTAGGCTTCCCAAAACACGAATCGGTTGGGCGGCCAGAGAGGCTCCTCGATGACCTCGTATCCTTCTCTTGAGAGTTCGGAGGCGACGACGGCCTTCATGCCGCGGTGTAGGGCGGACTCTGACAACGCCTGCAGTCTTTCTTCGTTTCTATTTCAGCTACGACGTCGGTTCCCGCTCACACGAACTGAGAATTCTTTAGGTTCCCCTCGGAGAGGCTTTGCGAAGTACAGTTAACACAGCGTTCTCCTGAATTCTCACTCCCTTTCTGGTCTCCAACGAAGAGATTATTTGACGAAGATGCTGCTTCGCCTCTCTGTCCAGCGCTCGATAGTCTTCCTTCCGACCGGCCGTAACTTCTCGCAGAACCTCATCAACCGAATCGTAGTAGGTGTTGACAGGGAACTCCTCTTCTGCGATGAAGTCGAACTTGCGCTGAACGAGCGAAGCATATCGTAGTGCGAGTCTTGAGTGCCTGTCTGACTCGTCCTCACTTGAGGGGCCCCAGTTCCTGCTCAAGAGGTAGGAGATCATGCCTTTGTGGAATGGCTGGTGGAGCGAAGCTTGTATGTTCAGAAGGATGCTCTTCGGCTTCAAGACGCGACAGGCCTCGTCGAGCACCTTGCCCATGGCCGGGATGTCCGCGCAGCAGAGAGACCACGAGAAAAATACCAAGTCGAATGATTCGTCCAGAAAATCCATCTGTTCTCCCCTTCCGACGTGAAACGTTACCTTCTGAACCAGATTCTTTGGAGTCCTCTTCTTTGCCGCTGCTATCGCTGATGCGGATGGGTCTATCCCCACAACACTCTTGGCTTGAGGTGCGTACTGAAAGGTCAGCCTACCTTCTCCGCACCCGATTTCGAGAACACTCCTGCCACTGAATGTAACGTGCCCTCGGGCTTTGGTAATCTCGATTCCTTCGGGATCCTCGTGCACGGTCAGGGTTCCTCCCCGGGCTGCGTCAAATCATGCCTTATACATGAACTGTCAACAATCCTCCGATCGCAAGAATGTGTCGGGAGAAAATTTGGGCAGGCGTGGAAAGCCTCAGCGAGCTCGTTCATCTGACAAAGAAGTTTTGTCATTAGCTCAGAGTTCGAATCAAAGCACAAACCCGCACCGCGTGGGAGTTTGTCGAGCCTCGCCGAAACCGCCAACATCCTTAAGAGTCCCTCTTGCGCGGTCTTCGCTGAAAGTTGAGCAGGGCAGGTCTCGCTTCTGAACGAAAGGACCCGAGCGAGCTCCTCCAGATCGAGACCTCGCGGGTCTTCGTCGGCAAGTCGAACGTCAGGAGGAGGCCGGGCGACGTGATCGATCTCACGCGCTCGATTCAGGAGAAGGGAGTTCTCGAGCCTGTCCTCGTGAGGCCTAGCGGATACCGCTACGAGCTTATCATCGGTTCTCGGAGGTTCGAGGCCGCGAAGGCTGCCGGGCTGAAGAGGATTCCAGCCGTCGTGAGGAAGATGTCGGACGAGGAGGCTATAATCGTCTCCCTGATTGAGAATGTTCAGAGGAGGGACCTCGAGCCCGAGGAGGAGTACGACGGGCTGATGACTCTGAGGAAGCTCAACCCGAAGTCCTACGGCACCTCCGAGCAGCTCGCCAAGGCGATCGGCAAGTCACGAAGGTACGTCGAGGACCACATCAACGCGGTCGAGACGGTCAGGGGGCTGAGGAGGGAGACGAGAGCCGAGGTGACTGTGAAGAGCGCGCCGACCCCCGAGGAGAGAAAGGAGGGTGTTCTCCCGCTGAAGCACGCGACCTACATTCACAGGGCAGAGGAGACGCCGTCGATTCAAGGGCTACCCAGCCGCGAGCGCGCCGAGAAGCTGAAGGAGCTTGCCGAGACGATCGCCCCGCTACCGCAGCCGGAGGCCGAGAAGGTCGTGAGCCATTTCGTTATGGCGCCTCAGAGGCCAATGGAGGAGATCAGGAAGGACGTCCAGTATCTGCGCGCCGTGAAGCTCGAGATCCTCCTGGACCCGAGGGTGGCGGAAGCCCTGAGGACCGCGGCGGAGGACAGGAGGACGACGATGGAAGCGGTCGCGTCTCTCGCGATACACTCCTGGCTGAGGCAGCAGCGCTACTTCTAGCGAGCGTCACCCGTCCAGGCGGTCGATAAGGTCTGGACTTTCGATTCTCATCGAAAGGCCTACCCATCATTGGAGCCTTAACCTCACGTTGAGCTTCTTCGAGAGATTCTCCAGGTCTTGGGCAACGTAGAAGAAGGCCATCCAGCTCCACCTCCCCCACCTTCGAATCCCCTCCTTCTTCACCCGCTCGATGGCGTCCCTCGCGTTCTTGGGCTCTCTTCCGAAGAAGAGCTTCCCGAAGACGTCGACCGACCAGGCGTCGATTGGAAAGCCGGCCCTGGGGTTTATTATATCGGCTGAGTAGTCTCCGATTCCCGGAAGTTCCATCAACCTCCTCTTGGACTCCTCGGCTGGCAGCTTTGCGAGGTCCTCCAGCGTCGGAAAGGCCCCTCCCTCCAAGATTTTGGCCAGCTGGATAACATACTTCGCTCGATAGCCGAGCTTGCATCGACTCTCGAGCTCCTTGGTCGATACTACCGAGATCTCACTCGGGACGGGCCATGCGTTGACTCTCCTCCCGTCGAACTCGGCGGCCGTGCCGTACCTGCTCACGAGGCATTCCATCATCTGCTCGCTCCTCTTGAGGGGTGCCATCTGGAGGCAGATCGTCAGAATCGCGAGGTCGAAGACGCTCCCACCCAGGGTATCGTGCAT
>WNFB01001347.1_pt1 | contig 20883 bp, 16 predicted proteins | sample 5400501 | NCBI WGS metagenome assembly WNFB01 (sample SAMN13153341, study PRJNA577476) | soil metagenome | isolation source: 200 cm saprolite under Douglas fir tree site 2 hole 1 | place: USA:California | collected 2015-04-18 | reverse complement strand
TCGCCCTGTAATAGTCCGATAACCGCCTGGTCAAGCATCACAGTAATCGCGGTGAGACTGACGCCAACTGCGAAAAGCGCTATGGCCTGCATACTCGCTCTCAGTAGTTGAAAGTCAGCCGATAGGAAAGGTGCAACTAACGCGAACACAATACCGGTGCATCCTCCTACTCCCCCAACCAGGATCAGAGCGGCGCTGATGAGCGCCATTTCTTTACCTTGTTGACGCGGTAGCTCACCTATCAACAGGGTTCCCAATCCCAGTATGCTGGCGGATGCAAGCAGGGTCATAGCCGAGATCGCCGCGGAGGCAAGACCTACAGCTTCGGGCGAGAATTGGCGCGTTGCTAACCACCAGTACGCGAATCCAATAACCGAGGTGACGGTCGTTGTGCCAATTAATGAACTGGTATTGAGTAATATGACCCTATTAGTTTTGACCCACTGAAACAGTAATGCTCTCACCGTTCTTAAATTCCTCCCGGAACTAGTTTTAACCCTGTTTCGACGCGAGAAGAAGAGTGCCAGGAATGGAATGTGCTCACGGGAAGGGTCCTTTCTTGTGGTTTCCCTATCAACGGCACTTCACCAGCACATTGGCAAGCTCAGGAGAGATCCGGCCTCTTTGTACCAGCATATACATTGTTCCTGCAATCATCAACCCGATATGTAGTATATCCAGGAGGGGGAAGATGATGCCTCGCCAGTCACGCGCCTTGATCACACTCAGCATGCTGAACGGAAGCAGGGCCAGCGCCAGCCCTATACCGAATTCAGGCAGGGCTGCGATCCTGTGCATACTGACCAGGACGATAGCAGCGGCGATGAGAGCAATGAGACAGGTAACGGTACCGCAAGCTTTCAGCAGGAAAGGTTTGGTATATCCGCTTGTGGGATGCGCCTGGTGAAAGGCCATCACAGCGATGCCTGCTGAAAAGTGCTTTACCAGTCGGAACTTTCGCTGATGCAGCCGGTGCACGTATAATGTATCGGTACAGAGAATCGTTGCTCCCCCGCACGCCATTTCGCAGGCAAGATGGTAATCTTCCATTCCGTAGGGGCAGGTGAGCGGCCACCGATCCTGAATACGCTCAAACACGGTTCGAGAAAAGAGCAGATTGGCCGTAATTGGAGGGCTCTTAGCCGTGCCCAAGTTAGCCTTTGAGAGCACAGACTTTACTCCATAGCGGGGCCATTCCGAGAAAAGTGAGCCATCCTGGTATACCCCGCGAAGCGTACGGTCGTTTAAGTGGCGACGACTGATCCCCCCGACCCCATCGACTTGCTGCGTATCGATGACGCGGATAGCCGTCGATAGCCAGTCGGCCGGAGCCTCGACCTGGCTGTCAATCAACGCGATGATCTCTGCGCCAGTCTGTAGTGCGAAGGAGCTCCCGTAATAGCGTTTCACGTTCGCATCACGTCCAAGCCAGCTTATCGGTCGCTGTAGCTGGATGCACTGAATACTGGGATGATTGATAAGATCTCCCAGTCCTTCCCAGCTCGCATCCTGATCAGGGGTATTGCCAACCAGGGTAATGGTGAAGGCTCCCTGGTAATCCTGGGCAAGCAGAGACTGGACGCACTGGCGGATGGTGCGTTGTGAATCGCGCAGCGGAATGACAATCCCCACAGGTGGAAGATATGTGCTCTGTTGTGTTCTTGATCCTATCAGGGAGTCTTGCCGTTGTGGAGCCACGAAGACAAACTGGCCATTAGCGACGTAGTTGATGATTGCCGCGACCACAACTCCAGTCACAGTTGCCAGTAAGTAGTGTACACCAATGGAGATGAGCAGTGCAAAGAGCAATTGATTGAATGGAATTGTGACAATCTTTGTCGCGTGAAACTTGAGCCAATGTGAATGAAAAGCACCCTTACGGTCGCGCCAGTTCACCCAGCGGTTCAGCCAAAAGTTAGCCTCAATACTGGCAATAGTCTGGATGAAATAGGCAATGTGCTCTTCAACGTGGCAATAATGCACCAGCCCATAGAGAAGCGCTATACCACCAAGCATCACTCCCAGGCCAACCAACCCAAAGCCGAATATGCGCTGCTGCACTAGCTGGAAAAGACGTTCCGGTATCTTCCTCTTCCGTGGGCGAGATACTGGTAGGGAAAGGGTATCACACGCTGCCCAACTATCTCTCGTGGGGGAAATTGGTGTACGATATGAAAGATGGTGGAGCGATGGCGTCGAAAGTATACCTACATCATCACTATCCAACGTTTCTGGAACGGTTGTGACAGGGAATGTCTTGGATAGCAAGTAGCGTCGATCAAGGATATCGTGAGGGGCAGCACGTGTGGAAGCACATTGCTCATCATATCCCATAACAGTAGCCGCATCATTCGCCGGTACGGGACGACCTCTAACCATACCAATCGTTGGATCTTTGAAAGGGGCGCGCAGATACTGTAGAGCCAGAGCCTCGGGAAGAAGATCAGCGCCAACTACTACCACGAGCGGGCTGGTAGCCTGTTTGAGAAACAGGTTGATGGCAGAGGCTTTGCCTTCGCGCTTCTCCTGGATACACAATCGTACTCGCGGCTCTAGGAGCGCAATTTCAGCTACAGTCGGCACAGTGCGATCAGTGCACCCACTGGCAACGACGATGATCTCCGCGATGTGCACAGATGGAGCTTGTTGTTCGAGAACAGCGCGGATGGTGCGGCCGATATTGGCTTCTTCATTATGGGCCATAATGCCTACGCTGCAACTGATATATTCGTCACCTTGCTCTGCCTGCCAGCCCTCCTGCATCGATCTACCCTCATCTACGATCTTCTTTGCCATAAAAGTCCTCCCCCTGGTACAACCACATTAAGTGGTGGAGGCCAGGTGAACTGAGCGTGATTTTCCTGGTTTTTCACCCTCGACCACCGTTTGAGGATGAGTGGCCAGAATGATGGGATCACGCTGGCTTTCACCTGTTTTCTGGTGATACGTTTGATTGCAGATTTCTGTATGGAAGATGTCGCTATCATAAACTGATACTCCTATCTATATGCCACATCTTGCGGTGGGCGGCAGCTTCGATGCCATCGAAGGCGCGGGTGATGGCGATGGTATCGGGTCGTGTTGCCAGCATGGTTTTTCCTTCCTACACGTCAAAGCTTACGCCATATAAAGAAGTAGCCGGTCCCATAAGAGTCCGAAATGGGGATTTTATCGATGAGAACGTATTTCTTGCTGTGCTTGATAGCCTGGGCTATGAGAAGGTCGACCTGGACGCTAGCTCCAAAATCCAACGCGATCAGGTCGAAGTAGCCATCGTTAACGGCCCTAACATAGGCTTCATTGCCAACGTAGTAGTGTCCCTGCTTATCAGTGTATTCAAAAAAGTAGGGGCCGGTCCATTGCCAGGAATACGCATCATCCCGTAAGTAATAGCGCAATACCTCAACTTGTTCCACCAGGTAGCGACCACTGCCGGGGCGCACCTGGGTTTGAAACGCATACGTAAGCCTGCTTGCGGATGGCCATCCCGAGTACAAACTCTGCGCTACTCCTGCCCCGACCAGGAACAGTATCAAGCAGATCGCCACGCCGGCTAACCAGTAGCGCCCAGGCGAGAACGCCCGTCGGAAGCCGGAGAGGGACGCCAGCGCATACCCTGCCACTGGCATCACAAAGAACATACTGTACCCCAGGTGCTTGTCCAGAGAGATCAGCTCGGCTTTGTAGATGTGATAGGCGGGTACGAGCAGCGCCGAACCAAGGAATAAGAGCGCAATCAACAGATGCTTTTTGTGCGCAAAGACAAGGCCAGCCAGCCCTACTGCATACGATAAACCGGCTACCTCGACAACATCTTCGGCTAAAAATAGGCGTGAGTACTCCTGATGGACAATACGGTTGGTCGTTGAATTCACGAGCGCATGAAGCATACTTGGATCAAAATGGATCACGAGAATAGCCGCCAGCGTTCCTACCACAACGAGGGACAGCGCTCCCAGCGTTCCACGCACCACCATGCTTATCCATCCCCGCCTGAGCAAGGTGCACAACGCGAGGGTGGCAAGAACAGATGGGATAAACAGCAATGCCGCATATTTCGCAAAAAACGCCAGCACCAGGAATGGGCCAATACCCAGAGCCCGCCAGGGTCGCTGTGCCAGGCTGGCATTCACAGCCAGGGCCGCCCCTACTGCCACCAGGCAAAGGCAGAGGGGATCATAGGTCGCCAGGCGACTTAAAAAAAGCACCGGCCCTTGACACACAAAGAATATAGCGGCAAAGACGGCGCTCTTCTGGTCAAAAAGCTTCTTCGTCACATAATAGCCACAGGCCGTCACAATCAACATACAGATTGTGCTAAAGGATCGTGCTAGCTCAAGTCCTCCCAACATGTCGAGCGCGCCACCGATAATTGGGTAGAGATAAGGATAGCCCGAAAAATAGTGACTATAGTTATCCAGCAATGGCAGCCCCACCAACCAGTGTTGCCAGATCTGCCGCCCGGCATAGAGATAAAGCCCCTCATCCTGAAAGGCGGTATTCTGTAACAGTATCCAGGAAAGCAGAGCCTGAAGGGCCAGAATCAGAGGCAATGACCAGCGCGACATCGTTACGTCAGCCAACCGGGGCTTGCGCGTTATTTTTTTCGTCTCAACCGACTGCTGAGGTGAAGAGATCTCGATCACGATTTCATCCTTTCTTTTCGCATTTTTTATTTCTATCACACTAAGAATGATGGATGTTTAGATTAAGATGATCTAGTTTCTGTGCAGGCTGGCCACGATACGCCGCATGGCTGCCAGCGAATCAGGATCAGATGCGAGAGACCAACTCTCAATTTGCGCGCTGGTAAGATCCAATGCAGGTCCACCTTCGTGATAGAGCAAGGCATAAACTTGAGGAATATCATTGACTGCCTGCCCAAGTTTTGTCAGCCACGCAGCCTTTTGCGCGGCTGGCCCGTCGGCGCTAGCCTCCACAAAGATCGGCTTCGTTGGATAGCGCTGCACCAGATTTTGCAGTACCGTCTCAGGATCGCCCCATTCTGTCCCGGGGTAATTAATAAAACTTTGGAGGACGGCATCGATGGTTGATGCTGGCGGTGCATACGCCTGGTCATGGATAGGATCAGCCGGAGCCCAGACCCAGGCCACATTGTTTGCTCCAACAGCGCGAAAAACGGACTGCACATGCATCCAGGCCTTCGGTACATCCTGCGGAATACCACCATTGGCGACACCCGATGATAATGACCAGTTACGATCGGCATGGAGAAAGACCGTCAGATAGACCGGTTCGCCATAATCGCGAATGTCCTCGGCCCAGCGTCTGATCTCCTGGTCATGGAGCCCGTTAATAATCGCGGGCAAATTGGCATCGAGCGGCGGCTTCTGATGAGGGCCGAACAGCCCGAATTGGAGCGTGATCCAGGGGCGTGCATGGTGTGCCGCTAGCTGGTCTGCCCAGGCTTTATCAAACAGATCATGGGTGTCTTGCGTGCGTCCAATGATTGAAAACTGAGTGCCGAGATCACGCTCCAACACTGGCGGTCGATTCTTTAACAACTGAATCGGAAGCGACAAGCCAAAGTATGGCGCAGCTATCTTCTCCTGGCTGATCACAAACGGTGTGGACTTGGCACTGGCGAAAATCGCCAGAGAGCCCAGAGCGTTACTCGCAAGGATGGGACCGGCTAGCAACGCGGCCAACCCCAGGTTCCACACGGGATTCAGACCACGGTTGCGCCTCAATAACTTCGAAGGATATGGCTGGTTGGCAATGGTCTCATCAGTTGCCCCAGACCGCTGCACGGCCACTTGAAAGCGCATATCTTTGAAGTTCAGCCAGAGGAAACCACCCAGCATCAGCATTGAGTAGGCCACCCACAGCACGCTGATGAAGAGAGACGTCTGTTCCTGACCTTTGACCTGGGTCGTCCAGAACAGACAGGCAACGCAGAGCAACAAGAAGAAGATGTACACCCTCAAGTAGCTCAGCGAACGCTTCCCACTACGCTGTTTCGAGGTCACAGCAAAACCGACTTTGCGCTGTAAGACGACGGAGAGCAGGCTGCCAATCAAAACGGGGAAAGAGCCAAAGCCGATGATGATACCGCGCAATCCGGTAACGCCACGCGCAGAATACCACAGCGTGGCAGCGCCGAGCAGACCGTATGGGAGAAAATGCCAGAGGTATTCGCTCAAATAGGCGCTGCGCACAGCCGGGATACCCGTAAAGATGAAGAGCATTGGGCTAACCAGGTAGATCAAATCACGCAGACCACACAGGTAATGTGTACAGGCCAGGAAGTACTGGACCCGTTGCCCAAACCGCAAGCCATGTTTCTTCGGGAGAAAGATTTCACGCCAATGGGTGCGAAACACGCCCAGCGTGCCGAGCGCCCAGCGGCTCTGTTGCTTGAGGTATGATGGTACATCCAGCGGCCCCAGGCCCGTGGCGAGAACATCAGTTAGATAGATACTCCGCCAGGATGGATGCAGGGTAATGGAGGCTGCAAAATCCTCAGTCACCGAATCTTGCGGCAAGCCACCGATCTCGTCCAGCGCAGCGGCGCGAATAACCACATTTGTACCACAGATAAACGCGGCATTGAGAGCCGCCTTTCCCGGACACAGCAAGTTATAAAACATGGATTGCTGGTCATCTGCCCAACGGGATACCGGATTGTCCAGGTTCGCATAGTATTGCCCGGTCTGCACCCAGCCCATCTTGGGATCGCGAAAAGGCGGAATGGTTTTGAGCAGGAAATCTGGTTTTGCGACCTGGTCGGCATCAAAGATGACCAGGAGCGCATCACCTGTAGCTTGAAGTTCCTGGCGTGCATTTTCAATATTGCCTGCCTTCGCTCCACCAGCTCTGGTCCGGGTCACGCAACAGACACCCAGTTCCTTCGCCAGCATGTCTGTCTCCTCCCAGTTCGCCGCCTTCGCCACACGACCATCGTTACAAACAACGATCGTCACCCGCCCATGAGGATACTGCGCCAGGTACTTATCGCGGGCGGCAATGATCCCTTCCAACGTCGGTCTGAGAATCGCGACGCCCTCGTTGACAGTGGGGATAAAGACGAAAATCGGGTGCCGCATCGGATCTTCACCCTGCTCAATCTCCGGTGGCGGCCAGGGCCAGACGGTAAATTGATAACCAAGCCCATGGAGTGCCCCTAGCACCTCTGCGAACAGGAGCGGCACAGCAATCCACCAGCCATGCCAGTTCGTGGCGGAAACACGCCAGCTCAAGTAGTCAATAGTGGAGACTCCAACAGCGATAGCCAGCACCATAGTAATCGCCTGATCGCGGTTGACATTTTTCGTGGACGCAATTGCCAAGCCAATAAACAGGACGGCCAGGACCAGCAGCGCACCAGGTTGCGCATAGCAAATCCAGCCAGCCGCCAGGATCACCACTGCCACTGCCACTATCGAAGGAAACTTTTCGTAGAAAAATTTCTTCCGTGTCGTAGGAAGCTCGACCGTTTCTATATCATCATCAATGGAGTGTGGGTGATACCCATTCGTGCTGGGGATCGGAGTCGTTGGCAGCACGATTGTTTCTATATCTGTGATGGAGTGTGGGTGATATCCATTGGTGCTAGGGATCGGAGTCGTTGGCAGCACGATTGTTTCTATATCTGTGATGGAGTGTGGGTGATGCCCATTCATGCTAGGGATCGAAGTTGTAGGAAGCTCGACCGTTTCTATATCATCAATTGACGCCAAAGAGGGTGTAGAAAGCGCAACACTGCTCGTCAAGATTGGCGAGGGAAGGATAAAGCGGTTGAAGAGAACAAAGTCCAGACATGCCATCACACCATAGACAACAATGTTGAGATTGGCCAATACCCACGGGAAATACTTGTTTACATTGAACAACGCCAACGCAATCAACACATTCAGAAGCAGCAGAATACTGATCTTCCAGACGCGTCCGGCAGCTGGCACTTCGCGCCACAAGCGCTGCATGTGTTGCAAGGCCAGTATGCCCTGCTGCATATTCGCCTTGCTCTGCCCATGAGCCCGCGTCCGAAAATGGTACGGAACTTCGAGCACTTGCCGCCATTGACAGCGTATCAGAATCTCTAGCAGAATTTTGTAGCCGATCGGGTGCAGAGATACATTCGCCAGTAGCGAACGGCGCAGGAGAAAAAAACCGCCCAGGGGATCAGAGATACGCAGCAATTGCTCAGGAAAGAGAAGCTTGGCCATCCATTTTAGGCCAACAGAAGTGAATCGTCGCCCCACACCAGCTAGCCCCTGATAGCTCCCACCTTTAATATAGCGGCTGGCTAATACCAGGTCCGCATTCTGCGCGACTACCTGGTCATAAAACACGCGCAACTGCTCCGGGGGATGCTGAAGGTCAGCGTCGATGACCGCAACATACTCAGCCTGTGCTCTGTTCATGCCATGTACAACGGCAGTCGCCAGCCCACCAGCACGTGCATCTCCAGCTGAACGATGCTCTAAATGGAGGTGAAACATGGACGTTTCCATTGCAACCGTGGCATCCTTGATGATAAGCTGAGTGTCATCATCGCTATCATCGACAAAGATAATCTCCACTCTCATTCCATCAAGGGCTTCTCGCAGTGCATGAAGCAGTGGCATAATATTGTCACGTTCATTTCGAGTAGGGATCACTACAGTCAGATCATATGTAGCGGGCTGCGATAATGCCTGGCTCTCCTTGTGCTCATTGCGTGAGGCATGCTGCCTCTCCTGCTCCACAGGGAGGTGAAGAGTTTCTACTTCAAGTTCAAGGGTGTCAATTAGAGCGACCGCTGTGGTCTGCATCGCCGCTCCATCACGCTCCTCTTCCTGTGACGCACCGTCGCTGGCGCGAGAGAGGTGAAGAGTTTCCTCTTCAAGTTCAGGGATGTCAGTTAGAGCGACCGCCGAGGCCTGGCTCTCTTTGTGCCCATTGCGTGAGGCATGCTGCCTCCTCTGCACCACAGAGAGGTGAAGAGTTTCTTCTTCAACTTCAAGGGTGTCAATTAGAGCAACCGCCGGGGTCTGCATCGCCGATTTCACCTCTCCATCACGCTCCTCTTCCTGTGACGCGCCGTCGCTGGCGTGTGGTGGCAGGGGCTGGTGGTAAGAATAGGAAGGCGCAGGTACCAAGGAATGACGATGCAGGGTGCTAAGGTCACCCTGGACGTCTAGGAGGGCCGCAAGAACTGCGGAGGCCGGAGTAGCCGGTATATCCCCTAGAGGTGATGGATTTCTCGGCGCATTATGGCGCATTTCGCCGTATAGTGCTTTTCTTGGAGCAGTATCCTCGTCTGTATAAAGCATCATGTCTACCGTCGACATCTCCGGGTCCATCTCTTGTTGGTGGTCAAGGAGCGCTGGAGAGGCCCACTCTCCTTGTACGTCCTCTACAGGTTGAACAGGTAGGTCAGGACGAGTCGGTTGAGATGGCTCTTGTGGGTCTTCAGTCGGCGTATAAGAAGCTGGCATATCTCTCTCTTTCAGATATCTACAAGGGACGGGTAAGCCTGGGTGCTCACATCTCCTACATTTTTGCTCCAACGAGATCGCGATGCTGTCCAGGATGAGCGGTTTTCTCCCGGTTCGATGCTCCTCGGACATAGCGATACACTGCTCGCAGAGCGCCAAAGCCATGAATCCATTGGTATGAGAAGAAGGCCAGGGCAGTGATGATCGCTTCGCGCCAACTCCACCTGTGCTTGTGCGCCTTCAGGAACTCACGCATCTCCGCCAGGTCGATAAAGACGGTCAGGATGAGGCAGTAGAGAGGCAAGAAGGTGAACATAGCAAGCCAGAGCGGGAACTTGACGAAAAAGAACATTACAAGCGACACTGGTACCAGCAACGCAAAGGATGAACTGTGCAATGGTATGCAGCGTTTCCTCACGTGCGATATACCCATCTTCTAGCAGATCTGCCAACTCCCACCTGAGTAGTTACCTAGCGAAAGCAGTAAGCTCACCTTTAAGCGAGTTGAGAAATGCATAAAACATCCTTCCATTCTTTCAAGTTTGTTTCTTTTCCTCGGAAGCTCAGGCTAAATAGATTAATGTGCATATAGACAGAAACAGCAACCCGCCTTCCAATTTGAATAGCATCTATCGTCCCAATACTTGTACTCACGCGGAATTCGGTAGCTTGTAGTTCTGATCCCAGCATACAGACGGCACGCGAGAAAAACAAGGACAGACCGGTTGTGATTCAGTTAAGATTCGGTTATAGCTTCATCTTATCGGTTGAGGTTTCATTACCCATAATCTGGAGTGTTTTTTGCGACACAACCAGCTTACGTAGCGCTACCCCTTACGATCGCTCATAGCCCCAGCCAGTGATGCATACCGGCTGGCCTGGGTGACCGCTGGTTGATTCACACCACCAGCATTGAACCATTCAGCCGCCAATTTTATGCCTTCACGTAGGTCTACTTTTGGCTCGTAGCCCAGTTCGCGACGAGCCTTCTCCACGCTATGCCGGTTGTCGGAGCCAAACATCATCGCGCCCAGTTGTGTCACGATGGGCTTAGTGCGCGTCACGTGAGCAACGACTTTTTCTGCGACGATGCTGCCGTAGTAAATTGGCAGGTAGGGCAGGTGCAGCGTCGGGCGCTTGCCATCCACGGCATCGGCGATGGCGTCGAACATCTCTTGCTGTGTGAGTGGACGGTCATTGGTGATGTTGTAGACGTTGCCCGGCGCATTGTTGTGATAGGCTGCCAGCATGAAGCCCTGTACGACGTCGGTGACATAGCAGAAGGGCAGGGCGTTGTCTCCCCGACCGATAATGACGCCTTTGCCATCCTTCACCTTCTGCGCCATGCGTCCGAAGTGGAGGCGGTCATACGGTCCAAAGAAGGTGCCGGGGCGCAAAATTACCGTCTCAACGCTGCTATTGAGCATGAGACGACGGATTAAACGGTCACCTTCTGCCTTGGTGATGCTGTAGGGGTCGGGATCGGGCCGTAGTGGATCTTTCTCGGTCAGGAAGCGGCCATGGCCGAGACCGTAGACTGTATGTGAACTGGTATGGACAAAACGGCGTACACCCACTACCTGGGCCGCTTTATAGAGATTTTCAGAACCTTTGACGTTCACCAGACGATAATCTGAGAGTGGACGCCATACACCCATCATGCCCGCCAGGTGGAAAATGATCTCGACATCTTGAACTGTCGGTTTCAATGTGCTGGCATCGGTGATATCTCCGCGCACGACTTCCACGCCCTGCTCCAGCAGCTTATCTGCATTTTCTACAGGCAAGACCAGCGCCCGGATATCCTCACCGCGCTGTTGTAGTTCTTTTATCAGGTGGCTACCGAGCAAGCCAGTAGCGCCAGTTATCAATACTTTCATTAAGAATTTGTGATCCTCCAGGTCTAGAACCATCATAGTAGGCAAGCGTCGCATATAGAAAGACAAACCTTCTCCTTCGCTTCTCTTATGTAACGAGCAGGGGGTGTTGTCTAGGGATGAAAGATCCTAAAGTACTACCTGATCGTCAAAGATTATTGGCCTATGAGGAGCAACGGAACCGTGTGACTCGTTCCCTTGCTCCTCATAGGCCGGTTTCATCGCCATTTTTTCCAACACAGTCCTTTCAACTTCCGCGTCGGAAGACGGCGCTCTCAGTGCGCTCGAGATATTCAGCCCAAGAGCGCTCAGACAGAGTCCACACATGGTTGCCATTATGAGGGCTGTCAGGGGATGAGAGAAGACGAACATCGCGAGGACACCCGCCTTATTGAATCCCAGCAGACCGCCAAACACCAGCGTTCCAATTATCTCATTGCTCCCTACCTGTCCCGGCGGTGTCGGTAAAATAGTAAACATATTGAAGATGGTGTAGCCAAAGATGGCCTGCCCAAAGTTCATATATACGCCAACCGTCCAGAAGGCGAACATGGCAAAGAGTCCATCACAAGTGAGGGCAGCACAAGTCAACAGGACAGCTGGAAGAAACGTTTTTGGCCTGCTCGCACCAGCCAGCAGCGAGTCGACAAATCCCATCGCGAAGCCCTCAATCTTCTTACCAATTTTTCCTGGAATGAGACGCACTATACGCCCCATAAATGCCGTCGCAGCAGCACGGTTCCAAGCGGTTAATCCGACAACGAAGACGACACCGATAAGGATACTACTGACCAGAGCCAGAATAAGCCAGAGCGTGGGACTCATGTGAATGCCGGGAATGAATGGGACAATCGCCAGGATCACGAGTGCAGGCAGCAGATCAAGTGATTTGTCCATAGCAACGGTGGGAAGCGACCGGCTTACGGGAACACCTGTCACGCGTTTAAGGAGCAGGCTCTTGACCACTTCCCCGCCCTGTACAGGCAAGAGTACATTGATAAAGATGCCCACCCAGTAGATCTGGATCGCCTTGAGCACGCTCACCTTGGTGATCGGTTGCAAGAACAGCTTCCAGCGGGTGCCACGAATACTGAAAGCAGCGAAAAAGGAGAGGCTAGCCAGAAGGGCATGCAACAGGCCCTGTGGTGTGACCAGGTGTTGCCTGAGTATTGCGAAAGTGGTAGGAACATCGACAAAACGTGAAACGAGCAATAGCATCACTATACCGATCATTCCACCGATGATCATCTTCACTGCAGGCGTATTCCAAAGCACTTTCATCCTCAATGAAGGTGCTGCTCGCCAAGCAGCTTCTTCCTGCTGGAGAGGCGCAGGCACAGGTGTCAGTGGTAAACTTATCCCAAATGGTACCGGTGTATAGTTTCCCGGCGGTACATGAGATTGTTGCGGTGTCTCAGGTCGCCATGCTTCCACCAGTCCACTTGCTCCCCCACGACACGGCATCGTTCCGTCTGGTAGTAGACGAATAGCTTGAATCTCGCCACTCAGCTGCATGAGTGTGATGGTACTCATGCTGCTTATATCTAAATCGGCGGCTAACTGCTCATCCAATTGCTCATACGGGAGAAGATCCTCAGGCGCAAGGGTAATCTTTGCCTGCTTGCGCATTGGGAGCGTTGCAACATCCACCGCATCATGTCCTGGGTTGTGTACGCTGTCGCACTTCCACGTCTCGTCATGGAAAAGAAACGGTTGCGGATGGCTGACGAGCTTGACGCGACGAAATGGTCGGCTTGGACGATGACGAGTCAGGGTCGGGGACCGATCATTTGTTTGCATATATACCTCACTAAAGCGAAAAACGTATCTCACGGTTCGCATAAATCTGGACGCAGTTCAAAGATTCTGGTAAGCTGTCAGCATGAAAGAAACAGTGACCATCAGCACGGCACAAGTGGATGATCTCCCTCTGTTGCTCGCCCACATGCGTTGCATGTCGGCGAGCAGCATTGCTGAATAGACATTTTCCGAAACGCATTTTAGCCCTTCTGGTTTTTTTGGGGAGCTGACGCAAATTTGGTGATCACATCATTAGAATCAGCGCACAGAGGAAATGATCGAGCCTCGTTCTGCACGACTGCGGGAAGTTGCTCAATCCAGGTGCGCTCAACCTTATCGCCTTGGAAATTCCTGTTGAAGCGAGTGCGCAAAACGTAGGTGAAGGCCTCAACAATAATTTTGCGCGACATCTTGGATTTGCCAACTCGCCTATCCATAAAAATGATGGGTATTTCCACGATCTTAAAGCCTTGTTCCATAACGCGATAGGTCAACTCCACCTGGAAGGCATATCCTTGCGATTGGAGAGTGTCTAAGTCAATGCTTTGTAAGACCTCACGGCGGTAGCAGCGAAATCCGCCAGTGCAGTCATGTACCTGGATGCCAAGCATAAAGCGAACAAAGGTGTTCCCGCCTCCACTGATCAGGCGGCGTACAGCTGACCAGTTGGGTGTATTACCACCTGGAACGTAACGCGAACCAATTACCACGTCCGCGTCTTCGATGGCTTTGAGAAAATCGGGAAGATAACGGGGATCATGCGAGAAGTCCGCATCCATTTCGAAGGCTGCATCGTACTCATGCGCAATAGCGTATCTAAATCCAGCAATATAGGCCGTACCAAGACCAAGTTTGCCCGGGCGATGGAGTACCTGTACCTGCGGATTCTCCTTATGCATCTCATCAGCGAGCTTCCCCGTGCCATCCGGCGAGCTGTCATCGACAATGAGCACATCGGTTTCAGGAACAGATGAGAATATCTCTTTTACGAGCAGAGGAAGGTTCTCTCGTTCGTTATATGTGGGAATAATAATCAACGTGTTCATACAATTTTGCCTCCAGTGTTTGCCAAAGTCGAAAGAATATCAATTGCCATGATCCTTGTGGTTGAATATCCGCGCCTCATGACCTGCATTGATGACGGGCAGATTGCGCAGCTTGAGCGATTTGCTGCGATTGTTGGAAGAGAGTGCAGCGGCAGCGCTGCCTTTGGCGACAGTGAGGGCAACATTGGTAAGCGTAGGCGTATGGCACAGCATATTGGTGTAGGAGGCATTGGCCAGAGGGCAGTGACACTCACCGGCTTTGATGCTCCCGCGCAATTCGTCAGCCTTGGCTGTGCGCCAGACAGCCCCAAAGTCGTAGTTATATTCGCGCAGGTTACCCACCGACTCCGCTCGGATGCAGCATGTCCATACATCGCCGTTGGGTGCGATCTGCGCGGATGCGATTCCTGCCAGGCACGGAATAACCTGGCGCTTCTCGACGAGTGTGCGTTTCACGAGGTCATAGTAGCGATCGCGGAACGCCTGAGTGATGCGCGAGACGCCGTTGAATTCGGCCTTGTGAATACCGTCCTGCAAACGTTCGATGACCGGTTGGTACTTCTCGATGGGCGGTGTGATGCCCATGCCGACCGTGTCGAGTTCGACGCGCTCTTCGGCGATTTCGCTGATGAAGGAGTCTGGCTTGAGTTCGTCCCGCACGAAGTTGTAGATAGTGTCAAACTCATCCACGTTGAAGTTGGAGATGACGGTATGCACGCCGAGCGTGAAGTTGTTGTAGCGGCCTTTAAGCGCTTTCAGACCTGCGTAGGTGCGCATAGCTCGCTCAAAGTTGCCTTTGACGCCGCGCACGATGTCGTGCTTTTCACCAACGCCATCGAGTGAGAGGTTGACGATGACCTGGGAGGTGGGAGCGGCCTGCAAGACACGTTCGATACGGCCTGGAATGATTTTATCTTGAATGCCGTTGGTCGGGATGTTGATGATGCCGGGACGACAATGGCGGTAGGCCGCTTCGACCATCTCCGGCAAGTCTTTGCGCAGGGTGGGCTCGCCACCGCTAAAGGTGAACCAGTAGGCATCCCTGCCGATTGAAGCAAATGTCTTGTCGTACTCTTCGAGGGTGAAGTCATCATTGGGACGCTGCCAGACATTACACGTTTTACAACGAGAGTTGCAGCGATAGCTCACGCTAATCGTGAGATTCATTGGAAGAGCAAGGGGTTTCCCAAGCGCATATGACGCTTGCAACTTTGCAATTTTCGGTAGAACTTCAAGCATGTCTTTTTCCCGCTTTCGTGTTTAGACTAATTTTCACTGCTCGCTTGATATCAGTAGCTCCAAACAGAACCATTGTATATCCATTGTTTCTTACCTCTATCTCACCACTTAACGATCCCGCAACGCTTTTATACTGCTCCATTGCAAATAAAACCGGGGTCAGAACTTAGCCTAAAAACTCCTAAAGTGGTAGAACCACACTAAGATATTGTTGGCAAATTGATTTTCCACGCTCAAGTTGGAAGTATATGCGCACCCAGAGTGAGCACAATTTCTGAATTCGCCAACAATATCACTAAGTGGTGGAGACTTCATAAATTGACCACGAGCTAGTGTGGTTCTACCGATTACATAGATCACTATGTATATTTGACCAAATAGCGGTTACAAAGAGGTTACGAAATGGTAAAGAATTGGTTATAAATTTATCGATTAGGTTAAGGTTTCTTAACTTTGAGTATGGTCGGCGGCTGATCTTCTGCCCTCTCCTCGTCCTTCTGCAACTTCGTTGCGCTCGAGATGGTCATGCCTAGCGCACTGAGTGAGAGCATACCCACTGAACACATAAGTAGGGCAGCCCAGGGATGCGAGAAGACGGACATAGCCAGTACACTTGATCGGTTCAAATGCAGAAGTCCGCTAAACACGAGTACGCCAACTGCCTCGCTGCTGCCGACCTGTCCTGGAGGTGTTGGCAGGATATAAAACATGTTATAGACGGTGTGACCAAAGATTGCCGTGCCAAAGGGGATGTGCAGACCGACGGTCCAGAATGATAGCATAGCGAAGAGGCCATCGAAGATAACGGCCGTCACAGTCAGCAGGGCAGCAGGAAGCAAGACTTTTGGTTGGCTGACACCTGCTAGTAGCGAGTCAACAAAACCGGTGGCGGAGCCTGCAATTTTGCCCCTGATGGACCTGGGAAGGATGCCCGTTACCTTTTGCAGCAGCATGGTAGCGGCAGTGCGCTTCCATGCTGCCAGGCTGGTGAAGAAGATCAGGCCGATGAGTAGCCCACTCACTGTCGCTAGCATGAGCCAGAGCCGGATATCCATCTGAATGCCCAGGAACGGCACGAGCGCCATGATGAAGGGTGCAGGCAGTAGATCGAGCGATTTGTCCAGAGCGACGGTGGGTAACGATTGACTCACTGGAATACCCGTAATACGCTTGAGCATCAGGCTCTTGGCGACCTCTCCGCCACGTACAGGTAATAGGAAGTTCAGAAAGGTACCAATAAGAAAGAGTTGAATAGCCTTCAGGGTGCTGACCTTGCCGATGGGGTTCAAAAAGAGCTTCCAGCGTACACCGCGAATAGCAAACGCTATCAGGAAGGCTACACCGGAGAGGAGAGCCAGGGCAATGCCTTGTGGCGTTGTTAATGTTTCCTGTAATGTGTGTAGAGTTTTGGGGATATTGACAAATTGTGCTGTCAAGAGCAGCAATCCTATACCAATAATCAGGCCAATACCGACTTTTGTAGCAGGAGCATAAAGTATCGCCTTCCATTTTGGCTGCATTTGTGCGGGTGGACGAATATGTCTAGACTTCACGACGGATTGAGTCTGTTGTTGCATGTCCGCCTCCAACTTAGAGATATCCGTGTTTTCGATACCATAGAGAGGAAGGCGGTTTACTGCTGGTATGACTGTGCGAAAACCAGCTGCCACACCACACGGAGGAGACAGCTGGTTCTGCCCTGTGAAAAGATATTTTTATGCGTAAATGCTGCTCGCCTGCTTCTCAAAGTTCTTGAAGAACTGATCGAGTGCCATCTTCACCGCACCCTTGACGATCATTTCGGGTGTGGACGCAATCTTGCCTTCCATTTCGGCATGGGCGTTGTATGACAGTGTTGTCCCCTCAGCATCCTCTGCCAGGTCTACTGTGCATGTAGCCTTGATGGAACCCAGGAAGTTCGACGGCTCCGTGATGAGCACGATGCGGGAGGGTGAAATGACTTCACCGGTGCGCAAGAACACATCGTATGGTCCCTTCAAGCCTGGGAGATTGGGTGATATCGTTACTTTGAGCTGGCGACCGTCTGGAAAGTCGACAGGCTCAGCGGATTGACAACCGGGAATACTGTTTTTGAGCACTTCGGGATCCAAGAGTGCCTGAAATACTTGCTGTTGGGATGCTTTGACTTTCTGACTACCTGTAATGTCCATTGAAATTTGTAAACCTCTTCTATTGCTATTATGCTCATACGAACATGGCTGTGTCCAGACACTGTACATGTATGAGTGGGAGCACCAGGCTCTATAGAGAGTTCTCGATGCTTCATAGGCTGTATTATAGTAACATGGGCGGAGTGGCTCAACAAATTGGGTAATAAGTACTAGAACCGCTTCTTCACTCTTTTTGCAACACAACCTTTTTTGCCAAATTCTCTCAAAAGGATGGAGAACCCAACTTGCTATGTGCCTTCTCATGGCATACCGGGCACAACACAATAAAATGACACGGGTCGTAACGGTCGAACAGATTACTGGCAAAATGGACGGTATGGAGTTGCAGCGCCTCGTAGGGCTTTCTACATTCAGGGCAAATATACTTAGCCTTTTCACTCAGTGTCCGCTTCAGCCTGTTCATCCGTGTGACATGCACCAGGTCCAGGCTCACATGGAAAAGTAGACCAGCCAGGATCAGCCAGAGTATCCTTGATCGAGTACGTGCAGCCACTACCAATAAACACCCTAATACAATCGGGTGATGCAGGAGTCGAGCCTGTGGTAATTGAGGTGGGTTGGCCTGCCCAAAGTACCGTACTGCAACTCGCAAGCTGAGCGTACGATGGGTCACGGCATGCCAAAGGTAATGGTCAGCATCGATGAGCACGCTGGATGCTAACGGAATCCAGACATCTTTTTTCAACCACGGCAGAGCAACAATCGCAGCCGCCACCGATAATTTTACATGTTCCTGTACGCGCATAGCTCTACCTTGCAAACATCCTATTGCGATCGGTCCACAATTCGCTTTGGTTCAGCTCTGGCGATCTCTTGTGTGGTTTGCAGCCCCTGACTACTTTGTCTGACATTAAGATACCAACGCACCCCTTCTGCTATTCCACGCTTGACATCAAATTCAGGAGTGTAGCCCAACTCACGACGTGCCCTGTCAATCGAAAATCGCTGATTCCCGCCAAGGAGTGTAACTCCATATGTCGTTAGTGGCGGTGGTGCCGCCTTACGACGGCCCATAGCTTGCCATAAGACTTCAGCAGAACGACCAGCGAGATATAATGCAGAAAAAGGGAGTTTGCGCGACACATGAGGCACCTGTAAAGCATCAGCAACGGTGTTCAGATATTCAGCCTGCGTCACGCGCCGATCATCTGCAATGTTATAAGCCCGGCCGATCACCTCATCACCGGCATCTCCAGCTTTGACTATGCCCTGTGCCACATCCCGCACGTACACCACTGGCACAATATTTTTGCCGCTGCCAATCAGAAAACCCTTACCAGATTCAACAAGTTTGACGAAGCGACTAAAGCTAGCGGTGTCCCGTGGCCCGTACACCCATGCAGGACGCACAACAACGACCGGTGCTCCGTACTCTTTAACGAGTTTGGAGATCAACTTCTCACCAGCAATCTTCGTCCGACTATAGGGGTTGTCCTCAGCACAATAGGGATAGTCCTCGGTCACAATACCATGGAGATGATGCCCATATACCGTAATGGAACTGGTATGGACAATGCGCTGCACACCTGCATCCATCGCTGCATGAATCAAGTCAGCCAGTCCTTGCACATTGACAGCTCTGTAGACCTTTTCCAGTCCCCAAGGACCCGTTTTTGCAGCAACGTTGTACACTCGCTGCACACCTTGCACAGCGCGTTTGAGAGACGATTCATCAGTCAAATCACCGTGCATGATCTCAACACCTGTCAATGTCCGCAAGTGACTTGTATCTTCAACAGGTCGCACCAATGCACGCACTTCATCACCGCGCTCTACTAACATATCAACTAGATGACCACCTATAAAACCGGCAGCGCCTGTCACGAGTACTTTCACGTTTATATACCTCTTTCTGTGTGATTGAAGGCACCTCCTTACGGGAAGACTCCTCAGAGTCGTTATCGGGAGGAGTTTGTGGGTGCGTTGTGGCGGAGACGATGGAACTCTCTGAGCCGAGGCCAAGTTTGCCTGGACGGTGTCACGTTTACCTGTGGATTCTCGGTATGTATCTCGTCGGCGAGTTCGCCTGTGCCATCCGTGGAATTGTCGTCGACAATGAGGATATAACTTTCAGGCACTCGCGCGAAAATCTCATTTGTCCCAAATTATACTTTCACTCTGCCATTGTAGAAACCTTCTTACCTGCGTCCTTAAAGCCAAACTTCTTGATCGTGTTGCGCAGCCAACCAACGGTGGGCCCTTCGTCGATTCTTTTGCTGGTTGTGATCAAGAAGGAAGGTGTCTCAGGACGAGTTGCTAGCTTGCTCATTTCGCGTAACGCTGCCAATTCCTCATAATGCTGAAAAGCCCAGTACATGTTGACCCGGCATCCCCTACAATTTTTGATGTCGTCCTCATTCATGGTTCCGCACTGTGGACACTCTGTCATGACCGACTCCTTTCTTTCAAGTGTGTTACTTTCCCTCGGGGGCTCAGGCTAAATAGATCAATGTACATATAGACAGAAACAGCAACCTATCTTCCAATTTGAGTAGCATCTATCGTCACAATACTTGTTCTCACCCGGAATTCGGTAGCCTGTAGTCCTGATCCCAGCATACAGACAGCACGGGAGAAAAACAAGGGCAGACCGGTTGTGATTTAGTTAAGATTCGGTTATAGTTTCATCTTATCGGTTGACGTTTCATAACCCATATTCGACATGATGAGCATGCTGATTGAGGGGAATAGCGCCGATGCCCTGCCGAAAGGCACAGGTCTGGTACGCATACCAGGCGTCGAAGGCGGCATCGGCGGTGATATGGAGGGCAATGGAATTGACTGTACTTTGTTGAGAGAACAGCTCTTTTACGAGGAATAAGAGCAAGCTTATCAGTCCGCGCCGTAAAACCCTGGGCTTCCAGCCCTAGGTATATAAGGCGCGTTCCTTTTTCGGAGCGGGGAGAGGGGCATACTTGACAATATATGGCTTGATGCTGTATACTGTCTCTATGAGCAAGAGAGCCTACAAGTCCAACCGGAACGTGTACTACTCGTGCAAGTACCATGTGGTGTGGTGTCCCAAGTATCGCCGCAAGGTGCTCCTTGAGGGAATAGCAGACCGCCTGACTACCATCATTGGCGAGGTCTGTCAGGAACATCAGGCAGAAATCTTGAGTGTGGAAGTCCTGCCCGACCATGTGCATTTGCTGGTGGAGTGTGATCCGCAATTCGGGATCCATCGGCTGGTACGTCTCATCAAAGGCCGAAGTAGTCGGCTCTTGCGCCAGGAATTTCCCGTCTTGAAACGCAAACTTCCGACCTTGTGGACCAATAGCTATTTTGTCTC
>WNFB01002181.1_pt1 | contig 20889 bp, 17 predicted proteins | sample 5400501 | NCBI WGS metagenome assembly WNFB01 (sample SAMN13153341, study PRJNA577476) | soil metagenome | isolation source: 200 cm saprolite under Douglas fir tree site 2 hole 1 | place: USA:California | collected 2015-04-18 | reverse complement strand
TCAAGCGTACATATGCCATGAAGCGGAGTTGCCATTCAGCGGGAAGCGAGGCCATGCTATTTGACCAGCCGGGAGCAATGGCGGCCATGATTGCCGGATTACCTCCTGTGACCCAACCAAAGCGTTCGCCGGTCAATGTATGCGTTTTTGAGAAACTACTTACAAAGATACAGTTTCGTGATACATCAGGAGGGGTAAAGGCTGCCATGCGTGCCAGATCTTCTTCTGGCTTGCCTGTCCCAATATAGGCGAGATCGGCAAGAATGAGTATGTCCCGCCCTGCTTCGCGGTACTTGCGCAAGACCTCGTGGAGAGCGTTTAATTCATCTGGCGAATAGGCAAAAGTGGTAGGGTTGTTGGTAACGGTCAGGTAGATGATGCGAATATCGAGATTGTTTTCGAGTATCTGGTCAAGTTGCGGAGCGGTAAGTTTAAAGTAATCTGTCGCCAATGTCTGAAAATTATGCAGGCGGTACCCATAGGAGCGGGCTTGCCATTCGGGGACGTTAAAGCCCGGTGCGGGAAACAGGACAGCCACCTCTCCAGCGTTCTGTTCCCGGTACATTTGCCTCAAGCCGCACAGCACTTTGTTGATGCTATCCATCGCGCCAAGACCGAGGTAGACCTGGTCTGTTGTGACTGAGAGGCCCCAGCGAAGCATTTCTTCAGCCAGCCAGCTGCGCAGTATAGGATTACCAATGCTTAGAATATCATAGATGTGTAAGTCGACTTTCTCTGCCAATAGTAATCGTTCGCACTCCAACATTCGATCGCGTAGCCAATAATAGGTATCCCCACTGGCAACGTATCCATGTATTTCTTCGTTTGGTAGTGCGATCCCTAACTCTTCCGCCAACATACGATAATCGCCAAATCCGCCCGGTTCTCCAACACATTCCGTAACCAGGCGCAGGTTCACATCGCCGATGGTGCGGTTCACAATTTCAGAACACATTACCTCTTCGCTAATGTGAAGTTCACGGCACTGTCGTTGAAGCTCTGTGACCATGCGTGCCATCACACGAATAGGCCCGGCCCCTTCCTGGATAATGGGACGATAGTGGAGAAGCAATCGGTGGCGAAGCTGCCTTAGTATAATCTGCTGCTCAGAAAGTGATGGCAACGTTATGGAAGAGTTGGGCGAATCCACAGGAATTTTGTGGGTTATCACCATATTACTCCCTTCATTTGCGCCTGACATGGCGCATTCTCACTAGAGATCACTAGAGAAAAGCCTGGTCTCCATTGACTAGCTGTACTTAGAAGTGTAGCATATAGTCCGTTTCAATACAAGCGGGCAGGCTGTAATCATTAGTCAGCCAATGTATTGACGTAAATAACACGTTATTATTAAACGTTTGGAGTCAAATTCTGGATGTTTCACGTGAAACATCCAGTTATATGAAATTCAGTGTAACCTTCTTACGTATGTAAATAAAAGGAGAATCAGACTTTGATTTCGAAAAGAGGAGAACCCACAGATGTTGTCTCTCAAAAGGACGTTTCAGATCACGAGTATTCTTTCCATGATGCTCATTGTTGTAGCGTGCGGTAGTTCCAATTCTACAAGTTCTGGTAGTAACAGTGGGACGACTCCCACCAGCTCAATGCCCATCCTGAAAACTGCCTCGGTCACGGTGAATGGGAAATCCGAAACCGTCCTCACGAATGCTCAGGGCATGACATTGTATTACTTTACGCCCGATACGGCGACGAAAGCCGCCTGCACGGGGACATGTGCAGGAATCTGGCCACCGCTGCTCTTTACAGGCACAGGATCACCCACCAGCGCAACATCCCTTTCTGGAACCTTGAGTGTCGTGACGGATGATAATGGCCAGCAAGTTGAGTATAACGGGCATCTGCTCTACACATACTCAAAAGATACCGCTCCTGATCAGACCAATGGAGAGGGGATTAAGGGGAAATGGTTTGTCGCCACTCCCACGTTGCCAGGACAGAGCGCGCCACAAAGTACTCCCACGTCGAGTGGATATTAGGGCCTCGATAAAAAATTCGTATTAGTTAGTGATTGCGGAAATGTTTCACGTGAAACATTTCCGCAATCAGCTACTCTACCACGGCGAACACGCCTTCTTTGATAGCTTTGCTCATCGTCGCGATATCTGGCGACAGCACACGGTCATGTTCGAGCATGGGTACATAAGAGCGTACTATTTCAAAGGCCTTTTGTACTCCCACTCCCGGCTTCAATGGCTTGCGAAACTCCAACATTTGGGCGGCACAGAGCAATTCGATGGCGATAACCGGCTGCACCTGTTCTATAATGCGCAGCAGCTTGTTGGCACTGGTCGCGCCCATACTCACAAAATCTTCCATGCCTGCTGAGGTCGGGATAGAGTCAATACTGGCGGGATGGGCCAGTATCTTTATCTCGTTGACCAGGGCCGCTGCCACGTATTGCGCGACCATAAAGCCGGAGTTTAGCCCCGCATTGGGAGTCAGGAAGAGAGGCGCACCGCCCTCGTCCCAGTCGTTTGGTCCCAAGAGGCTGTAGATACGCCGCTCAGAGAAACTGGCCAGTTGGGTGAGCGCAATTGCCAGCATATCGAGTGCCAGCGCCAGCGGTTGCCCGTGAAAATTGCCACCGCTCAACACATCGCCATTCTCTGGAAAGACCAGTGGATTGTCGGTCACAGCACCCAGTTCACGCTCAAAAACGTTTGCACAATAGTCTATGGCGTCGCGAATGGCCCCAAAAACCTGGGGGGCACAGCGCAGTGTATAGGGGTCCTGTACCCTTGAACAATTTTGATGGCTGGCATTAATCTCGCTGTCGCTGACCATATTACGCAAACGGGCCGCGCTGATCTGCTGGCCATGCTGCCCTCGTCGTTGATGAATACGAGCATCCAGCGGGACATGGCTGCCCATCAATCCCTCAATGCTCATAGCGCAGGCAACCTCCGCCGTCTGCATCAGAGTTTGAGCGTCGGCCAATGCCAGGATCGCCACGGCCTCCATCAAATGTGTTCCATTGATGAGAGCCAGTCCCTCTTTGGCATGTAAATGTAATGGGGTCAATCCGGCCTGTTGCAAGGCAATTTCCCCTGTACAACGCTTTCCGTTGTAGATAGCCTCGCCTTCGCCGATCAGCACCAGGCCAAGATGAGCCAGCGGGGCCAGGTCTCCACTGGCTCCGACCGATCCCCTCGATGGTATGATTGGATAAATTTTTGTATTGAGCATTCCAAGCAGCGTTTCCACAATTTCTGTACGCACACCGGAATTACCGCGTCCAAGGCTTGCCGCCAGCAGGAGCATCATGGCGCGTGCGACCTCTTCAGAGAGCGGCTCACCCACACCCGCGGAATGGCTGCGCAGCAAATTATGCTGAAGTTCTACCAGTTGATCGTGCTTGATACGCACCTTGCTCAGATGCCCAAAACCTGTGGTGACGCCATATACTTTTTGTTCTTCGTCCGCAATTCTGTCGATTACCGCACGAGCAGCCTGGATGCGTACAATCGACTCATCGCCCAAGGTCACCACTGCATAGCGACGAGCGACGGCGATCACCTCGGCACTGGCTAACGCCTGCCCGTTAATTGTCACTTCAGTTGGCAATTGATTATTATTTTCTATCTTCATCAGAGAAGTTCCCTTTCTGGCTGCGTTGCCCTCTATTGATCTGTATTGTAGCAGATTTCACCACGATACGAAAATCCTTCCAAAGACGTGTAATCCTAAGAGGCCCAGGTATGGGCTAAATAGTATTCCAAACAAAAGGAGAAAGATATGTCAAATTTGACGAATAAAGAGCGAGAAAAGTTGCCAGAGAGTGCCTTTGCTTTTCCAAAGGAGCGCAAAGAACCTCTCATCGATGCACGCCATGTGCAGGCCTGGAAACGCATTAAAAGTGCTGCCAGGAAGTTCGGTGTCGAACTCCAGGAAAAAGATTGGCATGAACTGTTTACGCGCAACGGCCGTTCTGTACCCAGTAAATAAAACGTGAAACAGGCAATCACTCGCATTTGCAAAAATGCGAGTGATTGCCTGTTTCAAACAAACTATGTTCGTGCCACTCTCGCACCCCTTATGTTCTCCATAATCTGAGCTACAGGAGCGACGATCAACAAGAAGAGGGTAGCGATAAGCAGAGGAAGTTCGGCTAATTGCGTGATTGGCATAAGCCGTGCTGGTGCCAATAAAACCACGAAATAGAGACTTTGTGCCAGACCCGCGTATTTTCCCCACCTGGTTGAGCCGAAGCGTACCGGGTGCGCAAAAAGAAGATAACTTGCCAGGGCTGCAATCAATGGAACGCAAAAGCGCAACAGCATGATCAGCCCCAGCCAGAGCGGAAGGACATTATTCTGAATCAGGATGATAGTGAGAGCCAGGTACAAACAAAAATCTGCCTCACCATCGCCAATCTGCCCCAATTTGCTCTGCGTCCTCGTATGTCGTGCGACCTGCCCATCAAGGATATCGGTTGCCACGCCTGTCAGGAAGACCAATAGCGCGAGCCAGGAGGGCGTGCTCAGGCCTCCGCTCAATCTGCCAAGCAGATATGAGGCTCCTAATCCGCGTAACCAGGTGCATGTATTGGCAAGGCCCACTGTGGGCAACAGCTCGCCCGATTGGGCCTGGCGGTTCAGTCCAAGATGCCAGAATAAGTCGCTTTGCTGCCATATTACGCAGAACAAGAAGCCTGGGAGAAGGTGGAATGCTGCGTACTGTCCTTCGAATAAGAAACTGCCCAGCATTATAGCCGTTGCAAGTATGCCTATCAGTAACGTGACCTGCAACCAGGAGGCTTTCAGGGATGGGTTGTCATGCGCCGTTTTACAGGACATTTCCCAGGAATGTGCGAGAAAACGTACCCATGCGAGCGGGCTGAACCTCTCCTGTCGTAGGGTTGTGAGGAGATCAACGACAAACTGATTTTCGCTTTCAAGTGGATGTTTCACGTGAAACATTTCCGAGATTTTTTGTTGCAGCGAGCTTCTGATAGAGTACACAGAAGCTCGCTGCAACAAAATAGATCAACGCTGTACGAGAACTGATTTGATCAGATTGATGCCGAAGTGGTAGCCAATTTCATGGTAGTCATTGATAGACCACAGGGCCAGCTCGCACTTTTTGCCCAGTTCTATACTGCCAATTTGATCCTGCAACGCCAGGGCACGTGCGCCATTGATGGTCGTCGCCGTCAGGGCCTCTTCAAGGGTCATGCCCATACTGGACATGGCTAAACCCAGGATCATTTGCATATTTTCACAGTAGGAGGTACCCGGATTAAAATCTGTGGCCAGTGCTACATGCAGACCACGATCAAGAAAACGTCGTGCCGCCGGGTAAGGGCTGCGTAATGTGTAAGAACATCCTGGGAGTAACGTTGCCACTACACCCGCATCCCGCATCGCGTCCAGGTCGGCATCGCTGGCAAAATCAAGATGATCTGCTGAGACAGCACCCAATTCTGCCGCCAGTCGGGCTCCACCGGATGGACTGAGCTGGTCGGCATGTATCTTAAGCTGATAGTCTAGTGCTTTTGCTTGTGTGAGAATGCGGCGACTCTCTTCGATCGTAAAAGCTTCGCGCTCGCAGAAAACGTCGCAGAAACGCGCCAGGCCCACAAACGAAGGTAACATATCCTCAACGAGCAGGTCAACGTACTCATTGCGGCGATCTCGATACTCAGGAGGAAGGCTATGTGCGCCAAGAAATGTCGGCACTACGCGCACCTGGCTATGCGGGTGCAGTGGTCCCTCTTCGAGGGCATTGAGGCTATTGATGATACGCAGGCAAGTTTCTTCGGTGGTTTTGTCCAGTCCGTAGCCTGTTTTTATCTCAACTGTCGTTGTGCCATACTTACGAAGTAAGTCTATGCGCGCTTTTGCTAACTCCGTCAATAATGCTGTATCTGCCTTGCGCGTGGCTTTGACAGTTGTGAGGATACCACGTCCCTGTGCAAGCAGTTCTCCATAGCTTACACCAGAGCGACGCAGGTGAAACTCTTCCGCACGATCTCCAGCAAACACCAGGTGAGTATGTGAATCAATTAATCCCGGCGTGACTACAACTCCCTGGGCATCAACGATGGTGATGCCGTCTGCAGGAACATGCGTATCGTGTTGGAACATAGGTTCTGCATTGTCATCAGGACCTATCCAGACAATAACGCCGTCATGCACGGCCATTGCTGCATCTGTAATGACTTGTAGTGGTCCACTTGCCCCTGGAATTGGCTGCTGCGCGACTGTAACCAGTTGACCAATATTGTGAATGACCATGTTCGCCTGAATCCGGGGCTGCGTTGGATCGGGCATCATCATACGTCGTTCCTCCTTGACACTCTTTCTATTTACACGTTATAGCACAAGCGGGTATGATAGTCGAGAGGCACCAATTCCCATCTATGGAAAACTCTCCTTTCGCCAGTATATGCGAGTTCTATGTACCTTCTGCAATCTTTTTTGTTGCCGTATAAGACGCTTCTCACTCCCCAATATCGCGTGCATTGTCTGCTCATTACCTACGTTTTTGAAGTACTCGAATACGTTCAGCCACTGCTCGAACGTTATTGATGTTGGTGTTGCATCAAGATCAAAGCCCAGTTCTCTTCTAATATGCTTGAGTTGTAGCCCAGTAAAAATGCCTTTGAGGATACAGCCCTGCGTCGGTCGGCACGTTGTAAAACCATACACCACAAAGTCGCGGAAGCACTGTCTATCCAGACAATTCACTAGGGGCGGTCCTCTTTTGCGCAGCCGCAGCATAACAACGTCAACTCGCGGCTCAGGCACAAAATCCTTGCGCCGGAAACGATGCACAATCTCCACCTCAAACCAGGGCTTCAGCAGTACCGAGCAAAGTGATTCATGCGGTTTCCCAAGAAACATAGCTGCTGCTTCCTTCTGCATAGCAAGGTAAGCATCCTCCGGTGGGTATTCCGCCGCCGTTAACCTGGTCACAAGAGCCTTGGTAATATTGAATGGAATATTCGCAAACACTTTGTATGGCTTACGAGGCAAACGATAGTGCAGGAAATCGGCTTCGTGGATAGTAACATTGGGCATACCCGCAAATTTCTGAAGGAGTACAGTTGACAGGCGCGGATCTTTCTCAATTGCTACAACCTGTTTGCAGTGCAGGGCAAGCTGCTCTGTAATAATGCCTTTGCCGGGTCCTATTTCATACACAACGTCGTCATAACCAATGTTACACCTATCAAGCAGCAAGGCAACAAGGTACGGATCCTTAAGAAAGTTTTGCGAATAGAAGATACTTTGACGGAAAGAAGATGGCATCACGTGTTCCTTTCAAGATGCAAGGCAAACAACAGGCACAAAAAAACCGCATAGCCGATTGGCTCATGCGACTTTATGCGAAGCCCGATCTTGAAAAGACGGTGTAGCAGGCAGCACACGACTTCCACGTTCATATACGAGACGCGGAACACACGCGCTCAAGCAGTAGACCCCAGATGGGCTCCGCTCAGACCTGCCATATGCGTATCATTACTACGAAACCTTTGAATGTATATCCGTTCATAACGCGCTCATTATAGCGTAAAGGATTGGTGTTGTCCAGGGCTTTCATCTTTTACTTGCTCTATAGTTCTGGATTTGATACACTGTGGTGAGACCACATGCTGCGTCTCACCGATAGTATGTTGGGGAACCAGGAGTGGAGTGTGTATGCGAGCAACTGACGATGGTAGTGTCAAATACGCGGCTGTTTTGCGCATCTTACAGGTTTGGAAACAGCTGCCAGAAAGTGACCTGTCACGGATGCTGCGCCAATATTACCTCATAACTGACGATTTTCGTGAAATGGAAGATCAGGGGTATCTTACTATGGCGTTTGTTGGTGATGAATACATCATAAGCATCACGACCGTAGGGCGCCTCTGGCTAGAGCAATACAGCAGCGAGGAGCACACAACGGATGCCATATGAAGATGAAGAAGAGACATACCCATATAGCACGATAGGCACCGATCAAGCAAAAAGTATGATCGAAGCGGGTGCCGCATCGATCCATGTGATCGATGTGCGACAGCCCGACGAGTGGGCGCGAGGTCACATTGCCGGAGCCGAACTGGTTCCTCTGAATGGCATTTACTCATTTGGCAAGGCGCTCAAAGATTTGCACCTGCCCGAAGACGAGGATATCATTTTTGTCTGTGCCTCGGGGCAACGCAGCGCATCTGCCTCCGAGATTGCCCTGGTGGCAGGCCTGAAAAAAGTATATAATTTGGCGAATGGCATGAATGGATGGGCTGCCCGGCGTTACCCTATCGAACGCTAGCTACATGCGTCACATCGTGTAATCAATCGTAACCTGAGAGGAGTATTACTATGCCCCTGCTAGAAGGAAAAAAGGCCCTTATTTTTGGTATTGCCAATCATCGCTCAATTGGTTGGGCCATTGCGCAATCCCTTGCCGCCGAGGGTGCTCAGCTTGCTTTCTCATACCAGGAACGTATGGAAAAGTATGTACGCGAACTGGCCGCCAGGATTCCTGGCACCACCGTCATGGAATGTGACGTACAGAATGACGAGCAACTTGATGCGGCCTTTGCCAGGACGAGCGAGACCTTTGGCGGTGAGCTGGACATTGTGATTCATTCCGTCGGCTTTGCTCCCCCACGAGAGTTGGAGAATCCCTTTGTTGAAACGACCCGCGAAGGGTTTCATACCACCTTAGATATCAGTGCCTATTCGCTTGTTGCTATGGCACGGCGTGCCAAACCCCTTTTGCAGGCGCGTGGTGGCGGTAGTATACTCACCCTCACCTACATGGCAAGCCAGCGCGTCATGCCAAAGTATAACGTGATGGCCGTTGCCAAGGCCGCGTTAGAGTGCAGCGTGCGCTACCTGGCCTATGAACTAGGAGAGTACAATATTCGTGTCAATGCCATTTCTGCCGGGCCGCTCAATACTCTCGCGGCCCGTGGTGTCTCTGGCTTTAGCAGTTTCCGTGCGCAGACCGAAGCCGCTGCGCCGCTGCGCCGCAACATCGAGCAGAGCGAGGTAGGAGATACCGCCCTCTTCCTCTGTAGTCCCCTGGCACGTGCTATTACTGGCGAGATTATGTTTGTTGATGCCGGCTACAATATCATGGGCGTATAACTTTATTATTCACCCCGACGGGTTGGAGGAGGGGCCGGTTCGCCGCAAATGCTGCAATAGTTCACGCCGGGGCGATTCATATGCCCGCATGGCCACGGTCTCAGGGTGCCTGAGACCACCGTAGAAGGTGGGCCTGCCGGTGACGATTGCACCGGCGGTGCTGGCCTGGCAGATGGTGCGCCAAAAGCGGCCATGCCATCATCTTGTGGTGATGCCTGCTGGCGTTGTACAGAAGCCCCCGCCGGTTTTGCTCCGGCTTGCGGAATGGCGGAAGGGCGAGGTCCCTGTGAAGCCTTGTCCATGGCGGGAGCAATAGGCTTGGATGACTTCTTGCCCCCACGCCTCTGCCGTACTGCAACTGCGACCAGCAGAACGATCAGGAGGAGGATAATTACGATCCCACCAATCGTCATTGCATAGGCCGCAATCGTGTTTTGAGAAGATGAACTGGAACTGATCGGTGTTGGCGATGACTGTGGTGATCTCTCAGTTTTCGCCTGTGCCAGCGCATAATTCAGATAGGGCGTGACCGCCTTGAATAGTGGATAGTTTGTGGCGATCTTTTGCAATTCCTGCTCTGCCTTATGCCAGTGACCCGGCGTATTGGCTGCATAATCCGCGAAGGCCTGGCTCCAGGCTTTCTGAAATGCTCCAGGCGTGGTATCCAGGTTGAGCGATTGTACCAACGCTCGTGCGCTATTGCTTGCCTGCAAGAAAGTGGTACTACCTGGAGAGTTGGGGCTAGATAGGCCAAAACTTACAATCCCAACAACTGCACCGCTGCTATCCAATGCGGGTCCGCCACTATCACCGTGTTCGACATTGCCACTGACCTGAATCACTTGCGCCCCCGCGTCAGTCGTTTTTATCGAACTGACAGTGATCTTATTGACCGATGTCGTAAGCAAATCGGTTGGCCGGGAGCTAACATCTCCATTGCCAGGAAAACCAATAATCGTCAATCCATCTTGCTGCTGCACATTCGCCGAATCTCCCAACTGGACGCTTGGTATATCATTCATATTGACGTGGATAATGGCCACGTCCTTATCACTAAATGAGCTTTCCTTTTCAATGCGATCCACTGCCGCGTGCAATTGGAATGGTATACTCGAAAAGTCCTGAGCATCTAGCGGGCCAGTATATGCTGTATTGAGAAAGACCTGGCTCGAAGCCGGATCATAAGTCGGGCTTGATGCCAACTGCCCACTCTTAAGTTGCTGGTCGACCTGGTCCGTCGTTACTTGAGAGCCGGGTTTAGCATTCAAATTAATGTATGCTGCTACGTCTTTTGCCGCTAGATCGTCGAGGCCGGAACTCAGCGACTGGTCATGTGGAGGATTGATCACATGGTCAGCCGTCAAAATGTCACCGTGGGAGGTAATAAATGTACCGCTTCCTGATAATTGCAAAGCATAGCTATTGCCGGTACCTTGTGGAAAGGTCACAATGCTTGTATCGGAGAAATGGACGGCCAGGTGCCCACCGAGTGTGGTAAATATGCGTACCACCGCAGGCTCGGCTATATCCACTGCCCGCACAACGGGATCAGCGACATTGCCACCGGGACCACTTGCGTAGGTCGTCTTTGTTGTACCGAAAGTTGTTCCAGTAATGATAAGACACACAAACCCAATAACTACCATCATGCGGAAAAACCAATGTCGTCGATGCGCTGGTGTGTATGAAGTATATGGCGTGTCTGTAGATCGTTTTTTATACATATCGCTATCCTGCCCTGATTTATAGAAGAAAAGCCACTCTGGCAGCCTTTTATATCATACCATATACTTAGGATTACGTTCTAACTGCATAGAGGTTGTAGCTTAAACTTGACGCTTTGCGTTAAGTCATGTTACTATTAGTACATGAGCTACAAGGATGTGGTATGCCAGATAGACAACCTGTCGGCTACAGACCACCCCAACAAACACATGTCACATGGCATGGCCGCATAAGCCTGGCACTTCTGCTTATGCGGCGGAAAGTAGTGCCGACCGTCATATGCGCTTACTCACACCGTTTGGGTAAGTGGCAGTGTTACGTTCAGTTCAGCTACTCTCTTCCTCACAACTGCTCTCGTATCGTGCGCTCCTCTTCACTGCATTGGCTTGGTGCTTCCAGGTATTACCCACCCGCTTTCCCCAATGTTGTATTACCTTAAAAGGAGACACATACCAATGTTACTCGTCAATTTTTCAAAAGTGAGCAAAGACTTTGGCGGCAACCCCGTCTTTAATGAAGTAGATTTAGAAATTATCGAAGGTGAACGTATCGGCCTGGTGGGAGAGAATGGTAGTGGCAAATCGACGTTGTTCAAGCTGCTGGCGGGCCTGGACACACCCTCCAGTGGAGTCATCTCGCGCCGTCGTAACCTGACCATTGGCTACCTGACACAGGAAATAGACCCGGCCTTAGATCAAAAAACCATATTCGAGGCCGTTTCAGAGACATCGGAAGAACTTGTCGCCTTGCCAGCAATCCTCAGCGCACTCGAAGACCAGATGTCCGATCCTGAAATCGCCGCCGATCCCGATACCATGACCCAGGTGTTGGAAGAGTACGGCAGGGCACAGGAGCGTTATGAGAGCCTGGGCGGCTATACCCTTGGGCATCGCGTGGAGACCGTTTTGAATGGCCTGGGATTTCACCCCAGCGAGCACACCCAACGGGTGGGCGTACTCAGTGGAGGCGAAAAGAAGCTCGTCAACCTCGCTCGCATCCTGATAGAAATGCCCGACCTGTTACTGCTCGACGAGCCGGATAATCACCTTGATCTCCACGCCAAGGCCTGGTTAGAGCAATACATCCAGAACTACCCTGGTACCGTGCTGATCATCTCCCATGACCGGCACCTGCTGGACCGTGCTGTCAAGAAGATTTTTGAACTTGAGGACGGCTGCATCTCCGAGTATGCTGGCAACTACAGTTTCTACTTCGAGGAACGGCAGCAGCGACTGCTAAAGCTCCAGGAGCTCTACTCGTTACAGCAAACCGAGATCAAACGCCTGGAAGTCAGTATGCGCCAGTTGAAAGGTTGGGCAAAAATGAACCCGAAATTCGCTGGCCGGGCCGAGTATATGGCGAAGCGCGTGGAGAAGGCCAGGGAAGAGGCGGTCAATCGCCCAACCATGGAGCGCGATAAAATCAAAGTCGACCTGGACGCCGACCGCAGTGGCAAAAAAGTGCTGGAAATCAAAGGCTTGAGCAAGTCATTTGGCGGGCGCGTGCTCTTCGAACCGTTTGATTTTACCTTGCTCTACGGTGAACGGGTGGGCATCGTGGGAACCAACGGCAGTGGCAAAACAACCCTGCTCAGAACCATGATGGACCTCATTCCAGCTACTACTGGTACAGTCAAAATTGGGGCAAGTGTTGTGCTGGGATATTATGCCCAGGAGCAGGAGACGTTGCCCTTTGACAGCACTCCCCTGGACTTTGTGCGCAGGCTAAAGAAAATGACCGAGCCGCAAGCCATCAGTTTCTTGCGCAGCCTGCTCTTCTCCTACGAAGACTTGCGCACGCCCATTCGCCAATTGAGTGGAGGCGAGAAGAGCCGCCTGCAAATGGCCCGTCTCATGCTCACAGAAGCAAACTTCCTCTTGCTGGACGAGCCTACCAACAACCTCGATATCGCCTCAACCGAGGTATTGGAGGCAGCATTAGAGGAATTTGAAGGCACCGTCCTGACAGTCTCGCATGATCGCTACTTCCTGGACAAGATTGTCGATAAGGTGCTGGCGATTGGCAACGATGGACGTGTCAGGATGTATCCCGGCAATTTCTCGTATTATTACGAGAAGCAGGCCTGATATGTTTGTATTCCAATGGTTATGAGCGAAGCTCATAACCATTGGAATACAAACAAGTTATGCTCAAGCAGTATAAAAACTCTCCTAAATGTGCTATACTAAGGGAAGTATCATCCCTAGTTAACGTCGGGAGGCTTTTGCCTTGAGCAATTTCCATACATCGGGTTCTGGTTCTGGCAGCAATGGATCGTCGTCAAACAGTAGTTCGTTTGTAAGCCGTCGCGATATACGTGCAAGCAATGTCACCGGTGCTTTACCCGTGGTAAGTAGTAGCAACAGCAGCACGCGAGGCTACTCTGCTAGCTCATTCGACTTCGAAGCTATGCTCATCTCATTACATGAGCTGTTCGAGCATGATCGACAGGTTGCCAGTCAGCCTGATTCAACACGTTGTGGTATCTGCTACTTGCACTTCTCGGTCAGTGAGCTTCATTACCGTGATGAAGGCTTTTATGTCTGTGCAGGCTGTGAACATGCCCTCAGCAAACAGACTCTACCAATGCTGAGGTACCAACAAAAATAAGAAGTGTCACCAAACGAGCCTGGCACTCGCAGAGTGCCAGGCTCGTTTGGTGACACTTCTTATTTACTCTCCTACAATTGCCGCCTCTTCTTCTATTTCTTCACCCTCGACTATCTCGCGCAAATCTTCGGGGCGGTCCAGGCGATCTAAAAAGAGGATACCGTCCAGGTGGTCGATCTCGTGCTGGAGAACGCGGGCGAACCAGCCTTCGGCATTCACCTTAATATTCTTGCCCCGCACATCCTGACCCTTCACCACGACTTTTTCGGCACGGCGAATATTTTCGCCAACATAGCCTGGAATGCTGAGACACCCTTCCGTCCCCAGCACCTCACCCTCGGCTTTGACAATCTCAGGGTTGACCATAGCCACCTTGTGATCCTCATACTCGGCGACAAAAATGCGGATAGACTGCGCAATCTGCGGTGCCGCCAGTCCAACGCCGCGTGCCGCGTGCATCGTCTCGAACATATCGTTAGCCAACTTTGAGATGGAAGGGTCGAAACGGTGTATCTTCTTAGCCTTCCGGCGGAGAATAGGATTCTCCGATGTAATTACTTTGTGAATTGCCATGGATGCTGTTTTCCTGCTCACACATGGACCCGATACATGAATGCAAAAATCGTATCGGGCCGCCAACGAACCTCATTCCCATCAAGAACGTAGAGCCGACCCAATGGGGTATAATTTTACTATATCCTATCATATTGGCACTGAACATGCTAGATACCATCGCAACCTATATCGAACCATGGCTGGGGCAAGCGCAGCCACTACTATACAACGCGGTTGAACATGCTAGATACCATCGCAACCTATATCGAACACCACCATCTCCTACCGCAGAGCGGCACCATCATCGTCGCCGTCTCAGGCGGGGCCGACTCGCTATGCCTTCTGCACATCCTCAACCGCCTTTGTGGTAGTTCCGATAGACGCTATCCTCACCTGCGGCTGCACGTTGCCCATCTCAATCACAAATTGCGCGGCGAGGCCAGCGCGCAGGATGCCGCCTGCATTGCGCAACTTGCCGCCAGTTGGGGACTGCCTGTCACCATTGGTGAAATAGATGTACACGCGCTGGCACAGCAGGAGCAGCGATCGCTGGAGGATGCCGCCCGCGTCGCCCGCTATCGCTTTCTGCGCGAGGTCGCACAGGGGCAACCCATCGCCGTAGCGCACCACGCCGACGACCAGGTCGAAACTCTCCTGCTCCACTGGCTGCGCGGCGGCGGCCTGGCGGGCATGGTGGGCATGCTGCCGCGTCAGCAGGATATCATCCGCCCCCTTTTAGAGGTAAGCCATGCACAAACGGTGGCGTATTGCCAGCAGCACGAGCTTGTGCCACTGGAGGATGCCAGCAACACCGACCCGCGTTTCCTGCGCAACCGTATTCGCCATCAACTCCTGCCTTTGTTAGAGTCGATGAATCCAGGCATCCGCGCAACCCTGCTGCGCAATGCCGGGGTAATTCACGTCGACGTCCAGTGGATAGAAGCAGAGGTTGATAGTTATTGGCCCTCCATCGTCGTCTCCGAAGGCGGACATAATATCAGGCTCGACTCAAGCGCATTATTGGCATTGCCGCTCAGTCTACAACGACACCTGTTGCGCCGTGTCACCGCACAGCTGTGTGCCGGGCAATCGCCGTTGGAACTGCGTCACTATCTACTGGTTGAACAGCTTCTCCAACGCGACCAACCGGGAGTAGGTCAGACTATTACATTGGACCTTCCCGATCAGCTACATGTCACTCGCGATTTCAATAGCATCATTTTTGAGCGTCTATCTCATCAAGTACAACCTCCCGTCTTTTCCGTAATGGACAAAGAAATGCTGTTGCCTATTCCAGGGTGTATCGTAGTACAGGGAACACCGTGGATAGCCTCGGCTGATCTCGTTGCAGAGAACCTGGCGCAAAAGGTGAGAGAGGCCCTGTTGCGCGATGATTGGTCAGAAGTGTGGCGATTACTTCCATCAACCCGTCATACTATATATATCGATGCTGATAGTGCCGGTTCTTTATTACAGGTACGGACAAGGCGACCTGGTGATCGTATTCGACCGCTGGGTATGGCGCACGAGAAAAAAGTGCAGGATGTGCTGGTCAATGAACGCATTGCTCGCGCAGATCGTCCATATATTCCGCTCTTTTTTTCTACATCCCATTGTGTATGGTTAGCAGGCGTACAGATCGACGATAGGGTACGGCTCACCAACAAAACACAACGCATCGTGCGGCTATCTATCGAGTCTGCTCTCAAGTCATAGGTATGTGGGATTCATGTATTTATTATTTTCACGAGGTGGACATGCACGAAGACATTACCGAAATCCTGGTAACCGAGGAACAGATACGTGCCAAGGTTGCCGAACTGGGCGCACAGATCACCCGCGACTACCAGGACAAAAACCTGTTGTTACTGGGTACATTAAAGGGAGCCGTCCCGTTCATAGGCGATCTGGCGCGTGCCATCCATTTACCGCTCGAAATCGACTACATGGCCATCTCCAGTTATGGCAATAGTAGTCAGTCAAGCGGCGTGGTGCGCATCCTCAAAGATTTAGAAGGTCCCGTTGATCAAAAGCATGTCTTAATTGTCGAGGATATCGTCGATAGTGGCCTCACGCTGCACTACCAGATGGATGTATTGAGGCAACGCCGACCCTTGAGCCTGCGCGTCTGCTCGCTGCTTGACAAGGGGCGAGAGCGTGTCAAGGTTGTCAAACTGGACTACACCGGCTTCCAGATACCCGATCGCTTCGTCGTCGGCTATGGTCTCGACTACGCCCAACGCTACCGCAACCTGCCCTACATCGGCATCCTGCGCCCTTCCGTCTACCAGGAAGACGCGGACAACCCTCAGACCCAACACAAGAGCCCGGCGGAAGATGATTAATATAGAGAAGGGAAGAGGTTTTTTAGACTATGGCGTGCTGAAAGCACGCCATAGTCTAAAAAACCTCTTCCCTTCTATGTTACAATGGCGACGAACACAATGTATTAGGAGGCGATAGAGACACATGGTATCGGTTGGTGTGATTGGCAGCGGTGCCTGGGGTACTACACTGGCCTTACTGCTAGCAAACAAAGGGATAAGCACAACGCTCTGGGAGCATCACCCCGCACGAGCGATAGATATGCAGCAGCGACGCGAGAACATCGACTTTCTTCCAGGATTACACTTCCCCGACAGGTTGCATGTCACGTCCCACATCCCGGAAGCCGTCGAAAGGAAGGACATGCTCATACTTGTTACTCCATCGCAGCGAATGCGCGAAAACATCCGTGCAATTGCCCCTTATGTCGGCAACGATACCCTGCTTGTCAGTGCCAGTAAAGGCATTGAAATCGGCAGCCTCAAGCGTATGACCGAGGTCATCAGTGAAGAGATTCCCTCGGCGCACAGGCGTATTGCGGCCCTCAGTGGCCCCAATATCTCTCGCGAGGTCGCGGAAGGGAAGCCGACAGCCGCCGTTGTGGCGGCCAATGAAGAAGTAATAGCCATCCATGCCCGTACCATCCTCAATACCGCGCATTACCGCGTCTATACGGCCAATGATCTTGTAGGCGTCGAACTCGGTGGGGCACTCAAAAACATCATTGCCATTGGTGCGGGCTTTAACGATGGCATGGGCTACGGCGATAACGCCAAGGCCGCCTTTATGACGCGAGGGCTAGCCGAAATCGCCCGCCTGGGTGTGGCTGCCGGTGCCAACCCTCTCACCTTTTCTGGTCTCGCGGGCATTGGCGACCTGATCGCCACCTGTGCCAGCCCTCTGAGCCGGAACCAGCAGCTGGGCCGCCGCCTGGCCGCGGGTGAAAAGCTCGATGATATCCTCACCTCAATGCACAGCGTGGCGGAAGGCGTCTCCACCACCAAAGCTGCCCTCCAATTGGCCGCTCGCTACAACGTAGAAATGCCCATCACCGAACAACTTAGCCTCGTCCTCTTCGAGAGCCTCGACCCCTACAAAGCCGTGCCAGAACTGATGATGCGCGACCCCAAAAACGAGCTGGAAGGGATGATCGATGGGCAGTAATGTGGTATATGTGGCATGGCGGCATAGTGGCAGGGCGAGCACAAGGCATCGCCCCTACTATGCTCCGAAGTCATCCCCAAACTTGCTCGTCCATAGTCTTCCCATTACCCAAAGTAGGCATCCGAGGAGGCGAGGTATGTGGGCATGGCGGAGGCAAGCGCCGCCACTACTATACACGGTATGCCCGTCACGCGTGTATAGTAGTGGCGGCGCTTGCCTCCGCCATGCCGACTTGCAACAGCCCTGCCTGTCGGGGGGCGGTCGCTATGCTGCGAAAGCTATGCTAATCTACCCAATGTATGTATATAAAATAGAGGTTGTATCGTGACACAAAATGCACAACTGCCCCTATCGGGGGGGATATTCCGGCGTAACCAGCGCCTCTTCTCCGACTACTTTCTCGATCATATTTTGCCAGAAGAAGATCCCTGGCGGCATGAGTGGCAGCAGTTGCAGGGCGAAGCCTTGGTGGTAATGACACAGCTTCAGCAGCGCTATGCTACCTTTGTCCCCAGTACGAATGAGGCTCAGACAGAAGATGACTGGATTAAGCCGGTTCTTTTGTCACTGGAACATATATTTGAGGTGCAGGCATCCCTCAAGACCGGAGAAGGTGCGAAAAGGCCAGACTATTTCTTTTATCGCGAAGAGGCTGCGCGGCTTGCAAACAAAAATAAGCTGCTCACTGATGAAATACTCCTGCATGGTGCTTTTGCTGTTGGCGATGCAAAGTCCTGGAATCTTCCGCTGGATCGCACGCTTGTCAGTAGTAGCAAAGGCAGTGACCCTTTCACTAACAAGAACCCCTCGTACCAGATTTTCTTTTATATGCTGCATAGCGGCCTGCCCTGGGGCATTCTTACCAATGGGCGACATTGGCGGCTCTATAATAAGCAGACAGCTCATAAGCTAGACGTATTCTACGAGGTCGATCTGCCTGCAATGTTAGAGGCAAACGACATAGAAAGCTTTTTGTATTTCTATGCCTTCTTCCGGCGCAGGGCTTTTGAACCTGGGCCACTTGCCCTGGAACAGATTCTTACTGCCAGTATAGAGTATGCGCTGGGAATAAGTGAGAGCCTGCGTCAACAGGTCTACGATGCTCTCCGCTACGTCGCCCTGGGCTTTTTAGACTACTCCGATAATAAGCTTGCTCCAACGTCCGAAACGTACAAGCAGATTTACGACAACTCACTAATCTTACTCTATCGACTGCTCTTTATCCTCTACGCTGAAGCCCGTGACCTGTTACCTTTACAAGAAAGCCGAGCCTATTATCGTAAGTACAGTCTCCATGCCATCAAAAATGATGTTGCGACTGATCTGCGTGAAGAACTCGTTCTAACAAATACGAGCATCTATTGGACGCGGCTGAAGGATCTCTTCAAAGCGATAAACCTCGGCAATTCCCCACTAGGTGTCACTACCTTTGATGGTGGTCTCTTTGACCCCAAACGTCACGACTTCCTGGAACAATATATCACCGGTGACTTGAACCTGTGCCGCGCTATCGACAACCTTGCCCGTGTCAACTTCCAGTTTGTCGATTACCGCGACCTTGCCGAGAGGCACCTGGGCACTATCTACGAAGGATTGCTAGAGTACACACTCCAGGTCGCAACAGAACCCATGGTAGAACTTCGGTCGAGCAGCAAGATTGTTCCGGCTCAGGGTATACCACAGAAAGATATCGCAGCCACATTTCGTGCCGGGGAGACCTACCTGGTGACAGATCGGGGCGAGCGCAAATTAACGGGCAGCTATTACACGCCTGATTATATCGTCAAGTACATGGTCGATGAGGCCCTGCGACCGGTCTTAGACACGGCCGTGCAGGATGCGCAGACCGACGCGGAGCGCATACAGGCAGTGCTTTCAGTCAACGTACTTGACCCCTCGATGGGCAGTGGTCATTTTCCCGTCGAGGTCACAGAGTACATCGCACGCTACCTTGTGGAACTGGGTGTACAGCCGGAAGAGACAGGGGAAGTTGTGGAAGCCGACCTGGCATACTGGAAACGCCGTGTCGCTCAACAGTGCATCTACGGCGTCGATCTCAATCCGCTTGCTGTTGAACTCGCCAAGCTCTCGCTCTGGCTAAGCACGGCAGCCAAAGATCGCCCGCTAAGTTTTCTTGACCACCACCTGCGCCCCGGTAATGCTCTCATCGGTTCCTGGTTAGAGGAGATAACCGCCGGTCAACATCCAGGGGCAAAGCAGGTTCAAAAACGGGCAAAGCAGGCGGAAGAGGCAGCGCAAGAGGCCGGGCAGCTATCTATGCTAGACGATGTCGATTTTCGCCAGAGTATGAGCGAGGCCCTGGACTCGATAGCCACTATTGAACACAGCCCCGGCGTCACAATCGAGGATATCAAAGCACAGGAATCTGCCTACGAGGAGCTGCGGCAACAATTCAGTGAGAAATACCTCTACCTGGCCCATCTCGGTGCTGCCATGTACTACAATTTAGGCGTAGGCAGCGACGTATGGCAGCCATTGGCTCAATACACGCTTGGCAAGGCTGTTGAGCACCCACAGGTCCATCAATTTGAAATATGGTTAGATCATGCAACGCGGCTGGCCAATAAAAAGCGTTTCTTCCACTGGGAGCTCGAATTTCCCGATATCTTCTTTGACCGCCAGGGGCAACCTCTAGGAGACCGTGCGGGCTTCGATGTTGTCATCGGCAACCCACCCTATGTGCGCCAGGAACAACTGGGCCCCGACAAACCCTATTTTCGCCAACATTACGAAGTTTATCACGGCGTAGCCGACCTCTTCGTCTACTTCTTTGCCCAGGGCCTACGCCTGCTCCGCAAAGATGGCAGACTGGCCTATATCAGCAGCAATGCCTGGTTGTATGCCAATTATGGAACGCCATTACGCCAGTACCTCCGAGAACAGACAATGATTGAAACTGTGCTCGACCTGGGAAATAATTATGTTTTCGCTGACGCCCCCGATCTCAGCCCTGCCATCCAGGTCATTCGAAAGACACTACCCGAACAAGGATACATAGCACAAGCCGCAGTTTTTGCTAAGGGAGAGCGTATAACCACCTTTCGAGAGCAACTTCCTGATAAGCTGTTTGCACTTTCAATTCATGACCAACTTGATACAGGTTGGCAACTGACTGGTAATGCTTCTCGAGTTCTGTTGAATAAACTACTGATGTCAGGTAAATCATTAGGCGAGGTGGTCGAACGACATATATATTATGGAGTCAAGACAGGCTTGAACGAGGCCTTTATCATCAATCAGGCTACGCGAGACCGTTTGATAAAGGAAGACCCATCTTGCTCGGCTATTCTCAAACCTGTACTACGTGGAGAAGATCTGCGCCCATGGTATCAGGAGGACGAAGGCCGATGGTTAATTTGCTTTCCCAATGGTTGGACTACAAAAA
>WNFB01006716.1_pt1 | contig 20890 bp, 26 predicted proteins | sample 5400501 | NCBI WGS metagenome assembly WNFB01 (sample SAMN13153341, study PRJNA577476) | soil metagenome | isolation source: 200 cm saprolite under Douglas fir tree site 2 hole 1 | place: USA:California | collected 2015-04-18 | reverse complement strand
CTTTGGACAGGCGGACGCCAGCGTGTCCGATGCTTCGGTCGCGGTGCCGCGCATCTGCTCCAGCGCATTGCGTTGCCCGTCATCCGGACCGACGATTTGGGCGAGGGATTCGAGCGGCCAATTCTTGAGCTCGAGCGCTTCCTGGCCGCAGCCGCGGATCAGCTGCTCCACCGTCGGACCGAAGCCGGTCACTCTCGCGCGGAGCGGGGCGGCGCCGGGAGCGCGCCATTCCCGGTCCCGGCTGCGATCGTCCTCGGCATTCCGGTCGAAGCCGCGCCGGTAATAACCGTAATGTCTCCCGTGGCGCGCTTCGGCAATCGAGGAAGCGCACAAGATCGTCGCCAATAACGGCAAGACATGCCTGCAGCGTCGAGCGGCGTTGAACATGGCTGGCCTGATCGTCGAACCAGGAAACTCGCGAAGCCCTCGCCGAGTTCCATGCATCCGGCACGCTGGACCCGTTGCCAAGTCACGGCGTCTTGGCCAATTCGCGCCGTTTTCCCCCCATCAGCCGGGCGCCGATCGAGGCCCGGCACATGGCGGCGCTGGCGGTCCAGCTCAGGATGCTCCCTCCGACGAATACGATCGCGGCCTTTGCGATGGCGAACAAGGCGTAGCCGACGAGGATGTACTGCAGCCAGAGCACGAACACATAGTGGACGAAATAGATGCCATAGGCATTCTCGGAGATGCTGTCGTAGATCGGCCGGCGCGCGGTGGCGAAGCGCAGGAATGCGCCGATCAAGGCGAAGCAGCTGGTCGCGGACGCCAGGACGAAGCCGAGGTCGGCGACGATCTGAAGACCCGGCAGGCTCGCGCCGTGTCCGGTCTCGATCAGCGCGGAGGGGATGATCCACAGCAGGAATGCCGCCAGGGCGCCGAGGCTCCAGCGCGGCCAGTGGCGAGCAAAAATTCCGTCGGGCGCGAGCAAACCGCGCTCGAGCCCCTGCGCGCCGATGCCGAGACCGAGGAAGAAATACATGGCGTATTGCGGCGCAAAGCCCGGCTGCACTCCGAACGGTCCGAGCTGGACCCATTCCCACGGCTTGTACACGGCGGCCAGGGGGATGTAGGCCACCGCCGAGATGCTCACCAGGGCGATGAAGTATTGCCGCGGACGGGCGGCGGCGTTGACTGACTGGCGGCCCAGGAACGCGCCGGCGCGCGGAGCAAAGCAGTAAAGGCCGGCGGCGACGACGTTGAGTGCCAGCAGGCACCACAAGAACCACATCGGTCCGGTCGGCCAGAACGGCAGCGCCATCCAGTGCGACCAGAACGCCGACCAGCCGGGATCGACGGCGGTCAAGCGATAGACCGGGTAATACGCCACGGGCATCAGCAGATAGGTCCCGAGCAGGAACGGCACGCCGAGCCGCAAGCAACGGTCACGCAGAAACGTCCGCACTCCCTTGCGGGAGAGTGACGGCCAGACGAACAGGCCGGAAAGCAGGAACATCAGCTGCATCAGGTAGAGATATTGAAACGCGCAGAACAGGTCGAAGCCGAACCAGCGCGCGCTGTCGACGATCGGGTTCGCCGTCCAACCGTAAGGCGGGCTGTCGAAGGGCAGCGGAGCAGCGGGTTGCGAGCCCAGATAGGCGATGAAGGAATGGAACGCCACCACCATCAGGATGGCAAAGGCCCGCAAGTTGCTCAGTGCCACGCTGGTTCCGGACATGGGGTCGTCGCGCTTCCTCGCGTCGGCAAAAAAAGACGGCACTCGCTTCGCCTGAAAGCGAAGGTCCTGCCGCATCCGCCCGGTATTGTACGGCGTTTGGCCGTCCTTACAACGGCGATGTGCCGTCGCGCAAGAACTTACGCTTTGCGGTGGGGTGGAATGGTGCCCAGGGGCGGAATTGAACCACCGACACCTGCATTTTCAGTGCAGTGCTCTACCAACTGAGCTACCTGGGCGTTGCGCCTGCCGGACGGCGAAGAGCGCGGGGGTTTATAGAGGCTCGATTCCCGGCTGTCCAGACGAGTGCCAACACACGAGTGGCAGAGGACGAGGGCGAGACCGCACGAGCGCGCCGATCCGCCATCGGGCCGAGGGACCGAACTTTTCGCGGCCATCGCCGTTGAGGAGAGGCTGCTCTACAGGACGCGGGTCAGGTGCGCCATATGATACAGGACCCGATCCGAGCCGGGACCGGATTTCCGTCCGACAATGCCACCACGCAAGCAACAAGGTCGAGCGCATTCGGTTTCCGCGAACCGGGTCCGCCTAGGGTTCCTCATCGGGCGGGCGCGCGCCATCCTCGTCCTCTTCCTCCTTGACCGGTGCCGCGTAAACGCCGCTGAGCCAGCGGTTGAGGTCGACGTTGGCGCAGCGCCGGCTGCAGAACGGACGGAACTTCTCTGCGGCCGGCTTGCCGCAGATCGGGCAGGGTCTACCGACGATATCGGCGCGCTCGGACATGCCATGCATATGGTGACCGGCAGCTCGACCGGTAAGGCTCACACCGCATTGAGCCAGCCGAAGCGGATCGGATAGCCCTCGCCGGACAACAGCGCGGTCGTTTCGTAGAGCGGTAGCCCCACCACGTTGCTGTAGGAGCCGACGACCTTGACGATGAAGCTGCCGGCGATGCCTTGGGCGGCATAGCCGCCGGCCTTGCCGCGCCACTCGCCGGAGGCGAGATAGGCCTCGATGTCGTCCTCCGACAAGCGCTTGAAGCGCACGCGCGTCTCGACCAGCCGCTGGCGGAAGGCCTCGTTCGGCGTCACCAGGCACACCGCGGTATGGACCCGGTGATTGCGTCCGGACAGCAGCCGCAGGCACTGGGCGGCTTCATCGAGCAGCTCGGCCTTGGGCAGGATGCGCCGGCCGACCGCGACCACCGTATCGGCGGCGAGGACGTAGGCGCCCTTGAGCTCGTCGTCGTCGCGCACGAGGCCGAGCGCGGCTTCGGCCTTGGTGCGCGCCAGCCGATTGGCGCAGGCGCGCGGCAGCTCGCCCCGCTTCGGAGTCTCGTCGATATTGGCCGGGCGCAACGCGTCGGGCTCGATGCCGGCCTGATTGATCAGCGTGACCCGGCGGGGCGAGCCGGACGCGAGCACGAGTTTGGGCCGCCCGATCATCATTGTCTGAGCCGCGACTGCATGGACCGGGCCGTGGGCTACCGAAATTCGATCATTTGAATCGATAGGTGATACGACCCTTGGTCAGGTCATAGGGGGTCATCTCGACCAGCACCTTGTCGCCGGCGAGCACGCGGATGCGGTTCTTGCGCATGCGGCCGGCGGTGTGGGCAATGATCTCATGTTCGTTTTCGAGCTTTACGCGGAAGGTGGCGTTCGGAAGCAGCTCCGTCACCACACCGGGAAATTCCAAGAGTTCTTCCTTAGCCATCCGCTACCCAGCGATTTGCAAGCAGGACCGACGGTGGTGCCGCCCGAAGGCGCGGAAACTAGCGGAACCAAGCCGAATTCACAACCGTCGAGGTTGCCGTTCCACCGGTGTCCGAAACCGACGCATTTTTCTGCGACGAGACCGGGGGCCGCGCCGCTTCGGGCGTCCCGCATCACTCGTTCGCGCCGCGCCGCGGAAAAAACCGCGCCCTGATCCGCTGCAGCAACTGCTCGCGAACCTCGCGATACGCGTTCATCCGCTGCTCGCGGCTGCCTTCGATCGCCGTCGGATCGACGGTCGGCCAATATTCGACCTCGGCGGCGAGCGTACGCACGAGCTCGAGCGCCTTGTGGTGCGCCTCCGGCGACAGCGTGACGATCAGGTCGAAATTGAGCCCTTCGAGGTCGTCGAGCTCCTCGAAGGTGACGGGACGGTGGGCGCCGATGTCGATACCGATCTCCTCCATGGCGGCGGTCGCGAACGGGTCGAGCTCGCCCTTGCGCACGCCGGCGGAGCCGACATAGACCGAGCCGCCGAGCATCTGCTTGAGCATGGCGGCCGCCATGGGCGAACGCACCGAATTCATTCCGCAGGCGAACAAGACCGCCTGCGGCCGGGACGGCGGCGCGTGCGTGCTCAGCCTTTCCAATGCAGCACGCAGATCAGCGTGAAAAGCCGGCGCGCGGTGTCGAAATCGAGTCGCACCTTGCGCGCGAGCCGCTCCATCAGGATCTTGGAGCCGTCGTCGTGCAGGGCGCGCCTCGCCATGTCGAGCGCCTCGATGCGATCGGGCGTCGCGGTTCGGATCGCCGCGTAATAGCTGTCGCAGACCGTGTAATAATCCTTGACGATGCGCCGCAGCGGCGAGAGCGAGAGCAGGTGCGCCACCGCCGGCGCGCCGTCGGCGCGCCTGATGTCGAACACGAGCCGGCTGCCGGTGATGCTCAGGTGCAGCGCGAACGGTCCGTCGTCGTCGTCGTTCGGGGCAAACGTGTTCTCCTCGAGCAGATCGTAGATCGCCACCGCGCGCTCGTGCTCGACATCGGGATTGGAGCGTCCGATCGAATTTTCGTCGAGCGTGACCGCAACCAGGCGGTCCGATCTTCGGTGGGAAGAACGCTCCGGGCGGCTCATCGCGGATTGAAGCGCATCGCGACCGACCGGGCATGGGCATCGAGCCCTTCGGCTTCACCGAGCGCGATCGCGGCCGGGCCCAGCGCGCGCAGCTGATCGGGCCCGCATTTGAGGATCGACGTGCGCTTCATGAAGTCGAGGACGCCCAATCCCGAGGAGAAGCGGGCGGCGCGGGCGGTCGGCAGCACGTGGTTCGAGCCGCCGACATAGTCGCCGATCGCTTCCGGGGTGTGGGCGCCGAGGAAGATCGCGCCGGCATTGCGGACGCGGCCGGCGAGCCGCTCGGCGTCCTCGCTCGCGATCTCGAGATGCTCGGGGGCAATCGCGTCGACGAGCGGCACCGCGTCCTCGAGCGCGCCGACCACGATGACGGCGCCGAAATCGCGCCAGGAGGCGCCGGCGACCGCGGCGCGCGGCAGCGACGCGAGCTGCGCTGCGACTGCCTTCTCCACCGCGTCGGCAAGCGCCGCATCGTCGGTGATCAGGATCGATTGGGCGCTCGCATCGTGCTCGGCCTGGGCCAGGAGATCGCCCGCGATCCAGTCGGGATGGCCGCCCTTGTCGGCGAGGATGAGCACTTCCGAGGGGCCCGCGATCATGTCGATGCCGACCTTGCCGAAGACGAGACGCTTCGCGGCCGCGACGTAGGCGTTGCCGGGGCCGACGATCTTGGCAACCGGCGCGATCGTCGCGGTCCCATGGGCGAGCGCCGCCACCGCCTGCGCTCCCCCGACGCGATAAACCTCGTCGACGCCGGCAAGCCTGGCGGCGGCGAGCACGAGCGGTGCGAGCGTGCCCTCCGGAGCCGGCACCACCATCACCAGCCGCGGCACGCCCGCGACCTTGGCCGGAACCGCATTCATCAGCACCGAGGAGGGATAGGCGGCGGTGCCGCCGGGCACATAGAGGCCGACCGCCTCGATCGCGGTCCAACGCGACCCGAGCTCGACCCCGAGCGCGTCGGTGAAGCGATCGTCGACAGGCTTTTGCCTGATGTGACAGGCCTCGATCCGGTCGCGCGCCAGCGCAAGCGCGTCGAGCGCCCGGCGATCGCAGGCGGCATAGGCCGTCTCGATCTCTTCGGCGGTTACCTTGATGCCCACGCGGTCGAGATCGACGCGGTCGAATTTCAAGGTCAGCTCGACCAGCGCCCGATCGCCGCGCGCGGCAACGTCGGCGATGATCGCGCGCACCACCGCTTCGACGTCGGGCGATGCCTCGCGCTTGGCGGCGAGAAGGGCGCGGAAACGTTCGGCGAAATCGGGAGCGCGGCAGTCGAGGCGGATCGGCATGATCCTGTCCTATCGGACCGCCGCTCGGCGCTCAATGGCGCCTCTCACCGCCTGGCGTCGGGAGCCTCATCGACATGAACAGGACGCGCGGCCGCCGGCCAGGAAGGCCCGAGATCGGCGAGCTCGGCTTCCAGGCATTCGACCTCGAGCCGCAGCATGCCGCCACCGGAGAAAATGAGGGTCACGACCCCGGCGGGCGGATCGGTTTCGGAAAATTCGACCGCGAGCAGGTTGAGCACCGCATCCTTGCCGGCGGGATCGACGCTGCGGCACTTGCAGCAAGTGACGCGATCGAAGCGCAGCGCCGAGCGGCAGCGCCGGAGCTCCGGCCTCGTCCCCTCGGCCGCGGGCCAGTCGAAGCGACTGAGCGCCACGACCAGGCGCTTTTCCTGCCGGCGCCAGCTGATATCGGCCACCTTGACGAGGGCATCCTGCAGATGGGCGGAGACGACCTCGAGGTCGTCCCGGTCGAGGGCGACGAACTTCACCGGCTCCATGACGCGCGCTCCCTGCCGTCCTTCCCAGGCTTGATGTTACCGGGGTAGTTAGGAAGCGGGAAGCCGCGGCGCAAGCGGCCCGCGGGCGCGATCCGCCTTAGAACGACACGCAGGCCGGCCGCACGATCACGCCGACGGACTGCTGCTTGAAGCGGGTCTTGTAGGCCTCGGCGATCTCGTTGAGGCGGACAATGTCCTCGACCTCGCCGGGGAGCACGATCTGCACGATCTTGCTCGGCTCGCGGACGATCTTGCTGCTGGCCTTGTCCCGCCATTGGCCGGCGGCATTGAATATCGTGAGGCCGTCCGGAAAACGGGGGGTGATCTCGCGGTCGACGAAGCGGCTCCATTCGACTTCGCTCACGCCGATCCGGTCGCCGACCTTGCGCCCGAACATCAGCTCGGCGACCTGCGTCGGCTTCTGGCCGCCGCGGCAATCCAGCAGTTGCGCGCCGGCTTCACCGGTCAAGGCAAGGGCGAGCACGACGGCTGACACCGCAAGTCGGGCTTGCCCGACTTGCGGCACTCAATGATGCGGAACTCGGGCAAGCCCGAGTTCCGATGCAATCCATCCAATCTTCGTAAGAACTTTCTCGCGAAGAAGATGGATGCGCGGGTCAAGCCCGCGCATGACCGGTGGAGAGCCTGTTACGCTGGCGCCGACGCCCGGCATCCGGAGATAACGACGAATATCGTCCTCACCCGCTGATGCGCTCGATCGCAGCGCCGCAGGCGGAGAGCTTGTCCTCGAGCCGTTCGAAGCCGCGGTCGAGATGGTAGACGCGGTTGACCATGGTCTCGCCTTCGGCCGCCAGCGCCGCGATGACGAGGGAGACCGAGGCGCGCAGATCGGTCGCCATGACGGGCGCCCCCTTGAGCCGGTCCACGCCTTCGATGGTCGCGCATTCGCCGTCGAGATGGATATGGGCGCCGAGCCGGACCAGCTCCTGAACGTGCATGAACCGGTTCTCGAAGATCGTCTCGGTGATCCGCGACGTGCCCTTCGCCCGCGTCATCAAGGCCATGAGCTGCGCCTGCAAATCGGTGGGGAAGCCCGGGAACGGCGCGGTCGTCACCTCGACCGCCCCGAGGCCGGAGCCGTTGCGCGCCACGCGCACGCCCGCGTTGGTGGCGGTGATCTCGACGCCGGCCCGCCCCAGCACGTCGAGCGCGGACTGCAGCAGTTCCGCGCGCGCGTTCTCCAGGAGGACGTCGCCGCCGGTCATGGCGACCGCCATGGCATAGGTACCGGTCTCGATACGGTCGGGCAGCACGCGATGGCGCGCGCCGTTGAGGCGCGCCACCCCGTCGACGACGATGCGCGAGGTTCCCGCGCCCGCGATCCTGGCGCCCATCTTGTTGAGGCAATCGGCGACGTCCGCGATCTCGGGCTCGCGCGCGGCGTTCTCGATCACGGTCGTCCCGTGCGCGAGCGAGGCCGCCATCAGCGCGGTATGGGTGCCGCCGACCGTCACCTTGGGAAATTTTATCTCGCCGCCCTTGAGGCCGTTCCGGGCGTGGGCGACGACATAGCCGCGATCGATCTCGATCTCGGCGCCGAGCCGCTCCAGCGCCATGATGAGGAGGTCGACCGGCCGCGTGCCGATGGCACAACCGCCCGGCATCGACACCTTGGCTTCGCCCATGCGCGCCAGCAGCGGCGCCACCACCCAGAAGCTCGCCCGCATGCGCGAGACCAGCTCGTAGGGAGCCGTGGTGTCCACGATATTGGCGGCGGAGATGTGCAGCGTCTGCCCGTCGTATTGGGTCTCGCCCGGACGCTTGCCGCCGACCATGATATCGACGCCGTGATTGCCGAGAATGCGTTGCAGCAGGCCGACGTCGGCGAGGCGGGGAACGTTGTCGAGCACGAGGGTCTGCTCGGTGAGCAGGCTCGCGATCATCAACGGCAGGGTCGCGTTCTTGGCGCCCGAGATCGGAATGGTTCCGTTGAGCCGTTGGCCCCCGCTGATGCGAATCCGATCCACTTTCCCCTCCCGGTTTTCCGGCGAACGGCGCCGATCGCGGTGGGCCGGGACGCCGACGCAGCAACGAGCGGCGGCACGATCGACGTGGCGACGCCGGCCTAGCTGTCCCGCTTATCTGCGGCAATTCCGGCGGAATCGTGGGGTGCGCGGTCGGGAGCGGCGGCCGAGCGCCCCTTGGCTTGCGCTTTGCGGCGCTTGAGATTTTCGCGCAGCACCGCGCCCAAGCGCCGCTGCCGCCTCGCCTTCTCCGCAGTCTTCGGTCGCTCGTTCATGACCGGCAGGATACGAGCGTCCGGCACGGCATGGAAGGGAGCGCGAATCGGGCGGCGCGCGCTTGCGCCGGTTCCGGCCTTGTGGCAAGGATCGCGCCGCTCGCGGCCGCATTCGAAACGTTTCAGATCCCCGCATCCGGCCCGGCGCTGCCGTAGCTCAGTGGTAGAGCACCCCCTTGGTAAGGGGGAGGTCGTAAGTTCAATCCTTACCGGCAGCACCATCGAGAGGCCCATGGAACATGGGCTTTTGGCAATCGGCCGAATGCCATCCCAGATGCCGCAGGACGCAGAACGATAATGGGCCGCGCCGGTGCGCTGGCTAGTCTCGCACGCTGTCATCCACCAGGAAATAAAGGCCATGTTTCCGGCCGCCTCCGACCTGGACGTTGGTTAGTTCGTCATCGCTGAGATCGATATATGCACGGTCATCCTCGATGGAGCCGCCGCGCACCCGGTTGTCCTTGATCTTGCGATCGAGCTCAACCAATACCCGCTTGACGGCGGTGTCGATCTTCTCCTTCGGCCAATCGGTAAAAGCCCAAATCGCCGCGGTCAGCAGGTTGACGAATCGCCTGGACGAATAATCGTCGCTCTGCTTCTGCTGAACCTGGAAAAAATCGAATCGACCATCATGTCGGCAGTTAAGCTGGCCAACAAATCCCTGTACATTACCGAGGTCAAATTCGACCCCCAACCCCGGCAATGATTCGAGCTCTTTGAACATGACCCGGGGCACCGGAATTCGAAGCTGAGCTTCTGCGGCCGCCAATCGGGCTCTGAATTCATTGCAATTCGAAAAAGCCGCTGCGGCGGTCGAGTAGGCAGAGAGAACCAGAACGCCGGCAACAGTACGGATCATTTCACTTCCCCGGCAAAAGGCTGTCACGCCGCGTTACACCGGTTTATTTTGAGAGCGGGGCTGAGCAACCTCATACGGTAGACCTTGGATGGTGCCTGGGCGATGGCAGCGCGCGGCCACGCGATCGCCGAGCCGCCGAGAAGGGTGAGAAACCCGCGTTGCATGGTCCCTTTTTCTCCCGACATGCCGCACAGACTGCCTGCACGGTAGCAAAGAGATCAAGGGCTGTCCGCACGCCAAATTTGAATCGTTCACGTTCAGCGTCCCGCAGCCGAGTTCGGCTTCTATTTCGTGCTCTTCCCGCTCGGATTCCTGTCCGGAAGCCTCGTTTGCAGCCGGCTCGGCAGTCGCGTGGCGGACGAAACCATGGTGCTCGCCGGATCCATTTTGTCCTTGGCTGCGGTGGCCGCGCAATCCGGGCTGTTTCTGAGCGATCACGTGACGCCGCTGACGTTCTTTTTGCCCGGCTTCTTCATCACCATGGCCCAGGGCATTTCCCTTCCCTACAGCCAGGCGGGAGCGATGGCGACCGAGCCGGAGCTCGCCGGGACGGCGGCCGGAGTCGGTGTCTTCGTGCAGAACTTCTGCGGTGCCGCTTTCGCTCAGCTTTAGGGCCTGCTCGCGAACGGAACGCCGGGACCGTTGATGGTGACGACATCGATCAGCGCCTTGCTCGGACTCCTGGTCGGCGCGGTACCGTTTTTTCTGGTCCGGACGCGTTGATTGACGCTGCTTGCGCGCCGCGCGATCGCAGCAGGTCGATTGCCGGCAAGTTCGGTGAATGGGCCAATCGGGCGGTCGATCATCGATCCGGGACGCCCATCGCGGCCTTGGCCTTGGCGACCACTTCTGCCGGCGCGTTGATCGTCGCGTGGACGATCCGACCCGCTTCCTCGGCGCTCATGGGCTCGACGGCGAAGCCGATCCTTTCGGCATCGGCGAGAAACGCGTTGTCCCGCAGCGTCGCGTCGAAGGCCTTGCTCAGGATGGCGAGCCGATCCGCCGGGACGCCGGGCGGCGCGATGTAGGGTTGTCCGAGCGCCGGGGCCGACGAGACCAGCTGCATGATGCGGCGCTGCTCTTCGTTCTTCGCGAGCTCGGTCAGCAGCGGCACGTCCGGCAAGAGCTTTTCCCGCCTGGCGCCCGCCTGCGCGAGAAACACGACCTTCCTCTCCTTGAGCCAGTCGGGGTGCTGGCTGGTGATCGAACCGAACCCGAATGCGCGAGCCTGCACCTCGCCGCGCTGCAGGCCGAGATTGACCTCCTCGGAGGTCCGGTAGCCGGTCACGATCTTGAACCTGGTCCCGAGCAGGCTGTTCATGAGTGTGGGAATGATGACGATCCCCGATCCGGCGCCGGTACCGCCGAGGATGACCTCCTTCTCCATGGCTTGTTCGATCGTCCTGATCCCGGCGGTGTGCCAGACCAGGATCACCTCGTTCTGCGCCCCGGTCGAACCGAGCCAGTTGAACCGATCGGCGTCATAGCGCACGCCCTGGCCGTCGAGCACCTGGTGCAACGGCATCGCGCTGTGGATGGTGGCGATCGCGGTTCCGTCCTTCGGCGCGATGTTGTACATGTAATTGGTCGCCAGCACGTTGCCGCCGCCCGGCATGTTCTGCACGATCATGATCGGATTGCCGGGGACATGTCGGGGCATGTGGCGCGCAATCAGCCGAGCGACGAGGTCGTAGGTGCCGCCGACGCCCGTGCTCGTGATCACCGTGATCGTCTTGCCCCTGTAAGCGTCGACCTCGGCGGTCTCGGCGCGAGACGGCAACGCGGCGAGTGCGACGATCGCGCCGAGAATCACGCGAGCGCGCATGGCGCCTGCGGCCCTCGCAAGTCGGCGGCCCGACATCGCTAGAGCGCATTCAGCTTTGCTGGAAGCTGAATGCGTTCTAGCTTCTTTGCGTGGTCGCATTTTCGGACGGAAAACCGGTTCCCACCCCGGATCAAGTCCGGGGCAGGCTTTTTTCCTGAAAATGCTCTGGCAACGCACGGCGCCTATTCGGCCGCAATCGGTGTATCGTGGCGGATGTATCGTTCCATCGCCTCGGCGAACGGCTCTCCCGTTGGCGCCTCGAAGCGGCCGGAGCGGACCCGGTAGCTCGCGGGGTCGATGCCCGGCAGCGACTTGCCGGCGGCATGGTCCTTGAGCGTCTGCAGCAGCAGCCTGCGGATTTTGACGATCGCCGCGTCGCAAGCGAGCAGGTGCTCGGCGGTGCGGTCGGCGATCGGCCCCATCGATTCCTGGATGGCGCAGTCCTGGGTGCCGAAGCCCTTCATTCCCGTAAACGACTTGCCGCTGGCCTGCAGCGCGCGGTCGATCAGGTAGTCGTTGGCCTTGTTGCGGAGGGCATGGTCGGTGCCCGGGATATTTTCGGTGTGGATGCCAAGCCCCGCCCTCGACCGGGCGAGATCCTCTTCCGTGAGCGGCCGCGACGGATGGAAATCGACGCTGTAGAGCATGGTGTTCTCGTCGTCGATCGGCGCCCATACATGCGCGCCGTGCGGGATCGACGAAATGACCTTGTGAAACGGCATCAGCATCACGTTCATGTTCCACATGATGCTGCCGTTGCCGGGATCGCGGCCGGTCCCGACGACGAATCCGAAATCAGTCGCAATGACTTCGTAGAGCGTCGCGACGATGCGCCGGCTCGCATCGGTCTCGCCGCCGTGCAGAAAAGTGAGATGCGTCGCGTCAAAGCCGCCTTCGAGCGCCTGCAGCCAGTTGCATTCCTGGATGTGGCGGCTGGCGTAGCGCTGGGACGGCGGGACGAGGGTCCATTCGAGCTCGGGGAATTGCGGCTTGCGGTCCGGCGGGCCCATATAGGTCCACACCACGTCGCCGCGCTCCAGGCACGGGTAGGATTTGACTCGCAACTGCGCCTGGATGTTCGCCTTCTGGATATCGCCGGTCTGCGGCACGCACGGCAGGTCGATGCACTTGCCGTCGACGTCGAATTTCAGGCCGTGATAGACGCAGCGCAGCCCGCCATCCTCGTTGCGGCCGTAGAACAGCGAGGCGGTACGATGCGGGCAGCGCTCGTCGATGAGCCCGATGCGCCCCTGCGTGTCGCGAAACAGCACCAGATTTTCGCCCAGGAGCCTCACTCGCACGGGCGGACCGTCGGGCTGCGGGATTTGCTGCGAGAACGTTGCCGGGATCCAGTAGCGGCGCATCAGCTCGCCCATCGGCGTCCCTGGACCAACTCGGGTCAGCAATTCATTGTCTTGTTGCGAGAGCATGGGCGCGCTCCATCGGTCGATTCCGGGCGGAAGATCGGCCATTCTGGCGCCGAGACGGCACCATTGCAATTCGGGATTGCTATCGCGTGCGACCGAGCAATTGCGCGGCCTTTTGCGCCACCGCGGCCGAGGTCTCGTATGCCTGCTCGACGAAGCTCGCGATATCCGCTCCGCTCGTCGGCGCGAAGGCGAGAGCTGCTTTGGCGATCTTTCCGGTCAGTCCTCTCCGGTCGCGCGGAGATAATCAGCGAGAGCCGGACCGATGTTGGGCACGAACAGCTCATCGACGCTCATCCGGCGGCGCAAGAGCTTTTGCTCGTCGAGGTAGGTTACCAGCGCAGTCAGCGTCGGCAGGCTGCCGTCGATCGAATAATCCCAGATCTGCGGCCCGAAGATTCCGCGTGTCGTTTCCACCTCGTCGATGACCCACGGGAGGCTGACGGTCAGCGCATTGGTGTCGTACGTCGACTGACAGGCGAGCTCTCGCGCCCTGCAGAACGCATGGTAGAGGCTGACCGCGAGCCAGGGCTTTTCCTTGTAAAGGCTCGTTTTCAGCACAACCGTATGCATGATCGGGAAGATGCGCGTCTTTTTGTAATATTCGACCTCGACCCGACGTGAATCCCGGAACAGCCGCCGGACGGTCTTGCCGAGCCCCTCCGGAATCATCACGGATATGAGAGCGTCGATATCGCCGCGCTCGAGCATCGCCTCGAGAGTCGTATCGGCCGGAAGCGGCTCCAGCCTGACGCCGTCAGGTGCCTTGATGGAGCGGACCGGCTTGCCGGTGACCCATGCGATGTCCTCCGGCGTCACCCCGTACTCGTGCGTGAGGAACCCGCGGACCCAGACCGCCGCGGTCATCTGGTAGTCGCCCACACCGACGCGCTTGCCCTTCAGGTCTTCGGCGCGCTCGATGGCGGAATCGGCCCGCACGTAGAGCGCCGAGTGGCGAAAGACCCGCGACGGAAAGACCGGAATCGCGATGAAGCGCGTATCGCCTTCCGAGCGCAGGATCGTATAGGACGACAGCGACATTTCGGATGCGTCGAACTCGCCATGGTTCAGCATGCGCCAAAAAGTCTCGCCCGGGCGCAGCGGCAGGAATGTCAGATCCACGCCGAGAGGCTGCACCCTGCCGTCGATGAGCGGTTGGGTGCGATCGTAGCGGCCGCAGGCCAGCGTCAGTTCGAGCTTGTGCATGGAGTCCGGGAAACGTCCGATCGGGCTGCATCATAGCAATCGACGACACATCACTGGAACCCCTGGAGCGGATTCGCGGCAGCGTTCCGGAGGCGTCCGTCCGCGTCGATATTGGAGAATCGCCACGGCGCGCCAGCCCCTCGAAGGCCGCGCCAGCCCGGACGAGAAGGGCCTGCTCCCGGCGGAACGAAGGGATTTCGCGGCTTTGTCGAACGATTTCGAGCGATCGATCGCAATGCGCGTGCTGTTTATGCAACACTTCTCGGGAAAGAGCGCCTCCCGCGGGTGGATTAGCCATTTTCTCGTTGCGGGACGCGCGCAGTCGGATCATTTTTAACCGTGAAGCGGCGAATGCCGTTTCGGCTTAATGGGGCGGCGCGACGAGGGGGGCTCCCCGGGCGCAGGCCAGACTCAAAGTTGGGGCCAGACACAGGGGACAGATCATGACGAAGATGCTACTCGCCGCGGCTGCATCCTTAGCGATGCTGGGCGCTGCCGCCGCCGCCGACATGCCGCGCAAGGAACCGCCTCCGCCAGTCGCTGCGGTTGGCAAGGCTCCGATCGGCAAGCTGCCCATCGGCAAGGCTCCGATCGGCAAATATCCCGTCGGCAAGTATCCGACGCCGGTCGTGACGAAGGGCTGACGTCGACAATCCGCCGACCGGCGCTCGCGTTACGACCTGCTCTTCGTGAGGCAGGGAGAATCGACGCGAGCGCGGTCGGGAGGGTTGGAGCGTCCGCTTGGAAGAGCGGCCGCAAAGGGAGTTCCCGCTGTCCGCCTCTCACGAGGCGGCACACCGGGGGCAGCCTCACCAGAACCAAAGCCCCCTCGTGCCGCGTGAGCCTTCGCGCGCATCGGCACCGTCTCGGCCAAATCCGCCGCGGCCTTCATCGTCATCGCCGGCAGATGCGCGACCGCGCCCACTTCGTGGGCGCTTGTCGCGCCAACGGCCATCGTCGCCGGCTTCGCTGCGCCGGCGATCTTGGCCGGCATAACCGGCGCGACCGTCCCATCGATCCGTCCGCTCGGCGCGCCACCACGGGCTGTCATCGTCCGCTTCACCGCGCCGGCGATCTTGGCCCGCATATCCCGCATATCCGGTAAAGCCGCGACCGTCCCAGCGCTCCGCGCGCTCGTCGCGCCAGCGGCCGTCGTTGCCCGCGTCGCTGCGCCGGCGATCTTGAGCGGCATAACCGGTGTAGCCCCGACCGTTCCACCGATCCGTCCGCTCGGCGCGCATGGACGAATCGTCGTCGCCCTCATTGCTGGAGCGATTCGGAGTCTGCACGATCTTTCTCGGCTTCTTCCGCCCTGCGGCAGACGACTGGAACGCCGTTCCATGGTCCGGCGCGGCCTCCGCTGAGGGGGCTTGTGATGCCTGCACGGGTGCGTGCGCCGGGCCTTGCGATCTCGGCGCCGTCAAATCGGCACGTCTTACCGGCAAGAACCGCGCCGCCCGAGCGGATGGCAGCCTCGCCGCCGAGGAGGGGCAACGAAAGCGCAAATCCGGCCAATCGGTCGGCTTCGGCCGACGTGAAGCGGCACTCGACATCGTGATCGTGCTCTAAGCCGCCGATATCCGCGCCATCGAGATGCCCGGCACGTCATATTGACCTTGATCCGCCGCGCGGCGAGCGAGCCAGTCCCACAGGGCGGCGACCTCGATCGCGGCCTTGCCCGCGGGTTCCACCTCCTGCGCGCACCGGCTTCCGACCAGGGCGTGACCGAAGACGGCGCGCTGGCGAACGATGATCGGGCAGACCTCCACGCCGTATCTCTTGTGGGCATCCTCGCCTGCCGCGACCGCCTGGCCGCCCTGCACGGGGGCGGCGTTGATCACGAGGACCACCGGCTTGCCGGCGAGCTTGGCGATCTCCACGTTGACCCCGATCGAGCGCAGATCGAGGATGCCCGGCCGCGACACGATCAGGCAGAAGTCGGCTGCCCGTACCGCGGCGAGTGCCGGGCTCTCGACCGCGGGCGCGGTGTCGATGAAGGCGATGCGAGTGCCGTTGCGCCTGGCGGCATGAAGCGCTACCGCGAGCCGGGCCGGCGGGCAGGCCACCACCGCCGGCTGCTGCGCTTGCCGACCGTCCGCCCATTGCGCGGCGCTCGACTGCGGATCGAGATCGATGATGGTGACGGGTCCGGATCTGGCGGCCTCGACACCGAGATGCAGGGCAAGCGTCGTCTTCCCGACGCCGCCCTTTTGGGCGATGACTGCGACCGTAAACACGTCGAGCCTCCCGGGGGTAGAGGGCGTCGACATGTCGTTAACTGATTCGCGAATCCGCGGCTACACCTCACAAGATCGGCGTCCCCGGGTTCGTCGAATGATGGACGGCGCAGTCTTGTGCCGGGCGCCAGCGCTTCGGTAGGCTCGACGCCTTGGAGCGCCTCCGCTTGGGCGCGGGAGAAGCCCGGAGGATGCGATGCGACGCCGCCTGCTGCAGCTCGCCGTCGTCGCGATCGTGGCGCTGCCGGACGGGAGCGCGCTTGCCCAGGATCCGGTCGCGCAATTCTACAAGGGCCGGCAGATCACCGTGATCGTCGGCTCGTCGGCCGGCGGCGGCTACGACATCTATGCCCGGCTGCTGGCGCGCCATATGCCGAAGCATATTCCCGGCAACGCGGGCGTGATGGTCACCAACATGCCCGGCGCCGGCAGCAACGCCGCGGCCGCGCATCTGTTCAATGTGGCGCCGAAGGACGGCACCACTATCGGCGCGCTGCAGAACAGCGCGGTGATGGACGCGCTGTTCGACGCGTTGCTCGGCAACGCCCGGCAGCTGCGCCACGACGCGACCAAGTTCGTCCATCTCGGCTCGGCCACGACCGATCACTACGTCTGCATCGCGCGTTCCGACGCGCCGATCAGGACCTTCAAGGACACGCTCACGCGCGAATTCCTGATTGGAGCGAGCCAGCCCGGGACCTCGACCCGCGACTATCCCGCGATGCTCAACAACACGACCGGCGCCAGGATCCGGCAGGTCGGCGGCTATCCCGGCACGCGCGAGATCACCCTCGCGATCGAGAAGAACGAGGTGCAGGGCCTGTGCGGCTTCAGCTGGTCGAGCCTGCAGGCGCAGCGCCCGGATTGGATCAAATCCGGATTCATCTGGTCTACTCCTCGGAAACGTTCGGCCGTCCCTACATGCTGGCGCCCGGCGTGCCGGCGGATCGGATCGCGGCGCTGCGCAGGGCGTTCCAGGAGACGATGTCGGACCGGGAGCTGCTGGCGGAGGCGGAGCGGATCGGGCTCGCCATCGATCCGATCGCGGGCGAGGACTTGCAGACGCTGGCCGCCAATATTTTCGCGACACCCGCGGGCTTCGTCGAAAAGACCAAGCAGGCGCTGACCTACCGGGCGCCGTGATCGCTGATACTCAAGAGACGAAATTGTATCCGCTCGCCCCCGCGTGGGGGTCCCCATCGCGCAAGCGCGATGGGGAGCCCCGTTGCGGGGGCCCAGAAGCCAAGAGGCATCGCGTCTGCCGCGGCTGGGTCCCCGCTTACGCGGGGACGAGCGGAGGTGGGGCCGTTCCCCGGCGCGCTCGCCTCTCAGGCCGGCTCGGTCTCGAGACCCGCCTCGGCCAGTTCCTTGAATGCACCGGCGTTGTACACCGATTGGTAGCCGAGCTCTTGCAGGGCTTTTCCGGCGAGCGCACTGCGGCCGCCGGACGCGCAATAGAGAACGACGGTCTTGTCCTTGCGAAAGGCCGGATTGTGGTACGGACTTTCGGGGTCGGCGCGGAACTCCAGCATGCCGCGCGACACGTTGACGGCGCCCTTCAATTTTCCGCCCGCCGCCAGCTCGGGTACGTCGCGAATATCGACGATGAGCACATTGCCCCCGCTCTGGAGCTTCCGCAGATCGCCGGCATTGATCCGCGGCACCGCCGCGTTCGCGGCAGCCAACATTTCCTTCAGGCTCGACGCCATGGCTTCCTCCTCCTTGGCTCTGCGCAGCTTCGGCGGCACGCGAGGCGGTGTCGCGGAGAAGACGCTTTTGCGGATTATGCGCCGGTCGATATCGATTGCAATCGGTGCCCGGGGCCGCAGAAGAGACACCCGCGCGGGAGCACCTCATCCGTTCATTCCCGCGTAAGCGGGAATCAAGGACCGCCTGCTGGAACTTGGTGATCTAATCCTTGGGTCCCCGCTTTCGCGGGGACGAGCGGAGTTCAGCCGCGGACCAGATAAGTTCCATGACCCGCGAGGGGCGACCCGGAAGCCCTGGAACCGTGCGGCAACCAAAAAAATCCATCGCTCGACCGATTGACCTTGCCGTCCGGCCCGATACTCTCGACCCCCGGTGGCACTGCGCCAATCTCGAGTAACAGCACGCATTGGGGGGGCCGTCGGAATGGGTATCTTCCGGAGAAAAGTGCCCAGTCACTACATCTCCATCCATCCGGACAACGTCACCAAGAACGACTGGGTCATTCTGCTCGAGGCCGGCACCATCGTCGGTCCCTCGGCCGAGAAGCTGCGGGTTGCCCGGGCCACGCTCGAGCGAAAAGTCGTAAAAAAATACAACGTGCTCCTGCACGCGCAGCACTTCCTGGTCGTCGACGGATATGATCCGCGAATTCATGCGCTCTACTTCTGTCCGCAACTCTACAAGTTCGACTCCGACAGCAGGCTGATCGCCCTGCAAGGCGAAGAAATCGGGAAACTGGTCGCGCAGGCCCTCGAAGGCGGCGTGGTGGAAAAACGGCCGTGGTATGAGCCCGCGGAGAGATTGCCGGATCAGCCGGTCGTCAGCCATAGCATGCACTCGGAGTTCGACACCGTTGTCGTCGACATGCCCAGCCCGCGCAATTCCGCCGCAACCGGATGACGTTGCCGGCCGGCGAAAGCCGGGACGCGCGCTCCGTCCGCTTCCTCGTCAAGTCCCCGCACCGCCCCTCGCAGGCGGAACGCCGCGATCGGCCGGGCTCGTCCCGAACCCGCCCGGCAGAAGGTGAATCCTGCATGTCCTGGTTTTCGGCCGAGACCCTGCACCGGCTGATTTCGAGCTACGGCTACTGGGCCGTGGGCGCGGTCGTCGCCGTGGAAAGCATGGGGATTCCGCTGCCGGGCGAGACCATGCTCATCATCGCCGCGATCTACGCGGGCACGCACGAAGGCCTGGACATCTGGGGCGTGATCGCCGCCGCCGCGACCGGCGCGATCCTCGGCGACAACGTCGGATATTGGCTGGGGCGTGAATTCGGCTATCCGATCCTGCTGCGCTACCGGCGCTACCTCGGCCTCTCGGACGAGCGGATCAAGCTCGGGCAGTATCTTTTTCTGCGCCACGGCGGCAAGGTCGTGTTCTTCGGCCGTTTCATCGCCGTGCTGCGGGTGCTGGCGGCCTTTCTCGCCGGCGTGAACCGGATGGACTGGCGCGGCTTCCTCCTCGCCAATGCCGCCGGCGGCATCGTCTGGGCTACCGTGTACGGCTTCGGCGCCTACACCTTCGGTGCCGCGCTGTTCCATTTGCATGGACCGATCGGCATCGGGCTGTTGACCGTCGCCGCCGTCATGGTCGTGTTCGCGCTGCGCTACGTGCGATCGCATGAGGCGGAGCTGCAGCGACAGGCGGAGCGCGCCCTGCCCGGGCCGTTGAAGCCGGTCGACTGGTCGGCCGGCGCGCCGCGTCATTGAGGGAAGTTGGGACGATCGACATGAGAAGAGCATCTCGCGGCCTAGCGCTGGTCGGCCTGGCATGGGCCGGCGTCGCGCTGGCGCAGCAGCCCTACCCGTCGCGTCCGGTCACCCTGATCGTGCCGTTCGGCGCCGGCGGTCCGGTCGACACCTTGGCGCGCACGTTGAGCGACGTGATGCGGCAGTCGCTCGGCCAACCCGTGGTCATCGAGAACGTGACCGGCGCCTCCGGCACGATCGGCGTCGCTCGCGCCGTGCGGGCGGCGCCCGACGGCTACACGGTGAGCATCGGGAACTGGCCCTCGCATATCGTCAACGGCGCGATCTATGCGCTGCCCTACGACATAGAGAAAGATTTCGAGCCGGTCGCCCGCCTGCCCGCCAATCCGTACATCATCGTGGCGAGAAAGGATCTGCCGGCGACGGACCTGAAAGAGCTTATCGCATGGCTCAAGAGCAACCCCGACAAGGCTACGGAGGGCACGGCCGGGCCGGGCTCCGGGCAACACGTCAGCGGGATCTATTTCCAGAACGTCACCGGCGCGCACTTTCAGTTCGTGCCGTATCGCGCGGGGTCATCGGAGATCATGCGGGATCTGGTCGCCGGCCACATCGATCTCAGCTTCGATCAAGCCATCACCGCCCTGCCGCATGTGCGCAACGGCTCGGTGAAAGCCTACGCCGTGACCTCGGGCAACCGCCTGGCGGCGGCGCCCGATATCCCGACCGTCGACGAGGCCGGCGCGCCGGGCGTCTATATTTCCACCTGGTACGGCCTGTGGGTGCCGAAAGGCACGCCGCCGGACGCCGTTCGAAGGCTCACCGCCGCGGCGATGGACGCGCTTGCCGATCCGGCGGTGCGGGCGCGGCTCACCGGCCTCGGCCAGGAGATTCCGCCGCCCGAGCAGCAGACCGCGCAAGCTCTTGCCGCGCACCAGAGGGCCGAGATCGAGAAGTGGTGGCCCCTGATCAAGGCCGCCAACATCAAGGCCGAGTGAAGGGCTCGTGGATCTCCTCGTCCGCAACGCGCGTCTCGCCGATTGGCCGCCTGGCGAGCTGTTCGACATCGGCGTGGAAAAAGGACGCATCGTCGCGATCGAGCACGCGCTGACCGCCGAGGCGGAAGTCTACGACGCGAGGGGATGCCTCGCCTGTCCGGGGCTGATCGAGACCCACATCCATCTCGACAAGTCGCGCATCATCGATCGCTGCGCGCCGCAGGAGCGCAGCACCTTGAGCCCGGTGAAGGGCGTGACGCCGCTCAAGAAGGGCATGTCGGTCGAGGACGTGCACGCGCGCGCCGAGCGCACCCTGCAGGACTGCATCAAGCACGGCACCACCCGCATGCGCACCCAGGTCGAGGTCGATCCCGGCATCGGCAT
>WNFB01001443.1_pt1 | contig 20891 bp, 16 predicted proteins | sample 5400501 | NCBI WGS metagenome assembly WNFB01 (sample SAMN13153341, study PRJNA577476) | soil metagenome | isolation source: 200 cm saprolite under Douglas fir tree site 2 hole 1 | place: USA:California | collected 2015-04-18 | reverse complement strand
AGAAGCGAGCCGAGACGATCCTCCACGAGATGGCGCACATGTGGTTCGGCGACCTGGTCACGATGAAATGGTTCGACGACCTCTGGCTCAACGAGAGCTTCGCGACCTACATGGGCAGCCTCGCGAGCGCCGAGGCGACGCGGTTCACGAACGCCTGGACGTGGTTCGCGGCCGAGACCAAAGTCGCGGCCAGGATTCAGGATGAGATGCCCACGACCCACCCCATCGTGGCCGACATCCCCGATGTCGACTCAGTCCATCTCAACTTCGACAGGATCACGTACAACAAAGGCGGCGCGGTGCTCAAGCAGCTGGCCGCCTGGTTGGGCGAGGAAACGTTCTTCGACGGCGTTCACATTTATCTCGAACGCCATTCCTATGCCAATGCCACGCTCGGCGACTTTCTCGCAGCGCTGGAAGAAGCATCCGGGCGCGACTTGAAGGCGTGGGCTCAGGTATGGCTCGAGGAGGCCGGACTCAACAAACTGACCGCGGAGCTGGAGGTCGAAGACCACAGGATCCTGTCAGCCGTCGTGGTGCAGACGGCGCCGGAGGCGCACGCTGTGCTGCGCCCTCATCACCTGCGGATTGGTCTGTTCGACGTCAGCGGCGACCGCGACTGGGCGTTCGAAAGGCGAAAGACGGTCGAGCTCGACGTGGAAGGTGCGCGCACTGCGGTGCCTCAGCTAGTCGGCGAAATGGCGAGTGATTTCGTGCTTGTCAATGACGCGGATCTGACGTACGCGCGAGTCACGCTCGACGCCCGCTCGCAAGCAGCGCTCCTCGAGGGGCGGTTCCGACTCGACGACGACCTGGCACGAGCGGTTGTGTGGGGCAGCCTGTGGGACATGGTGCGCAACGCCGAGCTCCGCGCCGGTGAGTACGTCGACATCGCAGTCAAGTGCATCGACGTCGAGACCGACCCGGCGGTTTTCCAGTCGCTGATCTTCCGCACCTTTGCCGCTTTCGACGAGTACGCCCATCCCGCGCGCCGTGGGGCGCTGCGAGAGGCCGTGGCGCGGGCGGCCTTTGACCGCCTCCAGAGGATCCCGCCTGGCAGCGACCTCCAGCTGCATTGGACCAACACGTTCATCGATGCCGCGCGCCGGCCCGCGGACCTCGACTGGGTGGCTGGGCTCCTCGACGGCAGGACGCGACTCGATGGTCTGACCGTGGATTTCGCCGTCCGGTGGGCGGCTGTCACTGCGCTCGCTACCGTCGGTGCCGCAGGGCCAGAGGTAATCGCCGACGAGCTCGAGCGAGACCCCACCGACATCGGGCGCCGCGCGGCCGCAGCCGCCCGAGCGGCGCGTCCCGTGCCGAAGGCCAAGGCCGAGGCTTGGGAGGCCGTCGCCCACGGGCGCGGGTCCCTGGCCACCAAAAGGGCCATCGCCGGCGGTTTCCATCGCCCCGACCAGGAGTCCCTGCTGACGGAATATGTGCAGCCGTACTTCGACACGTTGCTGCCGTTCTGGGAATCGCACGACATCGATGAGGCGCTGATGTACGTGTCGTGGATGTACCCGACCACGATCGTCACGCCCGAGGTCGTCGCGCTCACCGACCAGTGGCTCGCGCGCGACCTGCCCGGCCCGATGCGGCGCTCCTTGCAAGAGTCGCAGGACGGCACCAAGCGTGCCCTGCGCACGCGAGCCTTTGACTCAACCCCCTCTCCCCTACGGGGAGAGGGTCAGGGAGTGGGGCGTGAGCGTGGCAAGGCGTAGCGGAGGAAGAGGAAGTCGCCGTGGCGCCTGGCGCTCAGCAAGCGGCTCCAGACCGGGATCTTCGGCAGGAGCTCAACCCCCTCCACCATTCCCATGCGGTCTTCCTTGTTTCGTCCGGCGAGCACCGGCGACAGCGTCACGAACATCTCGTCGACGAGCCCCGCCTTCACCAGCTCGCCCATGAGGGTCGGCCCGCCCTCGGTGAGCACGACGTCGAAGCCCATCTTCGGGAGCTCGCCGAAAGCGTGCTTGATCTCGAGCGTCTTGCCCGTACCCAGGGCGATCACCTCGCACGCAGGGGGGAGCCGCCTGCCGATCTGCTTCGCGATCGCCTTCGTCGTCAGCACGATGGCGCCTTTCACCAGTGCGGGATGCTTGAAGTCCAAGTCGCCGGTGGCGGTCAGGAGCACCAGCCGCGGCTGAGGGCTGAGACCGAGTGTTCGTCTCAATGCCGCGAACCCAGCCGCGAGATCGGGAAACACATGAGCCGGCGTCCAGAGGTGCCCGGGCGTAGCCCTCATGGTGCCCGCTCCGATGACCACCGCATCGGCGCATGCTCGCAGCAGCCCCATCAAGAAACGGTCGGCTGGGTTCTTGCCGCTGATGACCGATCCGGCCGAGACGCCCGAGCCGAACGTCACCACACCGTCCACCGACGACACGAAATTCGAGTACAGCACTCGGTCGGCGAATCCGAGCCGGCCATACAGCCTGGTCAGCTCGTCCGGCAACGTGTACGAAGGCAGGTCCGCCTCGTAGAGGACATCGAACGGCGACAGCGCTCCGGTCAGTGGTTCGCCGGCATCATCGCCGCCTGAAGGAACTCTGTCCGAAGCTGCGGATCGGTTTCGTAATTGCCGCGCCAGTACGATGTCAAGGTCCGCGAGTGAGCTTCACGAACTCCGCGCATCTGCGTGCACAGGTGCATCGCGTTCAGGTGCACCGCGACCCCATGCGGCTGCAGGAGGCGAACCAGCTCATCGGCGATCTCGACCCCCACCCGCTCCTGGACGGTGAAGCGCCGGGAGAAGACGCGCACCAGCCTGGTCAGCTTGGAGATGCCGATGATCTCCTCGTGCGCGATGTAGCCGATGTACGCGTGGCCATGGAATGGGAGGGCATGGTGTTCGCAAAGGGAGAAGAATTCGATGGGGCCCTCAATCGTCTGCGCAATGCTGCAGTCGGGACCGCCGCGGCATTCCGTCGGGAAGGCCGTCAGCAGCTTGGGGTCGCCTTCGTATCCGTTGGTGGCGTCGAAGAGCGCGCGCACGAAGCGGGTCGGGGTGGTCTTGGTGCTGGGCGTGTCGAGGTCCATGCCGAAGGCAGAGAACATCTCGGCGGCGTAGCCCTCGAACTTCTTCCACTTCTCAGGCGTGATCGTCCGGGGATGACTCGTCTCCCAATGCGTGGTCTCTTCAGGGTCGAAGGCGAAGGTGGACATTGCGGACTCCTTGAGCTGGTCGTTGGGTCCGCACCAATGTACTAGCTGTTCTGGATGTCGATCACCAGCCGCGCCGGGTTCGTGAGATAGAACGCGCGATAGCACGCACTCTTCGACAGGCCGAGGCCCCACTGCACCGTGCCTTCGAAGTCCTCCACCTGGCGCAGCTCGAGCAGCACGGAGTATGCGGTCTTGATGTCAGTCGAGCCACTGTAGGCGGTGTGCTCGTCGGCCCCGTGGATGATCACCAACAGGCCCGCGCTGCCACTGAGCGTGACCTGCTGCCCGCTGGCTCCTTGCGTGAAGGTGGTCCCGTCATGAGGGCTCATGTCCACGTTGCCCGGCTCGCCGTTGTTGAACTCGATGGTCACGCGGTCGTATCCAGGGTGGGTGCCAGTGCGCACTGCGTCGACGAAGGCCGCGGTCGGCGAGCTGGTGCCCGCAAGCGAGACCGGGCCTGCACAAACGAAGGCCGGTAGGTTGGAGTCGGGCGGTGTCTGTGCCGGGCTGGGGCTGGGCGCCGAGCTCGGGCTCGGGTTCGAGCTCGGAGTCGCGCTCGCTGTCGGCGCGGTTCCCGGGAGAACGCCCGTCTGGTGCCGGTTGAAGCTCGCCACCACCAGCACGCCGACCACGATCGCTGCGATCAACCCCGCCGCCAGGCCGGCCATCCAGAACGGGCCGGTTCGCGCCGGCCTGTTCTCGGCCAGCGCCGCACGCACGCGTGCAGACAGAGCCGGGCTGGGTGAGCCGCTGATCGAATCGAACTCTCGGTTGAGATCGCGGCGGAAATTCTGGTTCATGTCAGGACACCTCCTCGAGGGTCAGGTCGGAGCGAAGCCGGCGCGCGGCCCGATAGATTCGCGATTTGGCAGCAGACGGCGACACACGCAGAGTGCGCGCGACCTCGTCCAGAGGAAGGTCGAGGTAGAAGTAGAGGACCAGCGGCAGGCGCTCATCAGTACTGAGCCGAGCGACGGCACGCCTGAGGTCGGTCACGGCCTCCTGGCTGGGCGCATCCGTCCGCCGGTCTGACTCGACGTCCGCCGATTTCACCACCGACGACCAGCGCCGACGCTGCGTCATGCGGCACTCGTTGGCGACGATGGACAGGAACCACGCGCGGAGCGAGCTCTCGTCGCCGCGAAGCTGGCGCAGTTTGCGCCACGCTTTCACCGAAGCCTCCTGGACGGCGTCCTCGGCTGCCATGCGGTCGGAGAGCATCACGGCAGCGAGCCTGTACGCGGGATTGAGCAGCGGGTCGATGAGCATCGCGAAGGAGTCAGCGTCACCTTCGGTGGCACGCTGCATGGCAGACGGCCGTTGCTCCATCACGGCGCTCATCATGTTGCTTCCTACGACCTCCAGGCCCTGCCTAGCTGCCGGAAGCAATGAAGTGAAAGGTGAGCGTGGACGAGCTCGCGGTCACGCTTGCGCAAGCCGGCCGGCTCACACCGGCGCCGAAGCTGACGACGCCCTCGAAGTCTCCGATCGCGCCCGTTTCGACCAGGATCGGCCCTGATGACGTGACAAGCGCCGGTCCGTCGTAGTTGCTGACGTCACCGCGAAAGCCGCGGAGCACGATCTTGACTCCCGAGGCGCCGGCGAGATCGACGGGTCGGCCGCTGGGATCCACGATGAAGTGAGCCGTGCCAACCGGGACGACCTCGAACTGCGGCGTCCCCGACGCAAACGTGAGTTTCAGAGTGTCGCCATCGGCTGCCGCCGACACGATGGCGGGGGTCGTGGCTGAAGCCGATGGCACGGCCGGCCACAATGGCGACGCCGCGCCAGAGGCGGTGCAGGTGAGCGCGACCGGGCTCGCGGTCGCCGGAGCGGGCTGTCCATTCGCGCTGTTGGCGGCGCCGCAAGCGGAAATGAACATCAGAGCAAGGGTCAGGGTGATGCGTCGCATATTTGTTTCCTCCGGAACGTGGAGACACGCTCCTGCCTATTCGATGCGCCAACCAGGCATTTGGTTGCACTTAGATCCCCTCTTCCCGCAGGGGCAGAGGGGTGCGTCGGGAGCCGGCTTTGCCGGGCCCGGCGCCTAAAGGGGGGAGTTTCCCCCCTTTTGAAAGAGAGGGGCGTGAGTGCCTTAAGCCTTGGTCGCCCAGCAGTCGGAGGCCAGATCCGCGACGAACCTGCCGCCGTCCAGCGTGAGGGTCGCCGTCCATGGTCCCGCCAGGTTGTAGTTCCGCGTGCCGTCGAACGTGACTGTGACCGTGCAGGTGCCAGAGGCATTCACCTTGCCTGACTCCGGAGGAACAACGAGCTTCATGTCCGAGGTGGGATCCCCCACCAGGGTCACCCGGTAGGTGGTCCAAAAGACCTGACCATATCCCGGTAGGTCGAAGAAGTAGTTCCGGCCGTCGTTAGTCGCGCTGTACGTGTGGTTCAAGCACCCCCGGTTCGCGGAGGGATCGCAGAGGGGAAAGGTCAGCTTGACCGCGGCCGCGGCCATGGCCACCGCCCCCGAGCTGACCGCCGGAGCGAATTCGGCGGTTGGCCGGCTGTCCACCCCGTCGACCACCTGCGAGGTGCGGTCGTAGAAGTCGTTGGCGCTCATCGTGACCTTGTGGTATCCCTCTACGGCCTCGACGGTGCTCACGTCGGAGGTCGCGGGGGTGATGCCGTCGACCTGGATCGGCCCCGGCTGGTTGGGGAGCGTGATGTGGATCGTGACGAAAGGGATCACGATCCGCCAGGAACGAAAGACAAGGTCGCGGTACCGAAAGTTGTCCTTCCGCACCGTGTAGGTCTGGTTGCGATGTTGGCCCCCCCAGATCATCGAGACCGTGACCGATTGCGCCGTCGCATCGATCGCCTGCGACGACACCACCTTGACGTTGTGCACGTCGCGGTTTTGGGGCAAGTCCATCATCGAGACGATCGCGGATTGATTGAAGAACTCGAGGTTGGAGCCCGGCTGGAACGTTGCGTTCGCGATCATGCCGCCGACGTCACCCCGGCTCTGGGCGGCGAAGTAATCCGTGACCGCGCGCTCGGGGCTGTACATGCTCGAGTGCAGCTCGTACGCAGCCAGGCTGCCGCCGCCCAGCACCAGGATCTCCAGCAAGGCAGTCGCCACGATTACAGGCCAGAAGTTGCGCGGCCGACCTGCCCGGCTCGGGGCCGTCGTGACAGCGGGTTCCTGAGTATCCACCCCTACTTTCCGGCGGCCACGATACTCCGCATCTTGAACTTCACGAAACCCCGGGGGGTCAGCGCGGCGCATGCGGTGGCTGCCGCGCGCTAGGCAATCATGGCCGGAGCTTACGCGCGGATTTGCTGCGTGGTTTGCGGGAGCGCATTCGCGGCGGATCTGGCGGACGGGTTGGGATTTGAACCCAAGACAGCCTTGCGGCTGTACAGCATTTCCAGTGCTGCGCCTTCGACCGGACTCGGCCACCCGTCCCGCCAGAGAAGTCTAGTGGCGGCCCTTTGGACCCTGCCCACCGTCTGGTCCAGGCTTATGGCGTGCGACTGCTGACCGACCCAGCATCCGCGGGCCAGTCGGGCCGGCCACGATGCACGTGTCCGTCATCCCGACGAACAACCCGTGCTCGACCACTCCGGTCGTGGCCTTGATCGCAGCCGCCAGGTCGACCGGATTGTCGATGCCGCTATCGAACGTCAGGTCGAGGATGAGGTTGCCGTTGTCCGTGATGAAGGGAGCCTCCTCCCCACTTCGAACCGTGAGCGACGATCCCAGCGCGATCAGCCGCTCGGCCGTCGTTCGCCATAAGAACGGCGACACCTCGACCGGCAGCACGTCCACGCCCAGCTGCTTGACCAGCTTGGACTCATCGACGACAACCACAAACCGCTTCGACGCCGCCGCGACGATCTTCTCGCGGAAGAGCGCCCCTCCGCGTCCCTTGATCAGGTTCAGGTTGGGGTCCACCTCATCCGCACCATCCACCGCCAGGTCGATAGCACCGAGGAGCTCCTGGACGATCGGGATTCCCAGCTCGGCGGCCAGCTCGGCGGTGGCGCGCGAGCTCGGCACGCAACGCAGCTTCATCCCACTCGCCACCAGCCGGCCGACGCCCTCGGTGAAGTACTTCGCGGTCGAGCCGCTGCCGAGCCCGAGCAGCATTCCGTCCTGCACGAGCTCCAGTGCCTTCTCGGCTGCCGCGCGCTTGAGCGCGTCCTGTTTACTGGTCAACCGCTTTGCGAATGGCCGCGATGCCGGCGGCGATGCCGGCCTTGTGCCCGAACACCGCGTTGCCCGCCACGAGCACGGTCGCGCCCGCCTTCACCGCCAGTGGCGCGGTCTGGGCGTCGATGCCGCCATCGACCTCGATCTCCACTTCTGGCGCCATCGCCCGCAGCCGCCGGATCTTGTCGGGGCTGTGGACGATGAACTTCTGGCCCCCAAAGCCCGGTTCGACCGTCATCACATTGACTAGAACGATGTACGGAAGGATTTCACGCAGCGTCTCCACAGACGTCGCAGGGTTGATGGCCACGCCCGCATCGGCGCCGAGCTCCTTGATGGCCTGCACAGTGCGGTAGAGCGATGTGGTCGCCTCGACCTGGACTTCGATGAGGCTGGCCCCGGCTTTTGCGAAAGCCTCGATGAACTGTTCGGGGTTCTCGATCATCAGGTGAGCCTCGATGGGCAGGTCGGTGACCTTGCGAACTGCCTCGACCACCAGTGGACCAAACGTCAGGTTGGGGACGAAATGGCCGTCCATGACGTCGACCTGGATGCGGTCCGCGCCGGCGGCCACCGCCTCGCGCACCTGATCGCCGAGGCGGGATACGTCGGCGGACAGGATCGAGGGAACGACCTCGATCTTCGTCACCGAGCCCCGGCGGCCTCGCGGTCGATCAGCCATCGCGCGCTCGCAATCATCCCCGATGGAACCTCGCCGCGTTTCGCCTTCGCCACGGCTTCCGCCTTCCCGGCGCCTGTCGCAAGGATGATCACGCGCCGCGCGCCGCGCAGCGTCGAGAGCGTGAGGGACACGCGTTGCGGTGGCGGCTTGGGCGCGTCGCGGATGCCGATCGCCCAGCCCTTCGCCTGGACGGCCGGATGGCCTGGGAACAGCGATGCGGTGTGTCCGTCCTCCCCCACTCCCAGCAGGACGAGGTCGAGGGGCGCCACCGCCGAGACCACGTGCGAGTACAGTCCCGCGGCCTCATCAGGCCCCAGCTCGGCGGGGATTCGGTGCACGGTCGCGGGCGCAACGCGATCCAGCATCGCCTCCCGCGCCATCCGGTAGTTGCTGTCCGGATGGTCCGGGCGCACGCAGCGCTCGTCGCCGAACAGGATCGTGACGCGGCCCCATTCGACCTCGTGACGGGTCAACAGCTCGTAACAGCGCCGGGGCGTCGTGCCCCCGGCCAGGACTAGCGTCCTCGCTCCATCGGCGATGGTTGCTGCGATCTCCGAAGCGGCCGCGGCTGCCACGTCCTCGGCGGACTCGAGGACGGTGAACTCCACCCCTTACAGCGCCCGCATCAGCTCGGCTCCCGCCGCCAGCGAGCGCGCGAACACCGGATCGTGCGCGCCCAACGCGAGCAGCTCGACCAACAGCGACGCGTCATCGTCGGATTCGATCCGCTGCACGTGCCGCAGCGTGTCCGCGCCTCCGATGTCGATCAACGTGAGGAGCACCATCGAGTTGTCCGCCCTTCTGCGCTCACGCACGAACACGGTCGGACGTGGAGGCGCGCTTTCACCAGGTGGATCGCCAGTGGCGGTGTGATGGAGCGAATCACGGTTCTGGAACGCCATCTCGCGATGCTGGGCGGCTTTGCGCTGCGCGATCTCCATGCCCGCGTCATCCTCGCCTCCGGTGGCGTGCTGGTATTGGAAAGGCGCTGGACCCAGGTCAGGGGTTGGGCGCCGCGTCCGCTCCGGGGCCCGCGCGATCGACAGCCTGAACGTGATTCCGCCAGCTGTACCCACGATCCGAACTGTGCCGACCTCGCCCTCGACCAGGCCCGGCTTGGCGACCGATCGGAAAGCCACGTCGACGATCCTCCAGCGGTCGGCCTCGAACTGAGCCGATACCACTCCTCCCGCGCCGCCAACCGCTCGCTGCAGCTTCCACCCCAGCGCGCTTGAGATCCAACCGATGAGCGTGGCCGACGGGATCCGGTTGCCGCGACCCGCCCCTGCGTAGTCGATGCCGATCTCGCTGATGCCCGACAGGAACGGCCGACGAGCCACCGGGGCGAAGAACTGGGCGATCGACTCACGCCACGGATCGAGGCGAGCCCATTGCAGGTCGGCGAGACCAAGGCGGCGATGGGCGTGCGTGCTGGTGTCCGCCAGGGCCAGGAACGAGTGATAGGGACGCGCGAACCCCGCCGAGTCCACCACCAGGGCGTCGGCGATGTCCAGCGCATCGCGCAGCTCCTTGGACCCAAACGGCGGGGTCCCGAGCCACCAGATGTATGTCGGCACACCGCTGACCAGGAGAGGATCGACCAGGCCCGCGAGGTGCGTCGCCGCCGGGCCGCGGACCTGCAGCGTCACCAGCTCGTAATGCGCAGGCGATGCCGCGCTGGCGGCCGTCGTCTCCGTCACCTGCACCGGAGATGGCGCGGTGATGGAGGCGTCGATACGGCCTGACTTGACGTCGGCTTCTTCCCGCACCACGATCGCGAGCGACGGGTGGTGGACGGCTATGGCCGTGCATATGCGCTGGGCAAGCTTCTCCTCCGCCTCCGTCGCCGCCACGGCGATCAGCGTCATGACGGAGTTCCGCGGGTGGGGATGGTCGTCGTCGGTGGATTGCGCCTGGGCGAACTTCCGCCTGAACTCCGCGAGGGCGTCGAGTACCTGCGCGATGGTGACCCCCTCGCCCTTCCACTCCAGTGCGTCGACCGATGATGGACTGCTCATGGCCGGTGCCATTCCCTCCCCTCTGTCTCCAGCAGCTTGGCTGCCGAAGCAGGCCCCCAGGTGCCGGCGGGATACATCTGCAGCGACGGCCGGCCCTCTCTCCATGCCGCCTCAATCGGATCGATGAGCGTCCACGCGGTCTCCACCTCGTCGGCGCGCGTGAAGAGGGTCGGGTCTCCGATCATGCAGTCGAGCAAGAGGCGTTCGTATGCCTCCGGCACCTCGACGAGAAACGAGGACGCATACAAGAAGTCCATCGCCACGCTGCGCAGCCGGATGCCGGCCGCCGGCACCTTGGCACCGAACTTGAGCGAGATGCCCTCCTCGGGCTGGATGCGCAGCGTGATGGCGTTGGGGTCGAGCTCCTGGGCGGCCTGGCGGCCAAAGGTCAGGTGGGGCGGGCGATTGAAGAGGACGCGGATCTCGGTCGCCCGCTTGGGCATCCGCTTGCCTGCGCGGATGTAGAACGGGACCCCGGCCCAGCGCCAGTTGTCGACGAATAGCCTGAGCGCCACGAAGGTCTCGGTCAGCGAGCCGGGCGCGACATTGGGCTCTTCGCGATAGCCGTGGACGTGCTCGCCGAGCACCCATCCGCTCGCGTACTGGCCGCGCACGGTGGCTTTCGCCGCCTCCTCTTCAGTGAGGGGGCGGATCGCTCGCAACACTTTCACCTTCTCGTCGCGGACAGCATTGGCCTCGAATGCGACCGGCGGCTCCATCGCCGTGAGCGCAAGCAGCTGCAGCGCGTGGTTCTGGACGATGTCTCGCAGGGTGCCCGCCTTGTCGTAGTAGGCCCCTCGATTCTCGACCCCGATCTCCTCAGCGGCAGTGATCTGCACGGAATCGATCAGGTGGCAGTTCCAGATCGGCTCGAAAATCGAGTTCGCGAAGCGGAACGCCATGATGTTCTGGACCGTCTCTTTGCCCAGGTAGTGGTCGATCCTAAAGACTGAGTCCTCGTGGAAGACCCGCTGCACCATCTTGTTCAGCTCGCGCGCAGACTTCAGGTCGTTGCCGAACGGCTTCTCGATCACGATCCGGTGGTAGCCCTCGCCGGCGTTCAGGCCGGCGGCCTTCAGCTGCTCGGTTATCGTCTCGTAGGTCGGTGGCGGGGTCGCGCAGTAGAACACCCGGTTGCCGCCGACATGCCGTGCATGGTCGAGCTCGTCGAGCTTTCGTCCGAGCATCTTGAAGTCATCGAGCTTGCTGAAGTCGACCTTGACGTAAAACAACCCATCGAGAAACGACTGCAGCACCCCTTCGTCGACCGGCTGCGTCCGCGAGAAAGTCGAGATCTTTTCGGAGGCCCGCTTGCGGAATGCGTCGTCGGTGAGATCGTCGATCGCGGCCCCGACCACCGCGAAACCGGCCGGCAGCAGCCGCTGCTTGGCCAGGTTGTACAGGGCCGGCAGCAGCTTCCGCCCGCTCAAGTCGCCGGTCGCGCCGAAGATCACCATCAGCGCGGGTTCGGCGACGCGATAGTCGTGCAGGCCTTCGGCGAGCGGATTCGGCGCGACGGTCGCTGTGCTCAACGCTTGGCTGTCTCGCCCTTGGCGTCCGTGACGACAGCGTGACCACCGAACTGGTTGCGCATCATCGCCAGCATCCGATCGCCGAACGTGTTCTCCATCCGGCTCCGGAAGCGCGCGAAAAGGGACTCGGCGATGATCGGCACCGGCACCGATTCGTCGATCGCCGCCTCCACGGTCCACCGACCCTCCCCAGTATCTTCGACGTAGCCCTTGATGCCGGCAAGCTCCGGATCCTGTGAGAGGCCTCGTGCGATCAGGTCCAGAAGCCACGACCGGACGACGCTGCCCGTGCGCCACGCTTCCGCGATCGCCTGCATGTTCATCCCGGGAAAGCTGTTCGAGAGCTTCATGACCTGGAAGCCTTCGGCGTAGGCCTGCATGAGCCCGTACTCGACGCCGTTGTGAACCATCTTCACGAAGTGCCCAGAGCCCTCGGGGCCCGTTCGCACCAGGCCGCCATCGTCGGGGGCGAGGTCTTTCAGCAACGGCATGCAGTGGTCGTAGATCTCTTGCTCGGCGCCGACCATGAGGCAGTAGCCGTACTCGAGGCCCCAGATGCCGCCCGACGTCCCTGCGTCCATGTAGTGCATGCCTTTGGCCTTGACCCGCGCGCAGTCCTCCATCGCAAGCTTCCAGTTGGTGTTGCCGCCGTCGATGATGATGTCGCCCGGGTCGCCCAACGCGATCAGCTGGTCGATCGCCTGCGTCGTCGGATCGCCCGCCGGCACCATCACCCACATCACGCGCGGTTTCGATTGAAACTTCGAAACGAACTCTTGCCATGAATACGCGCCGACCGCGCCTTGCGACTCCTTCTGTTTGACGGCGTCGGCGGATTGGTCGTACGCGATCATGCGGTGGCCGCGCTTCATGAGACGCAAGACCATGTTGCCGCCCATGCGGCCCAGGCCGACCATCCCCATCTCCATGGTCATCCCCTCCGGTGGTTGGCTACTTGACTGCCGATCTGACTGCCGCCGCCAGCGCCTTCCAGCCGGCCGCGGCTTCCCGGCCGAGCGTCACCCGCAGCACCGGGAGCCGGCGCGATGTGAGCGACTCGAGGTCGCCAAGCGACTGCGCCTGCTTGAGGATCGAGAAGCTGTACGGCTGGCCCGGGATGGGCACGTCTTTCGTGTCGTCCTGGACGATCTGCAGAAAGAGTCCGACCTTGGGGCCGCCCTTGTGCAGCTGTCCGGTCGAGTGGAGAAAGCGAGGCCCGTAGCCGGCGGTGGTGGCGTAGCGGGTCGCGTCGCGCACTGAGGTCCGGATCGAGGCGATGGCGGTCTGCGACGCGGTCGTGCGAGTGGTGTAGGCCATGATCCCGAAGTACGCCCCGCGCTTGGCCTGGCCGAGCAGCGTTTTCAGGCCCGCTCGAGACTTGGCCGCTAACACCGACTCCGCTTTCGGGAGCTTGCCGCTGGCGCGGTACTTGGCGAGGACCTTCTTCGTGTTGTCCTTCGACTCCTGCACGTTGGGCTGGTCGAACGCGTCGATGCCGAGGACCGACCCCGCGATCGCGGTGGCGATCTCCCACCGCAGGAACTCACCGCCGAGGTCCAGCTTGTCACGCAGGGTCAGGGTGACCACCGGCTGGCCCGCCTTCTCGATCGCCTGGACCGCTTTGTTGGGCGGATCAGCGTCCATGCGGATGTACACGAACAGCCGGTCATCGCCATATACCGCGGGCTTGCCCAGCGGTTCGCCTTCCACGGGCACGATCCCCTTGCCCTGCTTGCCCGTGCTTTCAGCGATCAGCTGCTCCACCCAGTAGCCGAACGTCGCGATCTTGGGTGACGCGATGAGCGTCAGCTTGTTGCGGCCCTGCTCCGCGAGCTCGCCCATGACGGCGCCCAGCAATACACCTGGGTTGTCTGCGGCGGGCACCGTGTCGGCGCACGAATGCGCCATCTCCACGGCGCGCTCGAGCATCTCGGTGACGTCGACGCCCATCAAGGCGCCTGGGACGAGCCCGAAATAGCTGAGGGCCGAGTAGCGGCCGCCGATGTCCGGCGGGTTGCGGAAGATCCAGCGAAAGCCGTGGTCTTTGGCCAGCTTCTCCAGCGAGGTGCCTGGGTCGGTGATGGCGGCAAAATGCCGTCCCGCCATTCCGTCCCTTCCCCCACCGTGCACCTCCTCCCAGAAGTAGGCGAAATGCGACAGGGTCTCGGTCGTTTCGCCCGACTTCGAAGCGACAATGAACAGCGTGTCCTGGATGCGGATCCGCTGACGCACCGCCAGGATCGTGGCGGGGTCGGTCGTGTCCAGCACATGCAGCCTGGGATGGCCGCGCACCGGGCCGAAGGTGTTTCTCAATACGTCCGGGCACAGGCTCGAGCCGCCCATGCCCAGAAGAACGACATCGGAGTAGGCGCGGCCGTCGGTGGCCAGTTGAACAAACTCGGGCGCGTGCTCGAGCATCTTCTCGGCCACGTTCAGCCAGCCGAGGCGGTCGCGGATCTCCTCCCGCTTGGCCGGGTCCGAGGTCCACAGCGTCGAGTCCTTGGCCCACAAACGCCGCGGCGCGTCGGCCTTCTGAAGCTGCGCCACGCGCCCATCCGCATTGGGCTGCAGCGCGCCGAGGCTGTACCACTGCCTCGGGCCCTTGCCTGCCTTGATGTTCTGGCTTTCCTTCTTGATGGTCGCCAGCAGGCTCTCGAACGATTTCGTGAACGACTCGACGCCCTCGACCTCGAGCTCGCGGGTCACCTGATCGAGGTCGACGCCGATGTCAGCGAGCTGCTTCAGTTGACGCTTGGCCAGCTCGACGTTCTCATCGATGCTGCGCCTGGCCTCGCCGTGCTCGCGGAATGCGGCCAGGGTCGCCGGCGGGATGGTGTCGACAGTATCGGGACCGATGAGCTCCTCGACGTAATAGGTGTCGGGATAGCGAGGGTCCTTGGTCGAGGTGCTCGCCCATAGGGGACGCTGCAGCTGGGCGCCGGCCTTCTTCAGCTTGTCCCAGCGAGGGCCGCTGAAGGTCAGGCGGAAACGCTCGTAAGCGATCTTGGAGTTGGCGATCGCAGCCTTCCCATACAGACGCTCGAGCGCACGCTTCTGCGCGGGGTCGGAGCTCAACTCGATCTTCTGGGCCAGGGTCTTGTCGACCTTGGTGTCCACGCGGCTGACGAAAAAGCTGGCCACGCTCGCGACATTGCGCAACTCGCCGCCGCCCATGTGCAGCTTCTCGAGGCCCGACAGGTAGGCCTCCATCACCTCGCCGTACCGGTCGACCGAGAAGATCAGTGTGATGTTGATGTTGTGGCCCTTGGAGATCTGGTCGTAGATCGCCGGGATCCCTTCCTTGGTGGCGGGGATCTTCACCATCACGTTCGGCCGGTGGCATCGAGCCCGCAAGTCCTCGGCGTACGCGATCGTGCGCCGCGTGCTGTTCGCGACCGTCGGCGAGACCTCGATGCTGACGAATCCGTCCTGTCCTTTGGTGCGATCGTACGTCGGACGGAAGACATCGGCCGCGGCCGAGACGTCCTCGACCATCAGCTCCCAGAGAATCTCCTCGGGCTTGTGGCCCGCCCTCACCAACTGGACCATGGCCTCGTCGTAGTCGTTCGAGCCGCTGACCGCCTTCTCGAAGATGGTCGGGTTTGACGTCACGCCGCTGATGCCCTCGTCGCGCAGGCGGGCCAGCTCGCCGGATGTGATCAGCTGCCGGCGGATGTTGTCCAGCCACAGCGACTGGCCCAGACGCTTGAGCTCCTTGATCGGCGCCGGCACGCGCACAGCAGTGGGCATCGAGGCTACTTGCCCGCGAGCAACTTGGTCGCGGCCGCCACGATGTGCCGCGCAGAGATTCCGGCGGCGTTCATGAGCTCTTCGGGTTTGCCGGAGGTCGGCAGGCCCTTCACCGCGAGGTGGGCGACGTGCAGGGTGTCTTCGCCCGCGAACGCCTCCAGCACCGCCGCGCCGAGCCCACCCTGCGGGTAATGGTCCTCGACGATTACGAACCTCCCCTTGGTGGCACGTGCCGCCTCGCGCAGAGTCTTCACGTCCACCGGCTTCACCGAGTAGAGGTCGATCACGCGCGCGGAGATCTTCTTCTGCGCGAGCGTGTCCGCGGCCGTCAGGCAGTTGTGCAGAGTCACGCCGGCGCCGATGAGGGTGACCCTATCCTTCGAGCTCTGACGCACCACCTTCGAACCACCGATCTTGAAGACTTCGTTCGGCCCATAGATGGTGGGATAGGCTCCGCGCGTGGTGCGCATGTAGACGATGCCGCTCTCGTCAGCCATCAGGCGAACGAGCTTAGCGGTCTGGTTGGGATCGCTCGGATACAACACCGTCGAGGTGTGGATCGCACGCATCGACGCGAGGTCCTCGAGCGCCATCTGCGACGGGCCGTCCTGCCCGATCTCGACGCCCGCGTGCGAACCGACCAGCCTGATGTTCGCCTCCGAGATGCCGGCCATCCGGATGAAGTCATAGGCGCGCGCGAAGAAGGCGGCAAACGTCGAAGCAAAAGGCCGGTAGCCGCGGACGCTCATGCCGACCGCTGTCGCCACGAGCTGCTGCTCGGCGATGTAGATCTCGAAGAACCGATCCGGGTAGGCCTTCGCGAACTCATCCGCGTGCGTGGAGTTGGAAACCTCGCCATCCATGGCGACCACGTCCGGGATCGCCCCCAGCGCGACGAGAGTGTCGCCGTATGCCTTGCGCGTGGCGACCTTGTCCTCTTTCGCGTAAGTCGGCAGAGTGACCGGCGCCTCGGTGTGCTTGATGGCCGGCTGGCCGGACTCAGGCTTGGCGGTCTTGACCTTGAGGTGGCGGATCCCGCCGAGCTCCTTGATCGCCCGCTCGGCCATGTCCGGCGGGAGTGCCTTGCCATGCCAGCCGTCCTTGTTCTCGATCTCCGAGAAGCCCTTGCCTTTGATTGTCTTGGCGATGATCACGGTCGGCTTGCCTGTCGCCGACAGCGCGGTCCCGTACGCACGGTCGATGGCGGTGACGTCGTGGCCGTCGATGACGATCGGGAAGCAGCCGAACGCCTCCACCCGGCGGCGATACGTGTCGAGCGTCCAGCCGTACTCGGTCTCGCCGCGCTGGCCGAGCCGGTTGATGTCGAGGATGGCTGTGAGGTTGGCCAACTGGTAAAAGCCCGCCTTGTCGAGCCCCTCCCAGATCGAGCCCTCAGCGAGCTCCGAGTCTCCGCACAGCACCCAGACGTGATACGGGAGCTTGTCGAGCTTTTGCCCGGCCATGGCGATGCCGACTGCGATCGGCAGCCCCTGGCCCAGGGAGCCGGTGGCGACGTCTACCCACGGGATCGCCGGTGTCGGGTGGCCCTGCAGCCGTGACCCGAACTTGCGGAAGGTCATCATCTCGGTGTCAGTGATGGCGCCAACCGCCTTGAACATCGCGTAGACGAGCGGTGAGGCGTGGCCCTTCGAGAAGATCAGGTGGTCGTTGTTGGGGTCCTTCGGCTTGTTCCAGTCGTACTGCAAATACCGTGTGACTAGGACCGCGATGAGATCGGCGGCGGACATCGAGGACGTCGGATGCCCGGAGCCAGCCGCGGTGCTGGAGCGGATGGAATCGACCCGCAGCTGCTGCCCCAGCTGGCGTGCGAACTCGAGATCGGTGGTGGCAAGCGCCTCGGTGGTGACGGTCATCTCACTCCCTACCACTTGCGAGTGGCACCTCCCGCGACGCAACTTCGCGGGTCCCCGGCGTGTATTCGACGCTAAGTCTATCGGTCTGTGAGAATCTCCTCTCCCTTACGGGGAGAGGGCCACGGAGTGGGCTGTTACCGGGGGGCCGGCGCCAGTCGCTCCACCTCGGTCACCATGCCTTCGAGGATCTTCAGGCCTGCATCCCAGAACCCGGGGTCCGTGATGTCCATGCCCAGCCGGCGCACCAGCTCATCAGGTCTTGTGGATCCGCCCGCCGCAAGGAACTCCAGGTAGTCGTCGACGAAGCTCGGCCCCACCTCGAGGTAGCGGTGGTACACGGACAAGGCGAGCAGGTTGCCGAACGCGTATGCGTACACGTAGCCCGGCGTATGCAAGAAGTGCCCGACGTAGCTCCACCACACCTTGTGCTCGTCGGTGAGGATCAGCGCGTCACCGAACATGTGCTGCAGCTTTTCCTGGAAGATCTCGCCGAGCTGCTCCACCGCCAGCTCGCCCTCCTTGCGCCGCGCCGTGTGACAGGCGTCCTCGTAGCGGTTGAACGCCACCTGGCGGAACACGGTCGAGAAGGCGTCCTCGACCTGTGTACACAGCATCGCCAGGCGAACCTTTGGGTCCTTCTCCTCGGCCATGATGCGGTCGAATGTCAGCGCCTCGCCAAACACCGACGCGGTTTCGGCGAGGGTCAGCGGCGGATGGAAATCGAAGATGTGCTGCTTGGAGGCCAAGCGGTCGTGGAGGCCGTGGCCGAGCTCGTGAGCCATCACGAGCGCGTCGCGAAGCTTGCCTGTGAAGTTGAGCAGCACGTATGGGTGGTGGCGCGGCGTGACTGGCATGCAGTAGGCGCCGCCCGCCTTGCCTGGGGCTACGGGGGCATCGATCCAACCGTGCTTGAAGAAGTCTTCGACCAGATCGGCCGCCCGCTTGGAGAAGCGGCGGTATGACCCGAGCACCAACTCCTTGGCATCATCCCAGCTCAGATCCCGGGCCACGTCGCCGATGGGTGCATAGCGGTCCCACTCGTGCAGGTCGCCGACTCCGAGGAGCTTTTTCTTGACGCGGTAGTAGCGCACGCACACGTCGTAGCGCCCCGTGACCGCCTCGATCAGCGCGTGCACCGCCTCGTCCGAGGTTTCGTTGGCGAGGTTGCGCGACGAGATCCACGTCGGGAAATGACGCAGGCGGTCGTCGATCGCCTTCTCACCGAGGATGACGTTGAAGATGTAGCCGCGGGTGCGCACGTCCTGATCCAGAGCCGCGGTGATGGCGGCGCTCGCCTCACGGCGCACCTTCCGATTCGCTTCGCGCAGGCGGACCAGAGCCTCGTCCAGAGGCACCCTCCGCCCGTCGAGGTCGACCCGAACGCGGGCGCAAAGCTCTTCGAACAGGCGGTTCCAGGCCGAGTTGCCGACCGGGCTGAAGTCGGTAAGCACCCGCTCTTCCGGTTCCGACAGCTGATGCGGCCGGAACTTCCGCGCCTCCTCAACCGTGTGGCGATATCGAGCCGACTCCGGGTCGGCATACAGCCGCGCGGCCTGGTCGTCGCTGACGTGCGCGAGCTCCAGCGTGAAGAAGACGCCATGGCTTGCCCGCTCGGCCCCTGCCTCGCGCACGCGGGCCAGGAGCCGGCCGGCGGCAGCATCTTCTGTGTTCTGGCTGTGGAGGAGATATGCGTAGACGTCGGGCTTGGCAGCGAGCTCCTCGTCTTCCTCGAGCTCGCTCATCATGGCCGCGAACTCTTTGGGCGGGAGCGAGGCGACCTTGCCCTTGTAACGCGCTTCGAAAGCCTCCGCTCGCTTGAGCGCCTCTCCGAGGGTCTCCTCGATCGCGGGGTCGGTCGGCGACTGGAAGAGGTCGGACAGGTCCCATCGGACTTGTTCGGCGCCGGTGGTCTTGGTCGCCTGGGCCATGGGCGGTCAGGATAACTGCTTAGTGCGGACGGGCTTCGATCAGGCTCAAGCGATCTGAGAGTGCGACAACCTTGGTCAACCGCAGCTCCGCGCCGCCTAGCAACGAGCGAAACTGCGCCTCCGTCCGCTCCCTACCGGTCAGCATCACCATCATGTTGACGTCAAACATTGTGGCTACCGATGGGCGCCCGTGCTCGGGCAAGACGGCTTCGAGCAACAGCACGGCCGCGCTCGGCTTCATCGATGTTCGGCAATTCCGGAGGATGCGAACCGCGCGCTCGTCATCCCAGTCGTGAACGATGTTCGACAACACGTAGATGTCGCCCTCGTGGGGAACTGAGCTGAAGAAGTCGCCTGACACCAGCCTGCATCGCGATCGGACGCCGGCGGCGCTCAAGTAACGATCGGCTGCCTGCAGCACCTGCGGCTGGTCGTAGATCACCGCCTCCAGCGATGGGTTCTGCTTCAGAATCACCGCCGAAACCGAGCCATTGCCACCACCGACGTCGACTATCACGCGCGATTCTGAGAAGTCGTACACGTCAACGAGTGATCTGAGGAACACCTCAGTGCCTGAGCCCATGGCCGCGTCGAAGTCGGCCTGAGCCTCGGGATCCTTGGCCAGGTAATCGAACATCGGCATGCCGTACACGTGCTGGAATGCAGACTCGCCGCTCATTACTGAATGTAGCAACGACCCCCAAGCACGGTAGTGCTCCTGCCCGAGCATGATCGCTGTCGGGGCGATGGATTCTTTGACGTCGCTGCGTAGGGGCTGTCCAAATTCAGTCAGCTCGAAGCGACCTTCCGGAAGCTCGGTTACCAAGCCGTAGAAAGCGGCCAGGCGAAGGACGCGGCCGAGGTTCGCAGGGTCGGCATCCACCGTCGATGCGAGCTCGGCCGCCGTCAGCGGCGAATCCGCGAGGTGATCCGCCAGCCGGAGCTTGGCGAAAACGTAGATCGCCTGAGTCGATCTGAATCCGTGCATCGACCAAACGCATCAGGTCGGCTGGTGTCTCAGCCATGGCCGTCAGGATAGTCGCCGCTCGAGCTCGCGTACCCGCGCGCGGTCAGGCCAGCGGCCTGCGTAGGCGCCCTCGTTGACCAAGACCGTGAGTTCCTCGAGCAATTCCCTCTCCCCGAAGGAGAGAGGGTTAGGGAGAGGGGCGTGGTTGTATTCGAGCGGGGTCTCCGGCGGGGCCCGATGGCGGCCTAGCCGCCGCTGCACGCGCTCGTAAAGCCGCAAGAGCTCAAATTCGCCGGGAGGCGCTCGCTTCGCGACGGCAGCCCTCCGGCGCCACGTGCGCACCCAAGCCCAGAGCAGAGTCACCAGCAGGGCGATCACGACGGCAGGCGGCACCACCGCCAGCGCTCCCAGCGATCCCAGCACCGCCATCGGTGCGCCGATGCTGAGGTGCGGGATGAGGCGTGCGATTCCGGAGGCGGCCCAGTGGTTCGGGAACTGTGTGGCCGCCAGCCCAGATACACCTGGCGTAGGGTCGAAGGGAACCCAACCATGGTTCTCGAACCACACCTCGACCCATGCGTGCGCATCGTGCTCGCGCACGACCGATTGGTCGAGCACCGGGTTGTAGTCGCCGGTCGCGTAGCCCGTCGCCAGGCGCGCGGGGATGCCGAGGCCCCGCAGCATCATCGTCTCGGCCGTGGCGAACTGCTCGCAGTAACCCTTCTTGGCGTCGAACAGGAACCAGTCCACCGGGTCTCGGCCGGCCGGCACGTGGCCGAGCTGCTGCGTGTACTGGAAGTTCTGCTGCAGGTA
>WNFB01003957.1_pt1 | contig 20895 bp, 21 predicted proteins | sample 5400501 | NCBI WGS metagenome assembly WNFB01 (sample SAMN13153341, study PRJNA577476) | soil metagenome | isolation source: 200 cm saprolite under Douglas fir tree site 2 hole 1 | place: USA:California | collected 2015-04-18 | reverse complement strand
GCCTTCCAACGGAACGACTCTCCCGGTTGCCGCTCCACGCCCGCCAGGTCCACGCCGCGGGCGGCCAGCTTTTTGAGGTGCGCTTCGGGAAAGTCGCTGCCGACGACGCCGACCACCTGCACGGGATGGAGTACCGCGCCCGCCATCGCAAAGAAGACCGCTGCGCCGCCAAGGGCGTCGGCGGTTTCCCCGAACGGCGTGATGACCGAATCAAGGGCGATCGAGCCGACGACGAGTAGGCCCACGCTTACATCCGTTCCGGGGCGCGGATCCCCAAAAGAGAAAGGCCATTCGCCAGCACCTGTTTGACCGCGCGCGCGAGCACGAGCCGGGCCGCTTCTTCCGGCTCCCCCAACACGCGGTACTTGTGATACCACGCATGGGCGAGCCGGGCCAGCCCCTCGAGATATCCCGTGATGCGGTGCGGCTCGCGGGCGGCCGCGGCCCCCGCCACCATGGCGGGAAAGTCCGCCAGCTCCTTGATCAAATCGGCTTCCTCCGGCTGGGTGAGCACACTTAGATCGATCCCCCCCCCCTCGGCGCGTACGCTCGCCGGGTCGCGCCCGGCGACCCGGAAGATCCCGACCATCCGCGCGTGCGCCATTTGCACGTAGAACACCGGGTTCTCGTCCGTTTGACTCTTGGCGAGATCGACGTCGAACACGAAGTGCGTTTCCCCACGACGCATCAGATAGAAGTAGCGCACCGCGTCGCGGCCAACCTCCTCCACGAGATCGCGGACGGTCATGTAGCTCCCGGCGCGCTTGGAAAGCTTCACCTCTGCTCCACCGCGCATCACCGTCACCATCTGATGCAGCACGTACTCCGGATATCCCGGCGGGATTCCCATTTCGAGCGCCTGCAGCCCGATGCGCACCCGCGCGACGGTGCCGTGATGATCGGCGCCCTGCACGTTGATGGCGTGCCGGAATCCGCGGTCCCACTTCGTCACGTGGTAGGCGACGTCGGGCAGGAAGTAGGTGTAGTCGCTGCCCTTCTCCGCGCTCTTACGCATCACGCGGTCTTTATCGTCCCCGAAGTCGGTCGTCCGGAGCCAGAGCGCGCCGTCGCGCTCGTAGGTGTGGCCCGCAGCGACGAGCCGGCGCGTCGTTTCGTCCACCTTGCCGCTCGAGTACAGCGACGACTCGAGGAAATAGACGTCGAACTTCACGCCGAACGCCTGCAGATCGCGGTCCTGCTCGGCGCGCAGCTCGCGCACGGCAAAGCGCCGTATCGCCTCGAGATCGGCGCCTTCGGGATCCGTGGGATGCTCGGCGACGTAGCGCTCGGCGATCTCGCGTATGTAGTCGCCCTGGTAGCCTTGCTCGGGAATCTCCGCGGGCAGCCCGCGCGCCTGACGGATCCGGGCCTGCACGCTGGCCGCCAGATTCAGGATCTGGCCGCCGGCGTCGTTGTAGTAGAACTCGCGGCTCACCCGCCAGCCGGTCCACTCGAGCAGCGTGGCGATGGCGTCGCCCAGGGCGGCCTGGCGGCCGTGTCCGACGTGCAGCGGTCCGGTCGGATTCGCCGAGACGAATTCGACGTTGATCATCGCGCCGTGGCCGACGTCGCTCTTTCCGTACTCCGGGCCGGCGGCGAGAATCGCGGGGAGCGCGCTCACGACCTGTGCGTCGGCGAGAAAAAAGTTGATGAAGCCCGGCCCGGCGATCTCGGTCTTGCGCACCAACCCGGCCGGAAGCTCCAGCCCGGCGATGAGCTTGTCTGCGACTGCGCGCGGTTTCTGGCCGAGCTTTTTGGCCAGCGTCAGAGCGAGATTCGTGGCGATGTCGCCGTGGGTGGGATCCCGCGGGCGCTCGAGCGCGACCTCGACATCGGACGCGCCCAATCGTGACGCCGCTTGCGCCAGCGCCGCACGGATCGTCTCGTGTGCCGTCACTTGTCGGAGCTGGAGTCTTTCTTTTTCGGCTTCGAGTCGGCAGGCGTCTCGGCCTTCTCGGGTTTCTCCGGTTTCTCGGCCGTGTCCGTCTTCTCGCCCGCCCGTTTGTAGTCGGTTGCGTAGAAACCGGAGCCTTTGAAATGCACGCCGGCACCGCCCGAGATCAACCGCTCCGCGCGCTTCCCGCACACGGGGCACTTCGCGTGGCGCTGACTCGTGATGCGGGGAAACGTCTTCTCGAACCGGTGCCCCTTAGGGCACCGGTATTCGTAGGTTGGCATCGCCGGAATCTAACAACGGCGGGGACCTGCACTACTAGACGCACCAGACGCGCCGCGGCTAACAGGTTTTGGTCAACGGGGGTTATCCCGTAAGCTCCGGCCCGTTTACCGCGGCGCGTCTGCTGCGTCTAGACTTTGCATGTCCTTGTTTTTTCGTACGAATTGAAGCGCCCCGGATGGGCATCGCATCACCTGCGCCGCGACGACATCGGGTGGCTGCAGCTCAGGCCGAATCCAGCGCTTCCGTTTGATGTCGAACACGTCGGGCAGTCCGCGCACGCACACGCCGGAATGGATGCAGACGTCGGGGTCGAACGTGACGGTAATGCCGTCGGCCTCGTATGTCTGGCGGCGCTTGGTCACGGGCTTACGGCTCCCCCTGCAACGGCTTGCCGTCGGGCGCGACTTTGACCTCCGACTTCTTCCCGTTCGTGGTGACGTGCGCCTCGTAGGCGACGATCTGGCCGCCCTTGGTGACCGACTCGACCACGCCGATTTTGCCGCTTCCCGCGCCCGCGTTCAACGCGTCCCGAACCGCCGCGGGCAAGGCGGCGAGGTCGACTTCCTCTTCCACTTCGACAACCGCACCATTCGCATCGATGAGCACGTCGCGGGTATGGCCGTTCACGCGCAGCTCGACTTCGTACAACGTCTGTCCGTTTTCCTTTTCCTCCGAATAGCCGCGTATCGTTGCGCCGTGGCTCTGCGCGTCAACGGTCTTCGCGACGGCCGCCGGCAAATCCCGGCGGGTGACTTTCCGCTCCTGCTCCTGCTCCTGTGCGGCCAGCTGGTTCGCCACACCCACCACCAGTCCAGCAAGCAAAACGATCGTGCATCCCAGACGAATCATCTGCGCCCCCTCAGTGCCGCTTGAAGTATTGCACGGCTCGCTCATGCCGCTCTGCCGCGGCCCGGCTCGAGAACGTGCCCAGGTTTCTGCGCTTGCCGGTGCGCGGATTCCTCTTCCGCGAGTACAACCGGTATTTCCCCGAGGTCAGCTTCCGGATCATGCCTCAATCATCGCCGTGGAGGCGGCGGAGCGGGAGGTGGTGACGCCGGCGGCATGGCCTCCTGAAGATGCTCTTCATGAACGGGCTTCCCGGGTCGAGGAGATATCAATCTAGCAAATCGTTCTCATCCCTAGCTCAGGCGCCTCGTCAGCCTGAGCTCGGCCCAGGCGACTTCCCGAGCCTCGATCACCGCGCGCACCTGACGCTCCCGCGCGGTCAGCGCCGCCCCGCCCGTTTTCACCTCGAGAAACACGACCCGCCTGACTTCGCCGGCAGAGAGCCCGTCGAACACGATGAGATCGACCGGACTGCCAAGAAAGCGCGCATCCTTGGGATTGAAGCCGAACTCGGGCAGATACGGTACGAGCTGCTCGTGCACCTTGCCGGCGGTGACGGCGAGGCTGCGTTGCACCGCATTGTCGCGAATCGCCGCGCTGTAGCGCAGCTTCCAGACGAGGAAATACAGCCACGCGATCACGATCCCGATCGCGATGCCGAGCAGGAGACCACCGAATTCGTGAACCATCACCCTTCCTTATGGAGTGGGAGTGTTCGGTGACTCAGCCCGCCGGCGTCGGGTCAGAGTCCGCACGAGAAAGCCGTAGCCGAGGACCAGCGGCATGAACAGCATCAGGCGCTGCGTGTCTACCGGGCGCAGCCCCCGCAGCGTGATGAGAATGATGACGACATAGAAGAGTATGGTCTGAATCAGCCACCGCTTCGGGAGCAGCGCCCTCAGGCCTAGGAGAATCAAGGCACCCACCAGGCCGGACAGCGCACCCAGCAGCACGATGCGCAAGCTGCCGCCGAAGGAGAACGACGGCGGCGCACCCGACAACACCGCGATCCCGCGCATCGCCGTGCGCCCGCCGATCCCCAGCACGACTGCGCCGACGCCCGCGCCGATGAGCGATCCGCGAATCCAGAGCCGCCAGTTAGCGGAAATAGGGGGGCTCCTAGGGGGGCGCGAGCTGATCGAGGCTCGTCACCTGCTCTTCCCTAGACCGAGCATACCTCCACGGCCTGTTTCAGCGAGCCCAGCGGGTCCCGCGTCGGCACGAATTCATGCGCCATGAATCCCGTGAACCCGGTAGCGGCGATCGCCCGCGCGATGGCGTGATAGTTGAGCTCTTGCGTGTCGTCGAGCTCGTGCCGTCCCGGCACGCCGCCGGTATGGAAGTGTCCGATATGACTCGCGTGCTGCCGAATCGTGCGAATGACGTCGCCTTCCATGATCTGCATGTGGTAGATGTCGTACAGCAGCTTCACCCGCGGTGAGCCGACCGTCTCGATGATGTTCGCGCCGAACGCCGTGCGGTCCCCCTGGTAATCGGCGTGATCCACCTTGCTGTTGAGCAGCTCGACGCAGATCGTCACGCCGTGGCGCTCGGCGGCCGCCGCGATGCGGCGCAGTCCGGTGACGCATGCGTCCGTCGCTTGCGCATCGCTGCGGCCCTGGCGGTTGCCGAACATCGCAATGAGGTTCGGCACCCCGTGCTGCGCGGCGAGCGGCAGGGCGCGTTCCAGCTCCCCCACGAGAAAATCGTGATTGGCGGGGTTGTTGAAGCCGCGCGCAATGAAGTCGTCGCGGATCGCGGCGTATCCCATCGAACAGACGAGTCCCTCGGCCTTGACCGTGTCCCAATCGTCCGGGCCAAGCAGGTCGATGCCCGCGAGGCCCATTCCTTTGCCGGCCTTGCACAGATCCGGCAAGGGAATCGACCGGTAGCACCACCGGGAGGCGGACTGGTTGAGGCGACCCGGCGGATGGGCGGATGGCCGGATGGTCGGATCGGCCACGCGTGAGACCCCGAGGGTCGCGATGGCCCCTAGGGAAACTCCGATGGCTTCGCGTCGCGTCACCATCCGTCCAACCGCCGAACCGCCCAACCGCCTCATCTAGAACTCCAGACCTTTCAAGTACCGATAGCTCGTCGCAATGTCCTCGAACGGCTGCGGCGGCTGATCGTGCTCGACGAAGAAGTGCTTGATCCCCGCCTGGTCCCGCTTCGCGAAGATGCGCTTCCAGTCGATCTTCCCCTGTCCCACGTCGACCATCTTGTTCTCCGGCGCCCCGGCCGAGTCTTTCACGTGCACCAGCGGCACGCGCCCGGGCCAGCGGGCGAAATACTCGAGCGGATCCTGGCCCGCCTTGGTGATCCAGTAGAGATCGATCTCGAGCTGCACCAGCTTGGGATCGGTGTTCTGGAGCAGCACATCGTAGGGGACCTGCCCGTCGACCTTGGGGAATTCGAAGTCGTGATTGTGGTAGGCGAACTGAATGCCGGCATCGCGGGCAGCCGCGGCAGCGCGGTTGAAGTCTCCCGCTACCTGTTTCCAGCCGTCGAGCGTCATGCGTTTCTCTTGCGGAATCCACGGCACGACGATGTACTCGTGCCCGATCGTATGCGCGGCGTCGAGCGATGCTTTCCACGCTTCCGGCGAGATGTCTCCGATGTGCGTCGACGGCGCCGAGAGTCCGTGCCGGGCGAGGATGGCGCGGACGTCCGCCGGTGAGTGATCGAAGTAGCCGGCGAACTCGACCTCCTTGTAGCCGATCTCCGCGACGCGGGCGAGCGTGCCCTCGAAATCCGCTTTCATCTGATCGCGCACCGTGTAGAGCTGGAGCCCGACCTTGTCTAAGCGTGCGCGGTACGCGGTGCGCGGTAAGGGGGAAAAGACGGTTGCCATTCCGACACCGGCCATTGTCTGCACGAAGTCTCGTCGAGTAATCCCGCGTACCTGATGTGTCATAGCTCTCTCCTTTTCATAGCCTCGACCGCGTAGGCCGCCGCGCGTGCGGTGAGCGCCATGTAGGTGATCGATGGATTCTGGCACGCTGTCGACGCCATGCAGGCGCCGTCGGTGACGAACAGGTTCGGGACATCGTGACTCTGATTGTGAGCATTCAGGACTGAGGTCTTGGGATCCTTGCCCATCCGCGCCGTGCCCATCTCGTGAATCACGAGCCCCGGCGGGTTGTTGCTGGTGTAGGGCTGGATGTCGTGCGCCCCCGCCTCGGCGAGCATCTCGGCAGCACTGATCGCCATGTCGTGGACCAGCGCCTTCTCATTCTCGCCATACGCGCAGCTGATTCTGGCGACGGGAATTCCCCAGGCATCGACCTTGTTCTTGTCGATCGCGACGAAGTTCTCCTCTTTGGGAAGCATTTCGCCGAAGCCGTACAGGCCGAATCCCCAGGGACCGGGACGGCGCAGCGATTTCTTGAAATCGGCGCCGAAACCCGCCTGATCGACGCCCCGCCCCCAGTCGGAGCGGCCGCCGCCGCCTTGGAAGCCGTAGCCGCGCAAGAACGAGGACTTCCCCTTCCCGATGTTGCGGAAGCGCGGCACGTAGATCCCGTTGGGACGATTGCCGATGCTGTCGCGGTCGAGCGGTCCGTCGATCCGACCGTTGGCGCCGCCGCCCATGATGTGATCCATCAGGTTCTTGCCGACCTGGCCGCTCGAGTTCGCGAACCCGTTCCCGGAGTTGAGGAGGATCCGCGCCGACTCGATCGTGGACGCACACAGGAAGATGATGCGCGCCTGGAACTCGAGCGCGTGTTTCGTCTGCCCGTCGATCACGCGCACGCCCGTCGCCCGGCCGCGCCGTTTGTCATACGTGATGCTGTGCACGACGCTGTAGGGCCGCAGCGTGAGGCGGCCGGTTGCCTGCGCGGCGGGCAGCGTCGCGTTGACGCTCGAGAAGTACGAGCGCGTGATGCAGCCGCGATGGCACGGCCCGCAGTAGTGACACGCGGCGCGGCCGTTGTGCGGCTCCGTCAGCACCGCGCACCGCCCGATCGTCACCATCCGTTCGCCCGGCCACGCGCGCCCGACCGCATCGCGCACACTTTGCTCGACGCAGTTGAGCGCCATCGGCTTGAGAAACTTCCCGTCGGGGAGCTGCGGCAATCCCTCGGCCTGGCCGCTGATGCCGACGAACGTCTCGACGTAGTCGTACCACGGCGCGATGTCCGCGTAGCGAATCGGCCAGTCGACGCCGATGCCTTCACGGGCGTTCGCCTCGAAGTCGAGGTCGCTCCAGCGATAGACCTGCCGGCCCCACATGATCGAACGCCCGCCGACCTGGCGGCCGCGGATCCACGAGAACGGCTTGTCGGGAGGCGTCGTGTAGGGATTCTCGAGGTCGTTCACGAAAAACTTGTAGGCCATCTCGTCGCAGGCGTAGCACTGCTGCTGGATCGGCTGTTCCCGGGACCGGCGCTTGCGATCGCCCATGCCGCGGAACTTCATCTCCCACATCGGCACGTGCTCGACGTAGTCGGTCTCGGGGTTGATCGGTCTGCCGGCTTCCAGGACGAGCGTCTGCAGTCCGCGCTCGGTCAGCTCCTTCGCCGCCCAGCCGCCCGACATGCCCGAGCCGATCACAATGGCGTCGTAGGTTTTCATTGTTCGAGGGGGTAGCAGGGTTCGTAGCGGCCCGGCACGATGCGGAAGTGTTGCTCGGTCGTCGCGCCGACTTCGGACGTATAGTAGCCGGTCAGCGTCAGCCACTTCATGCCCTGGAAGAAATTCTTCGACGTATCGGACTTCGTATCGCGCAATCTCGCCAGCTCGGCATCGAGATCGGTGAGGATCTGGACTTGCTGCTCCGCGCTGCTTGCGATGAAGTCCTTGCCGAACAGCGCACGCGAGCGTTCATCGACGTTCGCGAGCCCAGCCGTAAACACCTTGCGCTGATCGTCGTCCCCCCATTCGGCAAGCATGACGTCGATGAACGCCGGCACGCCCGCCTCGCGCGCACCCGGCGTGTCGGTCTTGGGAATGATCAGCTCGGCGATGGTGGCGACGGTTTCATTCTGGTGGGGATCGAACGCGCGCAGGGTTCCCGCCCGGACCCGCTTGTGGACGGCGCGCCCGACGGCGAGGAGCTGATCGGGCAGCGCAGCCGTCCCGGCGAGCAGAAGCAGCACTTCACGCCGGTTCATCGAGTTCAATCCTCTCGAGAGTGTGTCCTAAGTTGGCACCCTCGAAGGGTGGACCGCTAGGCTAGTGGCGTTGTTGCGCGAACAGCCAGTTCCGGAACTCCTCGGACGCGTACGCGGCATCCCACGAGTTGTGATTCAGGCCCAGCAACTCGGTGTAATGCACGTCGGCTCCGGCCGCCTTCAGAGCAGCCGCGGGCTCGCGTGACCCATTCACATTGACGACTTGATCGACTTCACCATGGAAGATCCAAATTGGAACCTTGGCGAGGCGCTGGACGAGGCTGGCCATCACCGCCGCGGTATCCCCCGGCACGACTGGAACCGAGCCGCGAAATTGGGGAAAGTCCCGCACCCATCCGCATATCGGCACGACCGCGGCGAACAGCTCGAGGTGTCGGTAGGCGATGTACCACGTCCCGTGACCGCCCATCGAAAGCCCGGTGAGATAGACCCGATTCGGATCGACGTGGAATTCCCGCATCGTCTGCTGGAGCGCGGCGACGGCCATGTCGGCGGGACTCCCGACCCACTGCGAATCGGGCGGCAGCTGCGGGAAGACGACAATCGCCGGATAGCGCGAGGGATTCTGCCGAATCGCGGGGCCCAGGCCGACGTTCGTCTGCAACAGCCCGTCATTGCCCCGCTCGCCAGCGCCATGCAAGAACAGGATTGCGGGCCAGCTCGGCTTCGCTTGATAATCCGCCGGCACGTAGACCTGATAGTGATAGGCGCGGCCAGCGAGCGTGATGTTGCGGTCGAGAAATCCTGTTTGCACCTGTTGGAGCGAAGCAGTAATCCCAAACAGCAGGAAGAGCATGGAGAGCCTCCGTTTTCAAGCAGCCGTAGGAACGATGCGAAGGATCGGCGCGCTAGGGTGAGGAGACAATATTCACGTTCACGCTATCGAGCGGAGGGTTGGGCACAAATCTCAACCTGAACGGGCCGAGCACCGTATCCCGCGCAGGCGTTCCTTGAGCCGGGAATCGCGCTCCCACAAAGACACAGCCTGAATCACCAACTCCAGCGCCAAAAACCGTGATTCGATAGCGACCGAGAGAGTCGGCACTGCCCCAGTTATACATCGTTCCCTTGACGCAAGACACACCGGTTGAAGTTGCCGTTGCGGACATCGCGGCACGCGACGCGGGTCCACCGCTGTGCGTGGTTACCTGGCCCCACACAACCGCCCGGTTGAGGAGCGGCTGCGTGCAGCCACATGCTCTTGGCGAGCACGCGACGGCCGCGGTCAACACGGCGATCAAACTCCAAATGAGCTTCATGGCTCCCCCATGGCTCAGCGGGCGTCGTGCACGCCCCAGACGGACCGGAGCGCGTCGCTGATTTCGCCGAGCGTGGCGCGCGCGCGCACGGCATCGAGAATCGACTCCATGAGGGGCGCGTCGGGCTCGCGGGCAGCCGCCTCTAGCGTCTGGAGCGTTCGTTTCACGCTTCCGCTGTCCCGTTTCTCGCGCAGTGACGCGAGACGTCGTTTCTGCTCGTCTGCAAGCTTCGAGTAATCCGGCGCGGGAATCGGCGGGATCGGCTCTCCCGTGACGTACTCGTTCACTCCCACGACGACCTGCTTCTTCTCCTCGATGGCGCGCTGTTGCTCGTACGCGCTCTGCGCAATCGCTTCCTGGAAAAACCCGCGCTCGATCGCCTTCACAGAACCTCCACCAGCCTCCACCTCCTCCACCAACTGTCTCGCGGCGGTCTCGAGCTTGTCGGTCAGCGTCTCCACATACCAGCTGCCGCCGAGGGGGTCGACGACGTCCGGCACACCGGTCTCGTGCGCGAGCAGCTGCTGGGTTCGGAGCGCCAGCGTCGCGCTGCGCTCGGTGGGAAGCGCCAGCGCTTCATCGTACGAGTTCGTGTGGAGCGACTGCGTGGCGCCCAGCACGGCGGCCATCGCCTGAATCGCGACGCGCACGACATTGTTGAGGGGTTGCTGCGCCGTGAGCGTCGCGCCACCCGTCTGAGTATGAAAGCGCAGCCGCCCAGCGGCGCCCGAGGCGTTGAACTTCTCTTTCATGAGCCGCGACCAGAGCCGGCGCGCCGCGCGGAACTTGGCGATCTCCTCGAACAGATCGGTATAGGCGGCGAAGAAAAAGGAAATCCGCGGGGCGAAATTCTCGACCGCGAGTCCCGCCGATCGCGCGCGCCGCACGTATTCGAGTCCATTGGCAAACGTGAAGCCGAGCTCCTGCACCGCCGTGGCGCCCGCTTCGCGCATGTGGTAACCGGAGATCGAAATCGGATTGAAGCTCATCCTGGCGCGCGATGTGAAACGAACGACGTCGGCGACGAGCCGCAGCGATGGCTCAGGCGGATAGATGTAGGTACCGCGCGCGATGTACTCCTTGAGGATGTCGTTCTGCAGCGTGCCCTGGAGCTTTGTCAGCGGGACGCCCTGTTCTTCGCCGACGGCGATATACATCGCGAGCAAGATCGCCGCCGTCGCGTTGATCGTCATGGATGTGGAGACGCGATCGAGCGGGATGCCGTGAAACAGCCGCTCCAGATCCTCCAGGCTGTCGATCGCGACACCGGCGCGTCCCACTTCCCCTTCCGCCATCCGATGATCGGAGTCGTAACCCATCTGGGTTGGGAGATCGAATGCGACAGACAGACCTGTCTGTCCGGCGTCGAGCAGGTGGCGAAAGCGGGCGTTCGTCTCCTCGGCCGTGCCGAAGCCCGCATACTGGCGCATCGTCCACAGCTTGCCGCCATACATCGTGGGGTAGATGCCGCGCGTGTAGGGCGGCTCGCCCGGCGCGCTGTGGTCGTTCAGGGGGCGCTCCAGCCAGTCCGGTGTCACGGCCCTGAAAGCACCGATCGCGCGTATGCGACGTCGTGTTTGGAGCCGATGATCAGCGGTGTGCGCTGGTGGAGCGCGGAGGGTTTGATGTCCAGGATGTCGCGCTCGCCGTCGATGGCCGCGCCGCCCGCCTGCTCGACGACGAACGCTAGCGGCGCCGCTTCGTACAGCAAACGCAGCTTGCCCTGTGGCGAGATCGTATCGGCGGGATAGAGAAAGACGCCGCCCGACATCAGGTTGCGGTGGATATCGGCGACGAGCGAGCCGATGTAGCGCGCGTTCTTCGCCTCGACCTTCCCGCCGTCGCCATTCTTGAACGCGCCGACGACCCGCTGAATCCCCGGCGCCCACTTGTTCCAGTGACTTTCGTTGACGCTGTAGTACGTGCCGACATCGGGCGAGCGGATGTCGGGATGCGACAGCAGGAACTCGCCGATCGTGGGGTCGAGGGTAAAGCCGTGCACACCCTGGCCCGTCGTATAGACCAGCATCGTGCTCGAACCATAGAGGATGTAGCCGGCCGCGACCTGCGCGCGGCCCTTCTGGAGACAGTCGGCGAGCGAGCCCGGGCCCTTCTTGGTGGAGCTGCGCCGATGAATCGAGAAGATCGTGCCGATGGAGACGTTGACGCCGATGTTGGTCGAGCCGTCGAGCGGATCGTACAAGAGCACGTACTTGCCGCCGCGCCGGTCCTCGCGCACCTGGACGGGAATCGGCTGCTCGTCTTCTTCCGACGCGACGACGCACACCCGGCCCGTGTGCTCGACGCTGTGACGCACCGTCTCGTTGGCGAACACATCCAGCTTCTGCTGCACCTCGCCCTGGACGTTGATCGCACCGAATTCGCCGAGGATATCCGTCAGGCCGGCGCGGCGAACCTGGCGCGAGATGATCTTCGCGGCGAGGCACAGATCGTACAGCAGGTTCGACAGCTCCCCCGTGGCTTCGGGGTGCAGCCGCTCCTGCTCCATGATGAACCGCTCAATCGTGATGACCGACGTCGGTGATTGCGAGCGTGCCATGACTCGAGACGGTGAAGGTGATCGTGCCTCGCTGATCGGTGCGGAGCACGGTGACGCCATGTCCTCGCAGCCGCGCCAGCGTCTCCGGCGCGGGATGACCGTAGCGGTTCTTCGTGCCCACGCTGATGACCGCGTCCACCGGCTGCAGCTCATCGAGCCAGCGGTCCGAAGTTGCGCCGCGTGACCCGTGATGCCCTACCTTCAGCAGCGTCACCCGCCCGACCTGCCCCGCGAGATGCGCCTCGGTCGGGATTCCCGCATCGCCCGCGAGGAGCAGCCGCGTGCTCCCGTAGGTCACGAGCAGGACGACCGATTCCTCGTTGATGTCCGTCTGGCTCACCGCCCACGCCGAGTCCGGACTCAGGACATCGATCGTTACCCCATCCAGCTCCATCCGGTCGCCCCGGCGCGCCGGCCGCCACTGGGCGCCATCACTTTCGACCGCGCCGAGGAAGCCGAGATACCCCGCATCCGGCACCGGCTGACCCGGCTCGAGCACGAACGCCGGATCGAACGCATCGAGCACCGCCGGCAAGCCGCCAAAATGATCGAGATGCGCGTGCGTGGCCACGATCGCCGCCAGCTGCATCGCGCCCTGGCTTCGCAGGAACGGTACCACGACCCGGCGGCCGGCATCGCCCTGCGGTCCGCGCGGCCCTCCGTCGATCAGCAGCCAGCGCCCAGCCGGACTCCGCAGAGCGATGGCATCACCTTGGCCGACGTCCAGGAAACTTACGGTGAGGCATTGACAAACAGAAAGGCGTCTAAAGGCGTGGAACAGCGCGGTCCATGAAATGAGCACGGCGACGAACGCGACCCGCGCGGCGACCAGCCAGCGACGGCGGGGCGAATTCCATAGCCACCAGGCCAACGCGAGGATGCCCAGCCAGAGCAATGACGCGCGCGCACCAGCAATCATGATGAAGTGGCCGCCGGGCAGCGCGGCCGCTGCCTTTGCCACCACGTCGAGCAGCGCCAAACACAACCCGGCGCCGGCGGCCAGCCAGCTCGATGAGAGCAGCAGTGCCACCATGAGGCCTGGAACGGCGAGTCCTTGGGAAGACGCTCGGTCGCCCGTCCCGCCCAGATCACCGCCGCGACCGCGGCCACCGACAACCATGCGCCGACCGATTGGACAGCCCACGGATCGCCGAGCATGACGCAGAGCGCGGCGAGCGCGACCAGTCCTCGCGGTGTGACCACGCGCTGGCGCAGCTTCGCGATGTCGAGCAGCGCGAGCATCGCCGCCGAGCGCGCCGCGGGCGCGGGAAAACCGAGCAGCCAGACGTAGGTGAGCATGACGATGGTGCCGGCCGCGAAGCGCGCACGGATCCCGAGCCGCAGTCGCTTGAGCAGCACGTTGAGCCAGGCCGCAAAGAAACCGACGTGGAGTCCCGAGATCGACAGGAGGTGCGCGAGCCCCGAGCGCGTGTAGCGCTCCCGCAGCTCGGCATCGAGCTCGGCGCGCCGCGCGATGACGAGCGCGTCCACCAGCGGCGCGCGGGCGCCAAACAACCGCCGGCTGCGCTCGGCGATCCGATCGCGCAGCGCGCCACGCCCGCGAGGGACGGCATCGAGCTCGCGTACGCGGCGCGCGACGAGGATACCGCGCCCCTGGTCACCGAGAAATCGTCCCGCGACGACCCACGTCGTACCGCCGTGAGCGGCGTGGCCCTCGGGCCAACGGATCGTGAGTGTACCACGGCACGCGCCTCCGCGGACGACTCCTTCCGCGACACCACCGGTGGCGGCCACCGGGTCGGTGAGCTGGAGAATCGCGGAATGGGTGGTGGGTGTGTTGACCCCGGGGCGTGGCCCCGGGGTCAGCCCACCCTGAGTAGACCACGCGCCCGCACATGAGGCGCGTTGTTCGCGCAGCGCCGCGCCGCCCCACAACACACCGGCCACCAGCATCACGCCGACTGCCGCGCCGAGCGGTGCGCGCCGCTGGAGGACCGCCGCTCCGAGTAGCACCACACACGCCGTGACACGCAGCTCCACGCCGTTTAACGCCGTGACGAGCCCGGCGCCAAACGCGATGGTGAGGTAAAGGATCGGCGGGCGCACCGCCGACCTAGGTTACAGCTGGGTGGGTTTTGCTCCGCAGCGCGGCGCGAGCGCAACCTTCTTGAAGGCCTCGAGCAACGCGACGTCGAGCTTGGCCTTCTCCTGATCGCTCTGCATGGTCAGCTCGGTGAGGATCTCGCCCTGGCGAGTCGAAACGTAGTGTGGGGCCAGACGATTGAGCGCGAACACGAGCACGTCGCTCCGGCAGATGTCGCAGCCGCAGAATTTTGGGAACGCGTCGCGCAGGCTCCTGTACTCGCGCTGCACGACTTCCATCGCCACGTTGGTCACGGCCACGCGGTAACGAGCCCCCCGGTCTCCTTTTCCAGCGGCCACGCCGTAAAGGTCGATCCCGTCGTACCGGTGAACCGCACGCGGCGATAGGTCCCGATCCACTCGGGCGGCCCGTCCAGCAGCGCGATCTTGTTGGTGCGCGTGCGCGCCTGCAGCAAATCGCCGCGCTTCGCCGGCCCTTCGACCAGCACCTCGTGCGTGGTACCGACGAGTCCGATGTTCTTCCGCTTCGCCACGCGGCGCACCAGTTCGATGAGCCGGCCGATCCGTTCGGTCTTGATCGCTTCGGCCACGTGATCCTGGATCCGCACCGCGGGCGTCCCCTCGCGGACCGAGTATTTGAACGTGTAGGCGTCGTCGAACTGGACCTGCTCCACGAGCGACAGCGTTTCCTGGAACTCCTCTTCGGTCTCGCCCGGGAATCCCACGATGATGTCGGTCGAGAGGGCGACGCCAGGCACGGCGGCGCGCAGCGCCGCCACGACGTCGCAATAGCGCTCCCGGTCGTAGCGCCGCAGCATCCGCTTGAGCGTGCGCGAGCTGCCGCTTTGCACCGGGAGATGGACGTGCTCACACACGGCCGGCGTCTCGGCCATCGCCGCGAGCACTCGCCGTGTGAAATCGGTCGGATACGGCGACGTGAAGCGCAGGCGGCGGATACCGTCCACCACTCCCACGGCCCGGAGCAGATCGGCGAAATCATGCTCGCCGTCGTGATAGCTGTTGACGGTCTGGCCAAGCAGCGTGACCTCCGTCGTGCCGTTCCCAGCGAGGCGCGCGACCTCATGCACGACGTCCGTCAACTTGCGGCTCCGCTCGGGCCCGCGCGTCATCGGAACGATGCAGAAGGTGCACCGATAATCGCAGCCGCGTTGCACCGTGACGAACGCCGAGATCGGATTGCCGCGGACCGGCGGGACGTCTTCGTAGTGTTCCCACCCCTTGAACGCGACGTCGGCCCCGCGCTCCCCGTCGCGGGCGCGCGCGATCAGCTCGGGCAGGCCGCGGTAGCCGTCTGGTCCGATGACGAGATCGACCTGCGGCACACGCTCGAGCAGTTTGGGGCCGAGACGCTGCGCCATGCATCCCACGACGCCCAACACAACACCGGGGCGCTTGTAGCGTTTCAGCTCCCCCATGCGTCCGAGAACACGCTGCTCCGCATGATCGCGCACCGCACAGGTATTCACGAGCAGCACGTCCGCCTCGGCGGGGTCTTCCGTGCGCACGTAGCCCTCACGGCCCAGGACACCGAACATCAGCTCGGAATCCGAGACATTCATTTGGCAGCCGTAGGTCTCGATGTAAACGCGGCGCATCGTCAGTTGACCATCACCTCGAAGCGGGGACGTCCGTCCCACAGGTCCGTATCAAGATAGACGCTCAGATAATCCTCCGTCATCACCTCGACCTGGCCCTTCAAGCGGCCTGAGACCACGCCATCAGCCGTCTGCCCTCTGCGGTGCTCACGATACGCGGCTGCCTTGGCCTCTCCAACCTCGCGCAGCTCGCGTGCCCGCTCGCGAATCACCTCGGGCCTGAGCTGGCCCGCAAGCCGCGCCGCCGGCGCGTCGGGACGGACGGAGAACGGAAAGACGTGCAAGTACGTGAAAGGCAAGGCGCGTACGAGCGTAAGAGAGGCGTGGTGATCAGCGTCAGTCTCACCCGGAAAGCCAGCGATCACGTCGGCGCCCAAACCAAAGACCGGCAACCGCCCCGCCAGCCACTCGATCCGTGCCCGGTAGGACTCGGCCGTGTACCAGTGCCGGCCCATGCGCTTCAACACGCGGTTGGAACCCGACTGCAACGGCGCGTGCAAATGCGCCGCCAGGTTGCGAGGCGCTTCGATAAGGAGCCGGGCGAGCGTGTCGTCCACTTCGGTTGCTTCGACGCTACCCAGGCGGAACCGGACGTGGGGGACGGATTCGATGAGGGCTTCGAGGAGCGCGCCCAGGGTCCTCTCCCCCTGCCCATAGGTCCCGATGTGCACACCCGTCAGCACGATCTCCGCGTGCTGCTCAGCAAGCCACCGCGCTTCCTCTATTAGCTCCGCCACCGGCCGCGATCGATTCGCGCCGCGTGCGAGCGTCGTCGCGCAGAACGTGCAATGCTCGTCGCACCCGTCCTGGATTTTTAATAGACCGCGGGACCGACCCGCGCGGTGTAGGGGCACGACATGTCGTGCCCCTACATGCGCTAATCCGGCAGCGCGCAAAACGTCATTTGGATCTGCGTTCGCGACCACCGCACGAACGCCCGGGAGCGCGGCGATCACGCCGTCATCGAGCGCCGCGGCGCATCCCATCACGATGGTCTGCGCGTGGCCGTCTTTCGCGACATGGCGGACCAGCCGACGCAGTTTGACTTCGCTTTCATTGGTGACGGTGCAGGAATTGATGACGGCGAGATCGGCGACTGCGGGATCATCCACGACCGTGGCACCAATCGCGTCGAACGCCTGACGCACGCGCTCGGTGTCGTACTGGTTGGCTTTACACCCGAAGGTGTGGAAGTAGACGTTCACGGCCGCACGGTCAGCCCCAGCAAAAACGTCCAGACGCGCTCGGTGAGGCCGGTCCCGTTGCGCTGCAGCCGCTCGACGCCGATGTCGAGGCGGCCGCGGCCGCCGGAGAACTGGCGGCCGAGTCCCGCGGAGTATCCGACCTCGGTCGGGGTCTTCCCGATCCCGAAGGGAAGCTGTCCGCCCCGCAGGCCGATCCGGAATGGCGAGCCCGGCGGTCCGATTTCCGCTCCGACGGACCAGTTGAATGTGTCGTGGGCGTTGGGGACCGTCGCCGCTCCGGCCCAGTTCCGCCACGTCACGGTGCCCGCCACATTCGCCAGCGTGCCCGCGCGCCACTGCACACCGGCGCCATACATCAGCGGAAGATCATTCTCTGCTACGGTGCGGCCACCAATGTCGGCGCGCAGTTTGGAGTCGGAGCGGAACCACCCGGCAACGCGCAAATCGGTCGTGACATCGAGCAACAGGCTCGCCGATCCGCCTATCCCGCCATACGCCACCTCGTCCCGAGCTGTGGATGTGCGGTAATTCGCGGTGTCGGCGAAGCTGCGCTTGGCGACGACACGGGTGGAGCCCGTGAGACGATGCAGGCCCAATCCCAACGCGAGCCGGCTGTGCAGGCGGGCACCCACCGCGACCCGAAGATCGGAGACGGCGCCATCGCTCGTGATCTCGTCGGTGATCGGCTGCCGCACCCCGCGCAGGGTGATCGTGTCATGGATGATCACGCCGAACGAACGGTCGAGATAGGTGGAGAAGCCGCCCCCCACCACGATGCGGGTGGTCACCGGTCCGGTGATCACCATGGCCGGGAAGCGAGTCCCGCGCAGCGCCGATCGCGTGCCGCTCGCGTCGACGGAACGCCACGACGTGCCGCTCGTCACATTGGCGCTCATGCGGCGCACGTCCGCGAGAGACGCATCGATCAGCGGCGAGAAGGCATCGAAGGGCGCGAACGCGCCACCGGTGGACCTGGCCCGCACGCTCTCCCATTTGCCTGGGGTCCCGAGTCCTCGGATACCGAACTGGGAATCCTGGCCGGCGAGACGGCCTGACGGCCAGACGGCCGCAAGCAACGCCAGCACCACAAGGACCGCGGCCGTCCGGCCGTCCGACCGTCCGACCGTCATGGCTCCCCGAACCGGAAGCGTTTCACGTATGTCACCTGCAGACCCGGCCGGAATGCCGGCACGCGGGAGGAATAGAACCGAATCTCGGTATACGATGCCGCCTCCGGCACCTGCCCGAGGATGAACGTCGTCACCAGCGTCGTATCCAGTGACCACGCGCGCACGAGGTTGGTGAGCTCGATCCGCACCGTATCGGGCGATCCGATGTGTATGACTCTGCTTCCGAACAGGTTCGATGCCGAACCGAGCGGAGACTTCGCGCCGAGGTCCGTGACCACGGGTCGCGCCAATAATTGGAACGAGTCACTGCGCGCACCCTGGACCGCATTCACCGGAACCAGAATGACGGTCGCCCGGACGACATCGATAGTGTCATGCAGAAATGCCGGCAGCTTTACGCGCAGCAGGGCCCGCGCCGAGGGCACGCCACCCACCGCCAGATTGGAGTCGAGTGGTGGCGTGGGGGGATTGAAGACAAAGCCGTCGAAGCGGAACCCCACCGGCCTGTCGGCGTGCACGACGCTATCCGGCTTCACCCCGGAGGTATCGTGGATCGTGTAGCGATAGAACCAGCGGAACGTCGGGCTATTGCCGCCCGATTCGCTCGACCCGAGACTGACGCTCGCAAACGAGTCCGCCGCAACCCGTACGCCGTACGCGATGCGACCCGTATCGGGCACGCTGAATGGCGCCTTGATCGTGTCGAGCCTGAAGAAGATGGCCAGGGACGAGTCGATGCGACTGATCTGCAGGACATGCCCCGTCGTATCCTTCCGGATCGAATCACCCCAGATGCGGATCGTCGCGGTGTCGCCGATTGCCGGCTGCGCCAGCAGGTAGCTCACGTTCACGCTGTCCACGACCGGCCCATTGAAATAGGAATCGAGTGACGCAAAGGTGGACGTCGAATCCGCCGCGATGGGCAGCTTGTAGAGCCGCAGTCGCAGATTGGTCGCCGCTTTGTCGCGGCGCACGATCACGAGCCGCAACCGGGCCGAGTCCGCGAAGATCGGCACGGTCGTGGTATCGCCCGCCTTCGGCGCCACGCGCCTGAGCATGGTGTCGGTCGTGAAGAACGGACGGCTGTCGACCACCCCCGGTACGTCCGTGGCCGTCATCGCCTCGGAGGCATAGCCCGGCACGTAACCACGGAACGAGGAATCGCGCTCGATGATCGTGGTGAAGATCGTATCCTTGATGCTGATCGAGTCGCCCGGACAGAAGTTGGGGCAGACGCCGGGCGACGTCACGCGTTCGGTACAGGCCCCCCCCGCCATCACAAGCGGAAATAACCAGGCAAGTCGCCGCATCACCGGTCCAGCGTCTCCTTCGTAAAAGCGTCAGGCAAGAGTGCGGCCAACGTCCAGCGCTTCTCCGTCGCCGGCCCAACCGCCGTCACTTCCAGATCCAGGCCGAATTCCGCGAGCAGCTGCCGGCAGGCGCCGCAGGGCGCGGCCGGCGGATCTACCTCGGTGGTGACAACGATACGCTTCAATTTGCGGGCGCCGCCCACCACGGCCGCGCCGAGCGCCATCCGCTCCGCGCATATGGTGAGCCCGTAGGACGCGCTCTCGACGTTGCAGCCGACGTAGACCGTGCCGTCCGCCGCTTCGATCGCTGCCCCAACGTGAAAGCTGCTGTACGGAGCCCACGCGTGGCGCATCGCGTCGCGCGCCTGTTTCACCAGATCCTTCACGCTGCAACGTCCTTGAGAAACGACGTGCCCGCCGCGAGCGCCGGCAGTCCAAAGTATTCACCGACCGTTTGGCCCATGTCGGCGAACGTGCGGCGCGTGCCCAGCGGCACCGGATGCACGTTCGGCCCCAGCACGAGCAGCGGCACGACTTCGCGTGAATGATCGGTCGACGGCGTCGTCGGATCGTTGCCGTGATCGGCGGTGAGCATCACGAGATCGTCTGGCCGCAGCCGTGCGAGGAGCCGCGGAATCCACGCGTCCAGCTCCTTGAGACCCTGGTGAAACCCCGGCACGTCATTGCGGTGCCCCCACGTCTGGTCGAATTCGATCACGTTCACGAAGACGAATCCCGTGTCGAGCGCATCGAGCGCCTGTTCGATGCGCCGGTAGGCATCGCGATTCGTCGGCGTATGCTCGCTGCTGATGTTCCGGCCGGCGAACAGGTCATCCACCTTGCCGATTCCGATGCGCACGACCCCCGCATCGGCCATCACATCGAGCAGCGTCGTTCCGGTCGGCGCAATCGAAAAATCCTTGCGATTGGGCGTCCGGCGGTAGTCCCCCGCTCTCCCTGCGAACGGACGCGCGATCACCCGGCTGACGGCGTGCTCGCCGATGAGCATCTCGCGCGCGACCGCGCACGCCTGATACAGCTCCGTCAGCGGCACGGTCTGCTCATGCGCGGCAACCTGAAAGACCGAATCGGCGGACGTGTAAACGATCCACTTCCCAGACCGCTGATGCTCGGCGCCAAGCTCGTCGATGATCGCCGTGCCGGAAGCGGCCTTATTGCCCAGCCATCCGCGTCCCGTGCGGCGCGCGAAGTCGTCCAGCAATGAAACAGGAAATCCTTGGGGGTAGGTTCGAAACGCCTTCTCCAGCAGCACCCCGCAAATTTCCCAGTGTCCTGTGGTGCTGTCCTTCCCCGCCGATGCCGGCTGAGCTATCCCGTGCGCGGCTGTGGGGCTGATCCCGGCCGCAAGCCCGGGGATCACGAAACCCTCCCGGCATTTTCCTAATCCAAGCCGCTCGAGATTGGGAAGCTTCAGACCGCCAACTGCACGAGCCACGTTGCCCAGCGTGTCCGATCCGGCATCGCCGTACGCAGCCGTATCCGGCGCGGGCCCGCAGCCGAGCCCATCCAAGACGATGATTGCTGCTCGGCCCGTCCCGTATTTCACCTTAGAACTCGTGGCAGCCGC
>WNFB01001342.1_pt1 | contig 20900 bp, 19 predicted proteins | sample 5400501 | NCBI WGS metagenome assembly WNFB01 (sample SAMN13153341, study PRJNA577476) | soil metagenome | isolation source: 200 cm saprolite under Douglas fir tree site 2 hole 1 | place: USA:California | collected 2015-04-18 | reverse complement strand
CTCCATCGTGTTCGTTGCTCTGGTACATGATGTTTAGCTAATGCTAAAGGTGCGTAGTAGAATTTCACGTTACCTTGATATTGGTGTGCAATACGAATACATAACTCAGCTTCTTCGCCGCCTTCGTAATGGAGAACCCGTTTGAAGCTAAAACGCTCCTTAGTCTTACCTTTGCTTTCTCTATTGTTTTCTCTATTATTTTGATTCCAGCCTGATGACTCTCGAAAACCTCCGATAGCAGTAAAAATGTCTCGTCGCATAGACATATTCGCTGCGATCAAATTACGAACAGAAGCATTCGTAAGAGGCATTCCTCGAAATGTACACCCCACAACCCACATAAACTCCTCAGGAAACCAGGATGGGCGTTTTCCAATCCAAATTGGGTCAATCTTTCCTCCTACACCAGCAATATGAGGATCATCGTATGGTATCAATAGCTGCTCTATCCAATTCGGTTCGGCAATGGCATCATCATCGAGAAATGCAACCACTGTCCCTTGTGCTATTGCTACCCCGCTATTTCTTGAACCCGATGCCCCCTTTGCTTGCCTATTCTCGATAGCGATCACATCTACTAGATGCTCCTGCACTCGCTTAAGTAGAAGCGAGTTGTAATCAATAACGATAATGATCTCTTGTGGCTGTGCTGTCTGTTGTCGAACCGATTCCACTGCCGCAACAAGGTCATCCCACCGCTTCTCGGTATAAGCACATATAATCACGGAAACATCGTTTGTTGTCTGGGTCACCTTACTGCTCTTTTCTCTGGACTTATATACCCAATTATGCGAGGCTCTGGAATTTGGGGTGAAGAACTTGTACTCCGCTCCTTCAGAATTGTCTTTAGTACCCGCCAGCCATCACGGAATGCATGAAGATTGCTCACACCATGAATGCGTGAATATTCAAAGCTTGCTACCTCAACAATCTTAAGGTTAGCTTTGTGTATACGCAAATTGATCAGTGTTTCAACCTCAAAACCATCACAATCAACGTTTACATAGTCAAGGCAGTGCTTCCAGAAGGCATTGTAGCCGTAGCACAGGTCACTGAATCTTGCAAGGAACAATACATTGACTAATGTGCTCAAGCAGAGATTACCCAGGCGGCGCAGGAAGGTAATGTCGTGGCTACCTCCGCCTCTAATAAAGCGCGAGCCCTTAGCAAAATCTTTTCCTACTATAAGTGCTTGAACAAAACAGGGGATCTCATTTGGGTCTGCGGAACCGTCAGCATCCAGCATCACGATGATATCGCCTGTACAAGCAGCAAAACCGGCTCTTAAAGCATCACCCTTGCCCTTACCTATCTGCTCAATAATGCGGATAGTTGGGAGCAGTTGCTGTGCTACTGCTACAGTGTCATCACTTGAATGCCCATCAACCAGGATGATCTCACTGACAATCGATGGAATGTATGGTAAAACATGGCGCAGGTTTTGAGCCTCGTTACGTGCTGGGATAACAACACTGATGCGTGGATATTGATGGTCCCCAATGAGTCTGATTCGTGAATATCGTTCATTCTCAATACCTGGAATTGGGTGCTCGACAGGAATCATGAAAATACTTCCCCCCTACAACTTTGAATGTACTATTGCCTGCAGTAATGCGTATTTCAAAAACTTCATGATAGTGAAGCTGAAATGATACACATCACCACAATCCAACAATACTATCTACAAGTACAGCAAGCAACGACCACATCTTCAGATACACAGTCTTTGTTACCCAAAGACAGCATATCTCTCGATTGATCTGGAAATTTGCGGGACTTCAACATTGAAGGCAAATGACCACCTGGTCGTGAGGGTTAAGATAAAGTGCTACGTTTGTTTTTCCAAAGTGGTATCAAACGTACTTTCGTGTTTATACACCTGCATCCCCCCTGTCTAGCCGCATGTAAAAATATATCATCTGAACCAAATAATAAGGCATCGATTTTCATTTGTCAATCATAAAAACAGCTAAATAGTACTTATGAATAATCAAATTGGAAGAACATTTTTAACAAAGTATTTCGCCAATGGGAGAAGTATTGATAATTACGAATATATGAGTGTAATCCTGTGTAACCAGTCTGCCTTTATTGATTCTAAACATGATAGAAGCAGACAGTATTTAAAATAATCTAAGAACGTTAAAAAATTGAGGCAATACTGTTTGTATTGGAAGCCAGGGGAGCCAGGGATAAAAGAAAATACACTGTTTTGTTGTGCAGGCGGCACACCTGCACAACAAAACAGTGTATTTTCTTTTATCTTACTTCACTTCAATATTTCCGGGTTGAGGATATTGGGAGGACGTTCACCCTTATAGTGAGCGACAATGTTATCGCTTGCCATGGTAGCCATCAATGTACGTGTCTTAAGTGATGCACTGGCGATATGTGGCAACAGGACTGCATTTTCCATCGTCAGCAGTTCTGGCTCAACGGCTGGCTCATTCTCGAAAACATCCAGGCCCGCTGCCGCGATTGTTCTGGTCTGCAATGCTTTTGCCAGGGCCTTCTCATCAACAATGGGACCTCGGGCCGTATTGATCAGAATAGCCGTTGGTTTCATCAACTTCAGTTCGCGTTCCCCAATCAGATGATGTGTGGAAGGCATATAGGGTGTATGAACACTCACAAAATCGGCCTGCTGGAGCACCTCGTCCATCGGCAGGTACTCCATGTGATATTTTTCTTCATCTTCAGTCGGCAAACGGTGCACATCATAGTAGATAACCTTCATCTCAAAGCCGCTAGCACGCTGAGTCACAATTTTCCCAATACGGCCGGCACCAATGAGACCTAATGTTGAACCGTGTACTTCAGCACCGCAAAACAGCAAAGGACCCCAACCCTTGTACTTGCCTGCACGCAGAAATCGTTCTGCCTCAGGAATACGCCGGGCCGTCGCCATCAGCAGGGCAAAGGCCAGGTCTGCCGTTGTGTCTGAAAGCACCCCGGGCGTGTTACTGACTGCGATACCCAGGCGCGTCGCTGCCTCCACGTCAATATTATTGTATCCAACTGCCATATTCGCCACCATCTTAAGGCGAGGCGTACTGGCCGCGCAAGCTTCTAAAAACCTGGCATCAATGTTATCAGTGAGAAGAGAGTAAATATAGTCATGACCAGGACCTCTACGCAGCAATTCTTCGTAGGGCCAGATAACGCCCTCCTCCATGTTGGCTTCAACATCGCCAATCGCCTCAAGCAAGGGATAAGCTGGATCAGGGACTTTCTGCGTCACCAGAATCTTCGGACGTTCTGTCATAATGGCCTCCTACTAATAAAGTTATATGATATTGTATCATGCTCTGATATTTATCGCCGAACGCCAAAACCATGCCCAGTCCGCGGGCCTGCGCACGAACGCACTTGTGGCGCTTGGCACGTGTCTCTTTATGATCATCTCAGCCTATGGTTTCGAATCGTTCTTGAGAATTCCCCATATTCAGGTCGATCCCTCGCGTGTGGCGTCCTATGTCGTGGCTGGTATCGGCTTTTTAGGGGCCGACACTAATTTCAGAAGTCAAGAGGGTGAAAGAAGTCATTCTAGATGTTGACATTTTGCCTCACCTTCATTATAGTTCTTAGATAGAATATAATGAGTCAAATGTAGTGGCCGCGCATGCGGGGGATGATTAAGCGCTCCAGCCGCATTCGGGGAATGATGAAGGCAATGGGTGACAGGTAAAAGGAGAATATTCGGCATGACACGAGCGGGAACGCTTCTAGTGAAAGAGCCTGGATTAAAAACCATTTTTCAAGGTGAAGAGCATCCCTATGTTCGCTGTGTGATCGCCGATACAGTTGACCCTGAACGTCATTTTGAATGTCGCGTACTGGATGAAGATGATATTGCTATTTCAATTGGAGAGCCGATTAGTCTTGAAGTGATCCATGTTGTAACCGATCGACGTAGTGGCATTGTACGATTTGATTGTCGTTTAAGCAAAACGCAGGCACACGAACAGACACATGAATAGATAGATAAATGGGAGTTACACGATGACCTGTCCTCAATGTAGTGCTGAGCTACCAGACACAGCCACATTTTGCTATAAATGCGGGTCAGCTATACACAGCAACCGCCCGCCCATCACCCGCCCGGCAGCATTCTCTTATTTGCCAGCAGGTACGCCTCCCTGGCCGACGACTCTAGCAGAGAGGCCTTTGTATAGAGCGGGAACTTTTGCTCAAAACGTGCAGGAGGGAGAAACGCTTCCCTCGGCTAAGAAGGTTGATGCGAAACCGAAACGATCGGCAAGCAGCATTGTCGTGATGGTGCTGATCTTCTTGCTCACACCCCTGTTGGCAGTGGGTGCAACGCTTGGCACTTTGTGGATCAATGGGCAGTTTCCTGTTAGCACAACACACGCTCCTTTGACTATACCAACACCTTCACAGCAAACGCCGGGTACATCCGGTACGACCACGCCGACAGCCGGGGCTCTGGGAAACCAGTTGCCAACACCCACTTCGTTTCTAACGGCAAATAGTCCTGAAGTGGGCGTCTCACTGAAATATCCGTCCGACTGGATTGCAGATGCCGCACAGGTAACCGCCAACAGCAGCGCGGTTGGTTTCCATCCCTCGCAGAAGAATGGTATTTACATCTCTGTCGAGCGCATCACAGCACAGTCCTCGATGAAGATTGGCAGTACCAGCTCATTGAATCAGAGCAACCTGGCACAGTTTCAGGGCGCGCAGGGCATCGCCAATTTTAAAACGCTTCCAGCCACCACTCCACAGCGTGCCATTGGTGGTGAACAGTGGGATGAACAGGACGCCTCGTTCGCCAATACTAATAACGTGATCTTTCACCTTACCACCATCTCGGTCCAGCATAATCATATCTATTATGATATTCTCTTCTATTCGCCCCAATCCTATTACGGTGAGGCCATGCAGAAGTACTTCCAGCCGATGTTCGACTCGTTCCAGTTCCAGTCTTGACCTCCTCCCCACGGCTAAAGCCGGGGGATTCCGCTCGTCACCGAGAGGGTTTCCTGTTTCGACGAGGCGTGCCAGGTTTGGCTTTCACCGCCCCAGGTCTTACCGCCTCTCCGCAGGCTTCAAATACCGTGAGTCCCACGGCATGTATGTTCTTAGCGGCATTGAGATCTCTCTCGTGATGGGTGCCACATTCGGGGCACATCCATTCACGGATATCAAGCGAAAGTGAGTCGAGGATATGTCCACAGGCAAAGCAACGTTTAGACGAGGGATACCACTTGTCAATCTTCACAAGGTTCCTCCCGTACCACTGCGCTTTGTATTCCAGTTGGGACACAAACTCACTCCACCCCACGTCACTGATCGCTTTACTCAACTTGTGGTTCTTGACCATGTTCTTCACTTGCAGGCTCTCAACACAGATCGTTTGGTTTTCACGGATCAGGCGTGTCGAGAGCTTCTGCAGGAAGTCACGGCGGCGATCAGCGATGCGAGCGTGAATACGGACAACTTTCTTACGAGCCTTAGCGCGATTCTTGGAGCCTTTCTTCTTCTTGGCGTGTCTCCTCTGCGCTTTTGCCAGTTTTTTCTCATCTTTGCGGAAGAATTTGGGGTTACCAATATCTTCGCCATTAGAGAGGACAACGAAAGACTTCAAGCCCAGGTCAGCACCGATAGAGCTAGCGGTAGGTGGCAATTGGGCAATGTCCTCTTCAACCAGGATCGAGACGAAGTAGCGGTCTGCACAGTCCTTGGTGATGGTGACACTGCTTGGTTTTGCTCCATCGGGCAAGGGGCGCGACCACACTATAGTCAACGGTTCATCCATCTTGGCAAGAGTGAGCGAGTGTCCATCCCACTTGAAGGCATTGCAGGTATAGGTAGCCGATTGCTGATTGCGCTTCTTCTTGAATGTGGGGTATTCGGCTCGCCCTTCAAAGAAGTTGAGAAACGCCTTGTCGAGATGCCGCAAGGCTTGTTGCAAGGGAACAGAAGAGACCTCATTGAGCCAGGAATAGTCAGGTTGCTTCTTGAGTTGTGTCAAGGCTTCACTCAAGTCTTTGTAATACAGGCGTTGCTGCTCATTGTAGAAGGCGTCCGTCTTTTGACGCAACGCCCAGTTATAGACGAAGCGGCAACAACCGAAGGTTCTGGCAAGAATGAGCTTCTGCTCATCAGTGGGATAGATACGGTACTTATATGCTCTCTTCTGTTCCATGTTTACATGGTAGCATATCAAGATGTAAATATCAAGTACCTCCCGCCTGCGGGGGGCGCGGCTTATATCCCCATGACTGAAGCCAGGGGTCTTACGCCGCGAGTTGATAAAGCTTTGAGCGGAAAAGGTGCAGCCTGGATATGCACCGGAAAGCGCAACAATGTGGGCCTGTGACTTTGTCACAGGCCCACATTGTTGCGCTTTTCAGTGAACTTGCAAGAGATGAGAACTAGTAATCAGACATGGCCGGAGCAGCAGCCCTCTCTTTCTCAGGGAGGTCGGTGATCAGAGCCTCGGTGGTGAGGATCATGGCGGCGATGCTGGTGGCGTTCTGCAAGGCAGAGCGCGTCACTTTTGCAGGGTCGATGATACCAGACTCAACCATATCCTCATACTGGTCATCGAGCACATTGTAGCCATAGTGGTCGTTGTTGTGCTCTTTCTGAGCGCGGCGCACGCCTTCGACAACTACCGAACCGTCGCGGCCACCATTGATGGCAAGCTGGCGCAGTGGCTCTTCAAGGGCACGGCGCAGGATGCTGACACCGGTCGCGGCATCACCCGTAAGATTCAAATTGTCCAGGGCTGCTACAGCATTCAGTAGAGCTACGCCACCACCTGGGACCATACCCTCTTCGACACCGGCGCGGGTAGCGGAAAGGGCGTCCTCAACGCGGGTCTGGCGGTACTTCTGCTCAACCTCTGATCCTGCCCCAACGCGAATCAGTGCGACGCCACCGGACAGCTTTGCCAGGCGTTCCTGGAGCTTCTCGCGGTCGTAATCGCTGGTGGTCTCTTCGATCTGAGCCTTGATCTGGCGGATACGGCCCTGAATATCGTCAGTATCGCCACGTCCCTCAACGATGGTGGTATCGTCCTTGTGAGAGATGACCAGGCGAGCAGAGCCGAGGTCGGCCAGCGTTGCGCTGTCCAGGCGGCGGCCCATCTCTTCGCTGATGACCTGTCCACCGGTGAGGGCGGCAATGTCACGCAGCATCTCTTTGCGGCGATCACCAAAACCAGGAGCCTTGACGGCCAGCACGTTGAGAATGCCGCGCAGCCTGTTGACCACCAGCGTCGCCAGGGCCTCACCATCGACATCTTCGGCGATGACGACGATTTCACGGCGACCCTGCTGTACCATCTTCTCGACGACGGGCAGGATATCCTGAACAGCACTGATCTTCTTATCGGTGATGAGGATGTAGGGGTTTTCGATGGAGGCTTCCATCTTCTCCGCGTTAGTCACGAAGTAGGCAGAGATGTAGCCCTTATCGATCTGCATACCTTCGACATACTCGGTCTCGAAGTTGATGCCGCGCGAGGCTTCGACGGTGATGACGCCCTCTTTACCGACCTTCTCCATTACTTCCGCGATGAGGTTGCCGATCTGCTCGTCTGCCGCGGAGATAGAAGCGATCTGCGCGATCTCTTTTTTGTCTTCAACAGGGATAGCGACGGAGCGGATATACTCGACAATAGCTTCGGTACCTTTGTCGATACCAAACTTGAGCTGCATAGGGTTGGCACCGGCGGCCAGGTTCTTGAGACCTTCATTGACAATAGCCTGTGCCAGGACGGTCGCGGTTGTGGTACCATCGCCGGCCACATCGTTTGTGCGGGTGGCGGCCTCTTTGAGGAGTTGAGCACCCATATTCTCGAATGCGTCCTCAAGCTGGATCTCTTTCGCCACCGTGACACCATCATGGGTCACGGTTGGCGCGCCAAATTTCTTATCGAGGGCGACGTTGCGACCCTTGGGGCCAAGGGTCGTCTTGACGGCTCCAGCCAAAATATCAATGCCCTTTTTCAGTGAACGACGAGCTTCATCGTCGAATATCAGTTGTTTTGCCATTGTAATTGTTCCTTCCCTTCAAACTTAGCCAATAATGGCAAGAATGTCATTCTCTTTCAGAACCAGATACTCTTCGCCATCCAGCTTGAACTCTGTGCCGCCATATTTGGCGAACAGGACGCGATCACCTTCGCGTACATCCATGGCAGCGCGGTCGCCATTGTCGAGGAGACGGCCACTACCAACAGCGATTACAGTGCCTTCCTGGGGCTTCTCTTTGGCGGTGTCAGGAATAACGATCCCACTCTTCGTGACCTCTTCTTTGGCCGTGGGCTTTACAACCACGCGGTCACCAACAGGACGGAGCTTTCCCATAATGTGTAGTTCCTTTCATGTCATACAGTAGAATGTTGATAAAACGGATGTTCCCTGATCTCAGTTGAGATAGTGGATAACACCCGAAATGTTGGCCGAACGATACTGTGAGTAATCACAGTTGCAAGGACCACCGGCAGCACAGCCTGTGCAACAAAAGGTTTTTCCCTGTACTACTGTCGGAGGCCAGAGGATGTCGATATCGCAGTTCGCGCAGCGTAACGGTGGTTGCTGTTGTTGTTGCTGAACCCGATGCAGATGTTCACTACTATTCTCCTGGAATTGATTGCCTTCTGCTTCCATATCCTCTTGCCCTGGTGGTGCGGGCGCAATTCATTGCGCCCCTACATACGTTGCCCGTTCAACTTCTGTACACAAGTTTACTACAGGCTGTGTTAGAACGGCGTAGGAGAAGTGTTAGAGAAGTATTAGAATTGGTTGTGCTGTCAATTTGGGTTCAGTCCACTTTCTGCTCATGAGAAGGTAAGCCTTCAAAGCTTCATGGAGGGTTCAGATGGCAAAGAGGTATCGTCAAAATTCCATGTGATAATGATATAATGCATCCAACTTATTACACTGGCAAAGAGGTATAAGAAGATGCCCTATATTTCTACCGTCAACGAGCAGGCATATCGTGTCGATACAGGCGAAAACAGCCCGCAGCGGGACATCACTATTGATGGCACACCTTCCAAAATTGACTGGCGTTTCATCGCTCCGCTTGCCGCCGACGCTAAAGGCTCAGTAAGCATGGGAGGCCGCTATAGCCTGATTATTGCTGGTAAATCCTATGAAATATTTGCGCGGCGGGTAATCACACCTGATGAGAATAGTGGTCAAACGTATGAGATTCAATTCGCGAAGCAACGTTTTGAGGTGCGTGTTGAGGATGAGCGCGAGAAGGCCCTGGCAAATTCGCTCACTTCGGCACATGAAACTGGAGAGGCAAAGGTACGCGCTCCCATGCCTGGGCTGGTGATCGATGTTCCCCTGGAAGTGGGTACCAGGGTGGCAAAAGGCCAGACGGTGGTGGTGCTTGAAGCTATGAAGATGGAGAATGACCTGGCAGCCCCACGAGCGGGGGTGCTTAAAGAGGTGAAGGTGAGCAAAGGCCAGACGGTTAACCAGGGGGATGTTTTAGTTGTTATCAGTTGAGCAAGAAGTGGCCGGTTGACAGAGTCAACCGGCCACTTCTTGCTCAACTGATAACAACTATGATTCTTCTTTTCTCGCGTTCCAACGTAAAAGCAGTACAAAGAAGACGCCCACTACGATGATGACCAGTCCAATGATCAGGGGCACAAAGCTGTTGTGGCCAAATAGTTCGAGATAGTCGGTGACCTGTACAACTATTCCGGCAAATAGAAGAGTCAGGGCAATGCCCATAGAAGTACTTACTCTTTTGAATTTGAAACGCATACAGCTTTTCCCTTTTTTAAGAATATGCTCATCAAGTAGCTTTCTTTATAGTACAGTAGGAAGTCAAGGAATGACAAAGGGCTGGCAAAAGCGATGCTTTTGCCAGCCTTTTGTCATTCCTTGGGCCTGACACCCACAAGGGGTGTCACTACATGACTGTTACCTCGCTGGAGGGGACCCAGGCCTGGCGATGGTTATAGTTGATCTCATACCAGAGGTTGTTTGTGCCATCCTCAATCACGGTATAGGCCGAGACGAAAACTGATCCAGTGGGGGCATCGCCAATGTCGTAGATGCTGCCTGTTGTAGGTCTACCAAAAATCTGGGGCTTCTGGCCATTGACGCCGTTTAGTGTAACTAAAATCCCCAAACCAGGTTTGGCTGCCTGAGGAGGTTGAGGAGATGCGGCCAGCCAGGCGAGTTTGGCGTTGGCAAACAAACTGGGCGTACGATCATGGGTATGATCCTCTTCACCATACCAGATCTCGTACATGGTATCGCCTGTACCTGCCGGATCTTTTACCTTCGCCAGGTAGTAGTAACTGATAGCTGGCTCCACATTGTCGGTCACATCGGTGATATCCGTGCCATCACCTTCCTGAGGAATCAAGCCAGAGGCGGTACTCGGCCCAATGTACAGGTAGAAGAAATTGAAGTTGGCGGGCGTCTCTGTGCCGTTCTTGCCAAAGGGACGCTGGTCGGTGCTGGGATGTAAGGCAAAAACGCCAGACATAGAGTTGCCTGTAGGATAGGGGATGCCTTGCTGGTGAATGAGTTTGAAGTAGTAATCCCACAGCCAGTATGGGCCTGGATCGACGTGGTTGGGCGTAAACTGCAGCTCAGGCGCGGGGATGGTGCCGTGCGCTACAATAAAGTCGTGATTCAGTGGAATACTATACTTCTTGAGCAGGTAGGCGGTCAGTTTGGCTGAGGCAAGGTATTCGGTGGCGTTATACCACTGGAAGCCCGTCGCATCGAAGCCTGTATGTTCGATACCTACTGAGTGCTCGTTGTACCAGAAGTTACCGGCCTGGAAGGCAATATCTTTTTCACGCACAACCTGGTAGACTGTGCCGTCACTATCAACAATATAGTGGGCACTCACAAAGTTGTTGGGATTTTGGAAGACACTGAGAGCATCCTGAGCTGTCCCCTCAATATCATGAATGACCACTTGCAGAATTTTACATGAAACGAGTTTGGGCAGCGTACAGTCGTTGGGGCGGTTTGGGCCACGGTGCGCTCCATCATAATTACAAGGTGCATTAGGTGGCACGAGATTGCAGTCATAGACGTCTGGAGGTTGAAGGATGCAATCAATCGCGCCAGGATAATCCACATTGTTATCACGAGTACAACCGGCTGGCAAGTTGGTGATGCCTTTGACAGCATCAGCCGTTGAGGTGTCCGGCTTGACGACCTGGGGAGCAAGAGAAACCACCTCGCCCTGTTCGCTCTGAGCAACGAAACCGCTATTCAGCAGTGTATAGACGCCATCGGCATACATCAGTGCGGTCGAGCGCGTGGTGGCGTTGCTATAAGCGGCGACGGCTCCATACCAACCGACCAGTTGAGTTGGTAGAGCGTGGGTGCTGGAGAGTTGCAGGGCATAGTCGCGCAGGAGAGCTGCTCCACCACGAATGTTGGTTGTTATGTCAAGCTTGAGTTGCTGTGCAGTGACGCCCAGTTCTTTTTTTCTGTACCGTTTCGGCGTTCTGATCGCTGCGAATAATCTGGCCCATCGCTACTTTCCAAGTCTACCGTTCGCCGATGCCTACGAACAGAGCGTCGCGCAACATATAGCTGCAACATTCAAACCTGTAGTGATAGGAAATTGAACATATGATGAGGGTGTGTTGCCTGGGAGAGCCTGGCATTCTGCGAATGCCAGGCTCTCCCAGGCAACACACCCTCATCATATATACATCCCTTGCGGTCGCCAGGCCTGACTATATGTTATAATGCCTGGGAGAAATGAAGGAGGAATCTCGCAGTGGAGCTACATGAGAGCAGTAGTGCTGAGGAGTGGCGCGATACGACGGCACGCGCGGCCAGGGAAAAATCGGCGGAGCGAAAAAATACGTTTGTCACCAGTTCGCATATCGAGGTGCCAGACCTGGCTACTGAAGAAAATCTCCAGAACTTTGATGCCCATGAGAAGCTGGGCTATCCGGGCGAATTTCCTTTTACGCGAGGCATTCACCCAGGGATGTATCGTTCACGCCTGTGGACGATGCGCCAGTACGCGGGGTTTGCCTCGGCGGAAGAGTCGAATAAACGCTATCATTTCTTGCTGTCACAGGGCACTACCGGCCTCTCGGTGGCTTTCGATCTTCCCACCCAGATGGGCTATGATGCAGATCATCCCCTGTCCGAGGGAGAGGTGGGCAAGGTTGGCGTCTCGATCTCCAGCCTGGAGGATATGGAGATGCTGCTCGATGGCCTGCCACTTGATGGCATCAGCACATCTATGACCATCAACGCCACAGCCAGTATTTTACTGGCACTTTATATCGCGGTGGCCAAAAAACAGGGAGTCGAGCTTCGCAAGCTCTCTGGTACCGTGCAAAACGATGTCCTGAAGGAGTATATTGCGCGGGGCACCTATATTTATCCCCCGCGTCACTCGATGCGCATCATCACGGATGTGTTCCGCTACTGCGGCGAGCATTTGCCACGTTGGAATACCATCAGCATCAGTGGCTACCATGTGCGTGAGGCGGGTTCGACGGCGGTACAGGAGATAGCATTCACGCTCTGCAACGCCATCAGCTATGTGCAAGCCGCCGTGGATGCTGGTCTCGATGTCGACCGCTTCGCCGGCCAACTGTCCTTCTTCTTTAACAGCCACAACAATCTGTTTGAGGAGGTTGCCAAGTTTCGGGCGGCACGGCGCATGTGGGCACATATTATGCGCGAACGTTTTCACGCACAGGACCCACGATCGATGATGCTGCGTTTCCATACGCAGACAGCCGGTTCGACCCTGACCGCCCAGCAGGCCGATAATAATATCGTGCGTACCGCCTACCAGGCATTGGCTGCCGTACTGGGCGGCACGCAATCACTGCATACAAACTCGAAGGACGAGGCCCTCTCGCTGCCTACGGAGGATACCGTGCGCGTAGCACTGCGTACTCAGCAGGTACTGGCTTATGAAACAGGCGTGGCCGACGTGGTAGATCCGCTGGCCGGTTCGTATTATGTCGAGTCACTGACGGATGCTATCGAAGAGCAAGCGTGGAACTACATTGAGCAGATCGATGCCCTGGGCGGCAGCGTGCGTGCCATTGAGCGCGGCTATATGCAGGCTGAGATTGAGCAGGCATCCTATGAGTATCAACAGGCTCTTGATGAAGAGCGTGCTATCGTGGTGGGGGTCAATCGCTTCGTTTCAGAACACGAGACACGGCCCGCCCTGCTGCACGTTGATCCCGAAATAGGGAAACGGCAAGCTGCCCGGCTCGCGAAACTACGGCTACGGCGCGACAATGAACAGGTACAACAGGCCTTAACCGCCCTGGAAAAAGGCGCGGCTGGCAGCGAGAACCTGCTTCCATTGATTATTGCTGCCGTCGAAGCGTATACAACGCTGGGAGAAATTAGCGACGCTATGCGCCATGTCTTTGGCGAACAACACGAATTTCGCAATGCACAATAACAGTTGAGATAGAAAAGCGTATGAAATATATGAGTCCAGAGGATGAAGGGGAAGGGGAGACGTATAACGTCTCCCCGGCTCGCGATGCTGAGCGCAGCAAGGTTACTTTTGACCGTGAGAGGGAAGAGTCAGCAAATAAGAGAGAGGCTCCAATTGGAGTTTTTGATTCGGGAGCGGGGGGATTAACCATCCTTTCAGCACTGCGCCGGGAATTACCACACGAACACTACGTCTACTTTGGGGATACTGCACACTGCCCCTATGGGGTACGCAGCGATGCCGAGATTACTGAATTATCTATCCGAGCCAGCCAGTTCCTGATTGAGCAAGGTGCAAAATTAATCGTTGTTGCCTGCAACACCGCCTCACAGGCTGCCCTTACTACCTTACGTGCAACCTTCTCAGTTCCTTTTATAGGGGCGGTTCCGGCGGTGAAACCGGCGGCGAGAGCGACAAAAAAAGGGCGCATTGGCGTCGCGGCGACGAATCAAGCGGCGAAAGCTATCTACTTACGCCAGCTTATCGATGAGTTTGCCGGAGGTATCGAGGTCTTTGCCGTTGGTTGCCCAGAACTGGTGACATTGGTTGAGCATGGAGAACTCGATGGGCCTGTGGTTGAGCAAGTGGTGAGAAACGCCATACAGCCCCTCCTGGCAGAGGATATTGATGTGATTGTACTCGGCTGTACCCACTTTCCCGCCCTCCGGCCCATCATCGAACGTATTACATATAACACTATCCAGGTGATTGACAGTGGCGCGGCGATAGCACGCCGCACGCATTCCGTGCTGGACACGGAGGGATTAATACGTCACGTTCATTCAAATGATACGACCGGCGGCGAGCTGCATGTCTGGTGTAGCGGTGATCCTGCTCCATTTAGCGAAGTTGCCGCCAAATTATTGGGCTATCCAGTCGAAGTCTGCCAGGCCAAAATATAATATATATCTGTTCAGGATTCCTCACGCCTTTGGCGGCTCGCAAGGATTTTTGGTGAGTCTGGTGAGTCTGCGGGTTGTGCAGCCTGTGGCTGCACAACCCGCAGACTCACCAGACTCACCAAAAACTGCTAAAACATACTATAATTAATAAGGAGTATAGATGGATATTACATTTCTTGGACAAGCAGGACTGTTCATTGAAACCAAACACGGAAGCATCTTGTGCGATCCATGGTTCAATCCAGCCTACTTTGCCTCCTGGTTTCCATTCCCCAGCAACGAGGAAGTGGATATTGGTAAGTTGAGATGTCCCACCTATCTCTACCTGTCGCATATGCATCATGACCATTTCGACCCCCAGTTCCTGCGCGAGCATGTCTGGAAAGAGACCACCATTATCCTGCCAGACTACCCACTGAACCTTTTGGAGCCTGCGCTCCGCGAGATTGGCTTCACGAAGTTCATCTATACCAGGAATTGCCAGACGGTCGAGTCAGATGGTCTGCGCTTCACGATTATGGCAATGGTCGCCCCCATCGATGGCCCGCTTGGCGATTCCAGCTTGATTGTGGATGATGGCGAGACGCGCATTCTCAATCAGAACGATTCGCGCCCCATCGATTTAGACCTGCTCAGCAGTTTTGGACCATTTGACGCGCACTTCCTGCAATTCTCCGGCGCAATCTGGTATCCCATGGTCTACCAGTTCCCAGAGAAGATGATGCAGGTACTGGGACGTAAAAAACGCGAGAATGAGATGGCGCGTGCCCTGCGCTATGCACAGCAGCTCGGTGCATCCTTTGTAATACCGTCCGCTGGCCCCCCATGTTTCTTAGACGATGAAATGTTTCACTTCAACGATTTCGACCGCGACCCCACTAACACTTTCCCAGATCAGACGGTCTTTCTGGAGTACATGCAGGAACATGGATATGAGAACGGTCGCCTGATGATTCCTGGCAGCGTTGCCACGTTTGGCAACAGAGTACCCGCAAGGGATACCCCCCTGCTCCCCTTGCCCGCAGGCAATACCATGGAGGTTGCTACCTTCGGTAAGAGTACCTGCAAGGTAAGACATCCCTTACCTGACGAGCAGGTACAGGCCATTTTTCGCCAGAAAATGGCCTACCTGGAAGCTTACCTGGAACGCAAGCGTCCAGTTATCGAGGCTGCGAAAGCGAGTTGGCCTCGTGGAGAGGTAGATATCCTATCGTCGCTGCGCGATTGGTTCGAGCCGCTGCTGCAACATGCTGATCTGACCTGTGTCGGCGTCAATGGCCGCCTGCTGCTCGATTGTGGGGAGAAGCAGTCTGTGGTGATTGATTTTCAGCAGCGCAAGGTGTATGCCTGGAACAATGAGGAGTGGGAATATCGTTTCCAGATTGACCCGGCTCTGATCGAGTCCAGCATCATCCGCCATGTGGAGGACTGGGTCAATGATCTCTTCCTCTCCTGCCGTTTCCGTGCGGAACGCAAGGGGCCGTACAACGAGTACGTGTACATTTTCTTTAAGGGCCTCTCGGCGGAGCGCATCCAATACATTGAGGGCTACTACGCAGAGCAAACCCCTGAACACCAGTTCTGGGAAAGCCACGGCTATCGCATGCAGCGGCGATGTCCCCACCTGAAAGCCGACCTGACTCACTTTGGCAAGATTGAAGATGGCGTTCTGACCTGTACGATGCACGGCTGGCAATTTGAACTGGCGACGGGAAAATGTCTTACTTCTGATGATCGCAAGCTTTTCACACAGCGCATCAATAAAGATGACGAGCAGCAAGCACAAGAGCCGGTGCAAGAGTGGGTGAAGCCGCCAGCCGTGAAGTGCAGCCACTGCTTGTATGTGTCACAGAAAGAAAGAGAAGCCAAGTTTTGAAAGAAAAAGCGGCAAAATGGGCAAATGCAGAACATTTGCCCATTTTGCCGCTTTTTCTTTCAAAACTTGGCTTAATCAGCCTTTGCTGCCTCTAGCGTTGAGATGACATCATCCAGTTTATCTATGCGCTGCTGTGATTTTTGCAGCAGCAAGAGATTGTTCAAAACACTATCGAATTGAATTGCTCCTGGGGTAAGCCGAATGGCCGTTTTGTACGTTTCTATAGCTTCGTCCTTGATAGTCGTATTCTTGTCTACTGTTCCGATTGCCAGTTGAGCTAATGCAAGATCATAGTAATCCCAGAAGACTTCTGCCGAACGTCCTCCTGTCTTAAGGCGCACTTTGGCCGCTGCCCTGGCAAGCACAAAGTAGTCATACGCAGCATCCTGCTTTGCTAAATACCAGGAAAGACTGGCAACATTGCCGAGAGCATAAGAAGAAAAGGGACTGGCAGTATATGCCTGTTCATAATAGACCCTGGCCTGTTCATAATACTCCCTGGCCTGTTCGTCAACGTTCAAATCTCTCGCTCTGTCTCCCATGCGGCGGTAGACTGCGCCCAGACCCGCAAGGGCATCTTCATAATTGGCGCGCAAATCAACGGCACGCTTCAAATGACTTATGGTTTTATCATAATCAGCATTACGCTGTGCCTCCGCGTTCTTGCCTTTCTGAGCATCACCATGGCGGCGATAAGTCAGCCCTAGCTCAAAATGAGCTTCAGCAAGGTTGGGATCAGAGGCAAGAGCTGTTTCAAATGACTTAATGGCGTCCTCGTAGTATCCAGCACCACTATAAATCCTGCCCAGCATGTTATTGATCTGTGCATCTCCTGGCAGAAGAGACCCGACCTTCCTATAGATTTCAACCGCCTCTTCTTTTCTGTCCTGGTTGAAAAGTCGGTCACCCAGGCCAAGATACACAAGTGCCCTTATCGTATTATCGATAGCCGTTTTCTTTACTGCGATCTCCGCCTGGTCCGTGACCAATTGATTGCGATACTTTCTCACGATAGTGAAGCCATAGACTCCTACAGCTCCTGCCAGGGCTATCACAAATGCAAAGAAACCCAGGATGATGTTCACTATGGTCAGTGAATTTTGAGCGGCTCCTGATGCCTGGGCAGCCTGTGTTGCGGCTGCATTTGCCTGGTTGAGAATCTGGTTAGCATCAGGAGTAGCGGTCGGTGTCTCAATACGTACAGTGTTATGAGCCTGTACTGACGACGGGCCTGCTATCACTACCAGCAAAGCAGAAAAGAGCATGAGCAGCAATGCAACAGTGCATAACCAGCCAGGGTACCCGCGAAGATGCGGGTACCCACGAGGGGTACCCCTACGGACGCGAAGATGCATGATTTCCTTCCTTTGTATGTTTGAAATAAAACGATAATCAATGGAAAAAATGAGGTGATGCCATATAATAACATATCTCTCTGCGTTTTCAATCATTTTTATAATTCGCAACATGGAGGGCTTCATGCGAGGCTCAATGGCATTAAGCCCAGACCCTTCGCTGCGCTCAGGGTGACAGGAAGAGCCATGGAGGGCTTCATGTTGCTGGTATTATAGCTTAGATGTGGCTACTGCAACAGATTCAAACTCAATTTCAACGCTATATCAACGCGACTGAGTTCATCCATACTGATACACCCGCGGCGGCGGATCAGGCGTGACTTTTCGATGGTCATGACCTGTTCACACTTGACATCAGTGGCATCGGTCAGGCCATTCTCCTCGGAGGGAATGATACGCACGTGCAGAGGAAGTTCGCGTTCTGTGCGACTCATCGAGGCGACGATGGTCAGGGGATAGGAAAGGGAGGCATTGCCGCGATCATTTTGGATGATCAACGCGGGACGCACGCCCTGTTGTTCGGCTCCACGGCCAGGGGACCAATTCACATCCCAAATCTCACCACGCCGGGGACTTGGAGAGGGCGATGGGGGAGTGTGTATTTCTTTTTGTTTCGATTGTGGTTGGGGGCCTGGGTGTTGGGGGCCTGGGTGTTGTGATTGCCTCGCCTCACTACTCATGCAACTCTACCTTAATAACGTCATTACGCGACCATAACTTCGTGACCGGCTTCAAAAAAGAAGCGGGCATCGTCGAGTGTTTCTGGGAGTGAACCGAGGTAGTCGTAGGCTTCATCGAGTGAGTGGGAAAAGGAGGAGAGGTCTCGTTCGCGTTTCTGAAGGATGGCTGTCTTTAACTGTTGATAATTATCTTGCTGCATCAGTTCCATAATTGTCTCCACAACATCTCCTAGTGAGGATTCTAGTTCAACGGCGAGAGCTTTGAGCTCTTTATGCTGCGTTGAGGGAATTTGGATAGATTTACGGATGAAGTTCTCATGACGAAAAAGGTCTGGATGTACAACGGCCATGAAACTGCCTCCTAATCATTTACGTAAGTGAAGCCTTTCAGTCTCCTCTAATTGTAGCCGCTCACTGCAAATTTGTCAATAAAAGTGGGGCACTTTTGATTAGAAAAATTGTAAATTGTAAATTTACGAAATGAGTTTTGTGGTTGCATTGGTGTGGCGAACTTTGATGCCTGCGGCATCAAAGTTCGCCACACCAATGCAACCACAAAACTCCTCTTTTCGTTCATGCTACAATATTACTGAAATTTTTTATGCTGTCACGTCGCTTGCCACACCCGTACCGTCGTATCATCACTGGCTGAGGCCACTTTACTGCTGTCAGGCGACCAGGTCACACCTTCCACCTCAGCTGTGTGATTTCGATATATACGGAGCGGATTTCCAGAAGCGGCCCCCCACACCTGTACCGTCGTGTCATCACTGGCAGAAGCAATGGTTGCTCCGTCGATTGGAGACCATGCCAGGGCCAATACCTCACTGGTATGGCCGCTATAGGTCAAGCGATGCCGACCGGAAATGGCATCCCACACCTGCGCTGTTGCGTCTCCACTTCCTGAGACAACGTATGTACTATCAGGCGACCATGCCACAGCATTCACATAATGTTTATGGCCGTAATAGGTAGCCAGGAGATTTCCGGTAGCAACACTCCACACCTTTGCAGTTCTATCTGCACTTCCTGACGTAATCATAGAACCATCAGGTGACCATGCTACACAGTTCACCTGCGCAGTGTGACCGGTATACGTGGCAACATTTATTCCAGAAATAGCACTCCACACCTGCACTGTTCCATCATAGTGGCCGGAGACAAGATATTTACTATCAGGCGACCACGCTACTCGATATACCACAGAAGAGTGGCTATCATAGCTGAAAAGATCTGTGCCAGAATTGGCGTCCCACACATGTACCATCCGTCCCTGGCCTCCAGAAGCAATCCATGTCCCATTTGTAGGAGACCATGCTGCGGTATACATGCGAGATTGTCCAGGATAGGTAACATACGTCCTGATTGTATAGGGTGGTGAAGTTGTGGGTGCGGGTGTCGCTGTCGCTGTAGGACTGGGCGTCGCCGTAGCTGTTGGTGTAGGACTGGGCGTAGCGGTCGGTGTCGGATTATTGGCAGCTTTAGAAGACCCCTGAGAGATCATGAACCAGGCGAGCACGCCACCACCTGCCACAGCCAGGCCTCCCAGTCCTCCCAGAAGCATGCGGCGCGTGTAGCGAGTTTTTGTCGAGGGCGGCTTTTGGGATGGCGGAGGGGTATCCTGTATGGGTACTTGATTGGGTACTTCTATAGCCGCAAGCACGCGCGGAACCGGTGAGGAAGTGTGTGTAGGATCAGGGGCGACTTCAGGCGGCCTCATAAACGTTAAAAGCTCCGATTGTGATAAATCTGGTGTAAGGCTGGACGAAGAGGGTATAGGGGGTACCAGAGGGAAGAACGTTGCACTGTTAGTGAATACGGAAAGCCCTGTGCCACAGGCCTGCTCAAAGGCATTGGTGAAGGCCAGCAAACTGGCGAAGCGTTGCTGCGGGTCTTTGGCTAAAGCCATCAATAACACCTGCTCGACATCAGGTGAGATCGCTGGGAGTTTTTCTCGTAGAGGTGGAGGAATAGCAAACACATGCTGGGTAGCAATCTCTGTGAACGAGCCTTGAAAGGGGCAACTGCCGGTCAACCACTCATAGATGACTATTCCCAGGGAGTACTCGTCGCTGGCTGGACGGGGCTTGCCCTGGATTTGCTCAGGAGCCATATAGGAGACGGTACCAACAACTTCTTGAGTGAGCTGGTAGCGCGAACTCTGGGCCATGGTGGCAATACCAAAATCGCTGAGTAGTATTTCGTTGTCGCTTCCCAGTAGCATGTTTTCCGGCTTGATATCACGATGGATGAGCTTCTGGCTATGGGAGATCACTCACTTTGACCTCCCAGAGGTGACGTGCTTCTCTCCAATGCCCGCCAAGTAGATCGAGTATATTTCAACATATCAATAGTAAGCTAATAAGAGAGCTATGTCAAGCACTTTATCAACATTGAGTATATCTCACGGATGAGTATGCAAGCCTGGCAAAGATTGCCAGGCTTGCATACTCATCCGTGAGATACCTCTATTTACAACATTTTCCAAACTTGTAAGTATTATCCAGGCCACCAGAATTTTGGAATGCACGAAAATGATGCATAAAGAGAGTTGACAGACAATCTCCATTTCTCGTACACTATCTTCGTGAGTGGGCGAATCTCTATGCTATAGGGGGAAGCCATGAGA
>WNFB01001341.1_pt1 | contig 20903 bp, 17 predicted proteins | sample 5400501 | NCBI WGS metagenome assembly WNFB01 (sample SAMN13153341, study PRJNA577476) | soil metagenome | isolation source: 200 cm saprolite under Douglas fir tree site 2 hole 1 | place: USA:California | collected 2015-04-18 | reverse complement strand
TTGCCTCACGTTGGAAGAGGCGGGCGGCATCTTTGGCCGTATCGCTGCCAGGATAGGGTGCCCCTTCCGAACGAATGACCTTGATTGCTACCTGTCGACTAACGCGCGTATCGTTCATAAGGTACACTTCACCCATACCACCGGTGCCGAGCAAGCGTAAACTGCGATAGCGACCACTCTGGAGTTCTTCTAATGCCATATTCTTCCTCATTTCTCAGGCGCCAAGGAATGAATGTCCATAGTTGCTAGTGGTAAACACTCAACAATAAAATAACTCATCGATAGTATATCATGAGGGTTGGGAAATGCAAAGGGAAGCTATGTTCTCTTTCAAACCAAAGTTGCGTTAATCTTACAAAAATTTTATACTTTTCTCACAACGTCTTTATTTCTAACTGCTATGCTGTGCTATGTGCAGTGGATAGGGTTAGTCACAGGCCCTACTGCTGCCACCAATTTCCAGCAAAGTGTACACAAAAGCATGAAAATTCTCATCATCGAGGACGAAGCAAATATTATACAGCTTATCCGGCTCTATTTAGAGCAGGCAGGCTTTACTGTACTCACGGCCAGCGACGGCGTGGCCGGATTGGAACTCCATGCCCGCGAGCATCCCGACCTGGTCATTCTCGACCTGATGCTGCCCGCTATGGACGGCATGGAGGTCTGCCGCCGCATTCGCGCCTGGGCATCGACCCCTATCCTCATGCTCACGGCACGACAGAGTGAAGAAGACCGCATCGCCGGCCTGGAATTGGGAGCCGACGACTACCTCGTCAAACCCTTTAGCCCTCGCGAAGTGGTCAGTCGCGTCAAAGCTATACTCCGCCGAAGCACACCATCTGCAACACCAGATATGAAGGAACATAGCAACGAGGCTCCGCCTGCAGGCAAATCAAACGACGAAGAGCTGCGTTTTGATCGATTTGTCGTTAATATTCCAGCACGCCGTGTCGACGTGAACAGGCAGAGAGTGACATTGACCGCTAAAGAATTTGACCTGCTCGTAACGCTTGCATCGGCACCAGAGCGCGTGTTTACCCGCGAATCGCTGCTCAACCAGGTGTGGGGCTATACCTATCTCGGCGATGGTCGCACCGTCGATGTACACATCGGCACCCTGCGCAAAAAAATCGAGGCAGTAAAGGACGCTCCGCACTATATCAAAACCGTCTGGGGAGTGGGCTACAAGTTCACACTTGAGGAGCAAGAATGAAGCAGCGTTTCACCCTCCCAACCCTGAGTTTGCGCTTGAAACTCATGCTCAGCTATCTTCTCGTGGCCCTGGGTGCCATCCTCGTGCTGGCTATTGTTGTTTCACTGGCAGTACAGAACTACTTTGATAGCTCACAGCGAGAGCTGTTGCGCGCAGACGCTGAGGACTTCGCGCAACAGGTTGGCATTTTCTACCGGGCCATAGGAGGAAATTGGGGAAATGCGCCACTACGGATAGAGACCAACGGCCCAAAACTTATCATCATTGTCGATGCAAGTGGTACGCAGATATATAACAACCAGCCGAGATTTCTTCCCTCCATTGACCAGGATGAGTCGCTGCTCACACAGGCTTTGACCCAGGCACTCCAGGGCCAGGTAACGCAGGGACATATAGCCGGTTCCAGCGATGATAACTCCTTCTCAGGACTGTATATCGGCCTGCCGTTACACTACAATGGCCAGGCGAACGGCCAGGTCATTGGAGCGATGCTTGAAGCGGTACCGGAACAGTATCCCACGGGCTTCTCTCCTAATGATTTTGTGGTAAATGTCAATCAAGCCATCCTGATTACAGGGGCAGGAGTGGCACTTGTCGTTGTTCTCTTCAGCTTACTATTAGTGAGACGCTTAACACGTCCCCTGGAAGCCTTGACCACTGCCGCCGACCAGGTGAAACAGGGAGATTACACGAAAAGGGTTGATCTCCCTAAAAGTAAAGATGAACTGGGACGCCTGGCCCTGACCTTTAACGCTATGGCGGAAACCATCGAGTCCGATGTCACCGAGTTGCGCCGCCAGGAGCAGTTGCGCCGTGATCTACTTGCCAACATTGCCCATGATCTCGCCACCCCTCTTACGGCCATTCAAGGCTTTAGCGAAGCTCTGGCCGACGATGTGATCTCCGATGCAGAGGCACGCCAGGAGACCGCCCAACTGATTGGACGCGAAGTACAACGGCTGCGCCGCCTGGTGGGTGACATGCAAAACATGACCTCGCTCGAGTCTGGACGCGCACAGCTCGACCTGGCCCCGCTCGATTTACACGCCCTGGTTGATGAAACGCTGGCGGTGATCAGGCCAGAATGTGAGCAGGCAGGTATCACTGTACAAAATGAGATCCCCCCAACAACGCCACCAGTGCTGGCCGACAGTGACCGCATTACACAGGTGCTGCTCAATCTGCTCGACAACGCTCGACGTCATACTCCCGAAGGAGGCAGACTGACCGTAGGGGCTCGACCAAAAGGAAACATGCTGACAGTTTGTGTCAGTGATACCGGCACAGGCATCGATCCAGCCGGTCTCCCCCACATCTTCGAGCGTTTCTACCGCGTAGATCGTGCCCGTACCGCCTCCGCCGGCGGCAGCGGCCTCGGCCTCGCTATCGTCAAAGCCATCATCACAGCCCACGGTGGAACCATCGCCGCGGAAAGCAATCCAGGACAGGGCACGCGCATCCTGTTTAGCCTGCCATTGGCTCCTCTTCCCCTCAAGGAAAGGTAATATGCGTCTCGTAGGGGCGGGAGCGGAGCTTTCATGTGTAGGTTTTTGAGAAACCGCCTGGAAAGGGGCATCATCGCGTAGGGGCGGGAGCGGAGTGGATGAGTGGTGGGGACCCTTGTGGTCGCCCGCGTCCTGTTCCCCTTGCTCGAAACACCCTGCCACCCAGGGCGACGCTGCCTTCACCATTCCCCGAATGTGGCTGCGTCCCCACTCCACTCCACACTGCCCCTACGGGTCTGACGATGCCGTTGCCATATACCTACTCCCTATAAGGCCCAACTGCCGCCGGCACGAGTGACATATTCCCAACAGAAAAGATATAATAGGCAGAGGAAGAGTATTGACTGCCCTTCCTAAATCTATCACCATTTAAGGAGCAACAAGTGGCCACGCCTATTGATAGTAGCCTGATCGGTAAAAGTTCGTCCCCGCACACATTTGAGGTCACCAGAGAAGCGGTTGAGCGTTTTATGGAAGCCGCCGATGACCCCGCATTGCAAAGCGGCACACCTGTCGAGTACGCCCCTCCTACATTTCCCACCACTTTTCGTATGCGTGTCCCCGGACTGGAATTGGACGGCACCAGGATGCAACTTTTACATGGCGAACAAGAGTACACCTACACACGCCGCATTCATGTAGGTGAACAGGTGACCTGCGTGGTACGCATCGTAGATGTACGCCAGCGTCCTGGTCGCAGCGGCGATATGACCTTCATGGTCTCCGAAACCACAGGAACGGACAGCAGCCAACAACCAATATTTACCGCTCGCAGCACCTCGATCATACGCATGAAGTGAGGAAAAATAGGGATTGACAAGTATCAGGGTTTGATATAGAATTGCATCCGTGATCCGTTATGAACGAACTAGCCCTCGTGGCGGAATGGTATACGCAGCAGGTTGAGGGCCTGTGCTCGTAAGGGCGTGGTGGTTCGAGTCCACTCGAGGGCACTTTTAAGCAAGTAGGTAAGTAGGTCACCCCTCGCGGGTACCTGATTTCTCTTCCACTTCCACTTCTATGTTATGTAAGGGCGACTAGCTCAGTTGGTTAGAGCGGCTGCTTTACACGCAGTAGGTCTGGGGTTCGAGTCCCTAGTCGCCCACTCCTTTACCTCTATGTGTGGCTCTATAGGCTATAATCTCTGTTATACCGCTACCTTATTCGGTGATGGGATACGGTGTCCTAACTCTTGAGCGACCATAATCCAGCTCTCAATAGCATCTTGCCCTTGTTCGACAGCTTCTTTATATGTTGCTCCATGTGTTTTGCATCCTGGAAGTTCGGGTACGGTAACAATATATGCGTTGTCTTCGTCGCTCCATTGAATATTCATTGAGTAGTGCTTGGTGTCCACATTATTTTCCTTCCAGAAGTTCAATAAGTTTCTGAACATCCTTCACTTGATATGGTTTTGCATCACTCCCATCTTTACCAGATAATGTGATCTCTTCTTCTGGGAGTGCTGGATGTGTCCATACGGTATGACTTCCTTTTCCTGGGCTCACAGAGAAACCAGCTTTTAACAGGGCTGCTTTAAGTTGTCTGATCTTGAGAGGCATGTATTATCTCAATTATACTACATTGTGCGAGCCGTTGTGATATGGTTGCGATGTGGTTACGATTGTATGTTTTGAATTTTGTTGACCTTGTCTTTAGCTTCCAATAACCTCCAAATTTGGGTTGAGAACGGCTGATTTCTGTTTTTGGTGAGGTGCTTAAGAATAGATCATTAACTGAGAAGACGTTTAGATAGAGACAGGAGTAGCCAGACATGAGCCAGGAACTAGGGCGCAAGCCTATCAATGATGTCCAACACCTCTACTTCGAGTTATTACGTCGAGTACACTACAATCTGCTTGATGGTGCAAGTGTCGTTCGTGACCTGATAGACTGGTGTGATCTTTGGTATAGTGTGACCGCAACACGCCTACCGTTCCCCAACCATGGAGAAAACGGGCACTACATCGACCTCTCCTTGTTACGCACAACCCGCTGGAACGATTGGCCTGCCGATACTCTCTATATCTGGACCAGTGACGAGGCGGTGACGCAACTACAGCACCTCATTGAAGAGCATTGGCAGCCAAGCGAGATTGAGGTAATTTTACCTGAAGCCGTTGAGATGTCCTATGCTAATTTGTTCGATCCACACGATCGCGTTCTGTTTGTGTGGTGGGATTGATAATGGTTCAGGTTATTGGAACAAGTAGTAGTGCTAAGGTATTGGCATACGGCTAAAAGTGTGGTACCTTTGTGGTGTAATCACATTTTAGCTATATGTTTGTTTCATTCAAAGATCAGAGATGCTATCCTTTTCCACGCGAAAGGCAATGCTATCATGACAACAACAACTGATGAACTGTCTGTAGTCACTCCTGCAGATTGGGTGCCTGGGCCCCCACAAGGCTCCTGGACATATGACGACTATGCCGCTCTTCCAGATGATGGAAATCGTTATGAAATTGTGAATGGAGTGCTTATTATGGCACCTGCACCCAGTCCGGAGCATCAGTCAATTGCAGTACGAATTGCTTATTATATGTTTCCCCATATTGATCTTGCAGGTATTGGGAAACTTTTCACGGCTCCTATCGATGTGGATTTGGGACCAAAAAACGTGTTTCAGCCTGATATCGTTGTCATGTTGAATAACCATTTGGACAGGGTGCAAGAGAAGAAGATTGTTGGTGCTCCTGACCTGGTGGTTGAGATAGCATCTCCGAGTACTGCTGCCTATGACCGGCTCACCAAGTATGAAAAGTATGCTCACGCTGGAATTACGGAGTATTGGATTGTCAAGCCTACGCGCCGAACTGTCGAAGTGTTGGTATTAGAGGGCGAAGAGTACCGTTCGCTTGGCATTTTTCGTGGAGAACAAACGTTGCCGTCGCGGATAGTGCCTAATCTGCCTGTAGGCGTTGAGCGGTTTTTTATCTGAGATCAATCAATATTTGACATGACAAGAAGAGGACTCAGTGACACCTGAGTCCTCTTCTTGTCGGTTTGTGTTAAACAAGGCGCATCAATCTGCCCCATTTGAAGAAACGAGCAGAAATAGAAGGTAAGCGGGTGTCTGCTCACAACTGTAGACGATATATGGCGGCGACACAGTTAGCGAGTGGTCGCAGTCCTTTGGATGTGCAACGTCAGATGGGACATACTACGTTGACGATGACAAACCATTATGCATCGCTTACAGTTCAGCAATTGCAAAAGTCTCATGAGCAGCACTCGCCTTTGAGGGCTAAGAATGATGCCAAAAACGAGACTTTTGGTTCGGGTTATTGGAACGAGTGAGGTTTTAGAGGTGATGCAGCTTAAGGTAGCTGTATCCCTCTTTGTTGTGCTCAAAACACAGAGAGCATAGCCCCTAGTCTATGCTCTCCCAGACTATCTGCCCTGAGCGTTACAGTTTACCTCCGTGATTTACAGCATATGGTTCTAGTCACGCAAACGAACAGCATGGCTCTAAATGGCGAAGATGGGACGAGGCATATTGCTGCTTGGAAAAAATAGGGCAAATGACACCTTTCTTCTTGAAATGCTTCCTTGTATACTCTATGGAGACCGTGTTGTGGTCAGAGAATGGTTTGCCATACCGGAGAAAACGTCTGAAAAAGCAAGGAGTTGCGCCATGCAAGACGAAAAGGAGCTTCAGCAGCAGCCCTCCACTACGCAGGGCAAGGGGAGATTCACGTCAGGAATGATAAGTTTGGTTTTCGCGTCTCTGAGTGTCATCATGTTCGTCTGTACATTATTGAGTGCCCACCATGTTCAATCCTTGCAAGCGGCCTTGGACAGTCAGACCCCGTATGTGGGTGCGTATTGGGATGCCCCTGAGTATAACGGTATACAGTGGGCATACAACCTGGCCCTGATCTTCCTGGTGGCAGCGGGTGTAGCCACGCTGGTTGCAATCGTCAGTGGAAATAGGGCACTCAGGTCCGGGAATCAGCGGGAAAAGAGGCTGGGGATTATCAGTCTGGTGGTTTTGAATCTGTCTCTCGTACTGATGTTTGGTAGCTGCTGGTCGTTGTTGAATGTTTCAATCTGGAGATTTTCGTAACTGTTCAGAAAGGTAGCGTAGAAGATGCATTTCCGGCAAGGGCTTTCGTTTCTCCAGATGCCAAGAGTATATCTGCAACCGCTCCTCGTCTTGATCGAAGAGAGCAGTCAGTTGCGAGAGCCCCTCTGGAGGCAATGCATGATATACACATTTTGCTCCTTCTACGCCACCCTACTGAATAGTTACCGATTTGTAGGGTAGGCTGTATTCCATAGCAAGAGAGCGGCGTAGCCACCTCTTGACAAAAGGAAAGCTCTGAGGCAGAGTAGAAAAAACCATAATCCCTTTCTGTAAATTACAATCTGATTACATTAGTCCAAAACAGGAGATGGTTTTCTGTTGTTGTCAGTTTTCATACTAGATGGTGGCCTTTCGTTGCAACAGATGAGGCTAATTTTTTAAATTTTATGAAATCTTACAGTGCAGAGCATGGTGATGGTATGATGTAACAGATTAGCTTGGGGCATTTCTTTAGTAGCCGGAAAGGAGAGACATATGAGTACGACACAGGGCGAACCAACGCTAGAAGAACTAGTGACCCGATTGGCTGAATTGGAGAAGGAACTGGCAGCACTACGGGTCGAACAACCAACCGCTGATGAGCAAGCGGGAGCCAGCAGACAAAGGATACAACCGGAGAGGTCTGGGGAACTGAAGCGAGAGACAGCAACGGACAAGGGAAGGAGCCGCCGTGGGATGTTGAGGAAGAGCCTTCTCGCCGCAGCAGCCTTAGTGGGAGCAGGGACGCTGATCAAGACGAACACTGGCACGGCTCTCGCCAATGGGAACGAAGGTCCGACCACTTTCACCAGTACTGATGGGGTCACCTCTGCTGTTACCGCCATGGGGAGCAACGGTTCAACAGGAGTCTCTGCGACCAGCGATGGTTTTCATGCCATCATCGGCATCGCTACGGGCAACAAGGGCACAGGCGTCACCGGTCAGGGTACCAATGGGAATGGCGTCACCGGCTTCAGTCAGATTAGCGCCGGCGTCTCCGGTGAGAGTAACAGCGGCCCAGGCGTCTTCGGTACCAGCTTCTCGGGCCCAGGCGTCTTCGGCTCCGGCTCGAAGTTTGGCATCGGAGTCATCGCCGATAGTGCTCTTGGCACTGCCTTGCAAGTGCAAGGGCATATCCTGGTGTTTGGTGACGCCGTTGGCCAGGCCACGCTGCTCAAGGGCAAAACATCGGTGACGGTGAGCACCCCAGCAGCGACGTCTACCAGCAACATCCTGCTCACCCCGCTGGACCGTCTCACGGGGACGCTGTGGGTCACGCGAGCGGCGGGCAGCTTCACGATCACTGATCGGCATCCAGAGAGCAGCGACGTTCGCATTGCGTTCCTCATCATCAATTAACCTTTCGAGAGGGAGGAGCTAGACATAAGTAGCCTCCTCCCATGTGTTTCACAGAAACAAACAAGTGCGAACAACTTCTTTTGATCCGCGCCCAGATCACGGAAAGTGCACATGACCCGTACAGCGTACAAGTTGACATATTGTCATCGTAGTCTCAAAGAAGTATGGGACCAAAGGACAGGTTATGGTTCCTAAACTGGACTCGAGTAGAGGATATGCGTCAAAGCGGGGGATTCAGTTACACCGCTCGGCTGCTCTGAGACAAGGAAAGAAGCCACCCACTGGACAGCTTATGAATCAGAAAAGGGGACGAGAATTACGGCAAAGCACAGTATGATACCCATTTCTGCCGTCTTTGACCAGTCTACCTTCAGTCTGATGATCGAACACGATCCCATGGTGCAACACTATCGCGCCTTTTTGGGTCTCTTTGATTGGAGTCGGGTTCCCCAACGCGATCAAGAGCGCACGCCGGAGCGCAAATCTCTGCAACAAGGCCCATCATGTGTTCTCTTTCGAGTACATTTCAAACAGGATACGGTAGTTACGAAAGTCAAACGAGTAGCATTTGTCTTTGAGGGTTGAGGATGATCCACTAGACGAGGTGTTTGGTTCGAGTTATTGAGATGAGTAGCAGATAGTTTCAGAACTGCTAATTCTCCACAATACACAGTAGTTCCAGTGGGTATGAATTGGCTCTAGAGGCTGATTTGAGAGGAGTTGTGAAGCAGCTAATTTACACGCAGTAGGTCTGGGGTTCGAATCCCTAGTCGCCCACTTCTCTTTTACATCCTTCAACAGTAGGGTTTCAACCACTTTTTTCGTCTCTATTAGAAAATACAGAAAAAATCGGATGATGCTAGGCGTTCGGTTTACTGTTCAAAAACAGGTGGGTTGTGGAGCGACGCAGTCGTTCCACAACCCACCTGTTTTTGAACAGTAAACCTGACCCGTATCTATACTATTCGTTTACGGCACTCGCTCGCGTGCGTAGACGGGTGTACACCACTGCGCACGATATTCAGGCATACAGCCACGGACTACGTCAAAGTAGAGTTGCTGGATAGAGGCACTGATTGGCCCAATCTGGCCATTGCCTATGAGGCGATGGTCTACGCTAATCACGGGGGCGAGCTGTGCGCCCGTGCCGCACATGAAAATCTCGTCGGCTATATACAGCTCTGTACGATCAATCTGCCGTTCGCGAGTGATGCGACCAAGCTCGCGGCGTGCCAGTTCCATCACCGTCTCGCGGGTAATGCCAAGCAGAATATTCTCCGTTGGAGCGGGCGTCACCAGTTCACCATTCATCACCAGGAAGATGTTTTCCGCGCTGCCCTCCGAGACATGACCCTCGTGGGTAAGCATAATGGCCTCATCAAAGCCGTTCTGCATCGCCTCGCTTTTCGCGAGAGCCGAATTGACATAGGCACCGGTAACCTTGGCGCGTGCGGGAATAGCGTTATCATCGACGCGCCGCCAGGATGAGACACAACAACGCATTCCCGTGGTCTCAATGTAACTCCCAACAGGCTCCGCGGTAATGATAAAGTCGTCCTGTATACCATGCAGATTCACTCCGATGGTCTGGGCAGCTTTGTAAGCAACGGGACGTAGATAGACATCCTGTCGCTGCCCATTGCGTCGAACAAGTTCCGTGCTAATATCTATCAATTGATCAACTGTGTAGGGTAGTGATATCTGGAGGATTTTACAGGAGCGCAATAAACGCTCGTAATGTTCTCGCAGGCGGAACAAGTAAACCTGCTGGTCTGTCTCGTTCCAGTACCCACGAATGCCCTCAAAGCAGCCGGTGCCGTAAGCAAAGCCGTGAGTACGTACAGAAATCATGCCTCGTTCGGCGGGCACGAACTCGCCATTCATGAATAACTCTTTCGCATCCATGTTGTGTGTTCGGCAAGCAGCTTCTTTGCTACCTACCTTTCCTCCTTCATTTGTTTCCAATCCTGTCCATGGTAGAACAAACGAGAACCTGGAAAACTGCTATGGAACAACATTGTTCTAAAGGATATTTCGCCATTGAACAATACTACTATCTCACTTAATTATAGTCGGTTGTGAACACCTTTGTCCATCCTGTTAGTACGAAGCCACGTCAAGGAATCATTTGCTTGTTTCTGTGGTTCTAAAAGTTGTACAATGATTTGCAAGGTTCACCTCCCTTGTGGTTCCCTCCATGTATAGAAGAGCTTCAGAAAGTGAGGTAAAGCGTGAATCATCACACAACATATTTGCGAATGCGACGTTTACCAATAACCCTGCTCTCTCTCTGTGCCATGCTCGTAGTTCTCGCAGCCTGCGGGGGAGGTGGGGGCACTACCACTCCCACTGCCAATGGAACACCCGCTCTGTCTTCCCAGCAAGTCCTGCGTTTCCCCAATGTGGGCATCGCGGATAGTGCCTCGCTCGACCCCGCCCTGGGGCCGGATGCCAATACCGCGCAGATCGTTAGCATGATCTATAGCGGCCTTGTCAAATCCGATATCAACTTAAATGTCGTGCCTGACCAGGCCACATGGAATGTTTCTCCCGACAATAAAGTCTACACCTTCCACATCAAACCCGGCATTACCTTCTCAGACGGCACACCGGTCACAGCGCAATCGTACGTGTACACGCTGACCCGTGCGCTTCTCCCTGAGGTGAAATCATCGATAGCATCCTTCTTTGAGGGTGCCATTGTTGGTGCGAGTGATGTCAATGCTGGCAAGACCAGGACCCTGGCAGGCGTGCAGGCTCTTGACAACCAGACCTTGCAAATCACCTTGACGCAGCCCGCGCCGTACTTCCTGGAAGTGCTGACGAACTTCCTCTACTTCCCCTTGAACAAATCGATCATTGACCAGTATGGACAGGTTGACTGGCCAAACCATGTAGCCGGGCTTGGCGTTGGCACAGGGCCATTTATGGTCAAAGAGTGGGACCATAAAGTAAAAATCGTGCTGGTTCCCAATCCCCATTACTACGGGGCAAAGACCAGGCTGACTGAAGTAGATATGTACTTCGTAAGCGATCCTTCCACTGCTTTCAAGGCCTACCAGGCAAAGCAGTATGATTTCATATGGAATATCACGCCGACAGACCAGCTCACCGCCAGGAACATCCCCGGTTTCGTCAGAAAGCCACTGTTGCAGTCAGACCTGCTCTTCTTCCATAACAAGATGCCACCGTTTGACAAGTCCGCGGTACGCCTGGCTTTCGCCTACGCCATTGACAAGAATCTGCTGGTTCACGCCATCTTCAAAGATGCAGTGGTCGCTGCTCCGACGATTATTCCACCGGGGATGCCGGGCTATCAACCAAACTATGCCGGTATACCGTATGACAAGGCCAGGGCCAAGATGCTCCTGCTCTCTGTTTATCCAGATGTCAGTAAGGTACCGCCCATCACCTTCTCCTTCCCAGGAGCCCAGGTCACCACTAATGAGGCCGCAGCTCTCCAACAAATGTGGCAAGATGCTCTCGGCATTCACGTAAACCTGCGCTCCGTAGACCTCGTGTCTTATAATACCGAGACCGCCCAACACCAGGTACAGTTTGGCTTCACCCAATGGGGAGCCGACTTCCCCGATCCGTATGATTGGCTGGCCTTGAATTTAACCACCAATGCCGGGAATAATAATGGTGAATGGAGTAACCCCACCTTTGACCAGACTATCGCCCGGGCCGAGCAAGCATCGGGTAATGCACGCATCGCTCTCTATAACCAGGCGGAGCAGATTGCTATTCAAGATGTCGGCTGGCTCCCACTTGATCACCAGGCCATGGCAGCGATTATTCCTTCATGGCTGCACGGTGTGAATCTGAACGGCAACGGCCTCTTCTTTGGAGATTGGTCTGATGTGTATGTCTTGCAACATTAAAACTCTTGCTGCTCCGCTCATAGCTCTGCTTTTACTACTCGCGGCGTGCGGCAACGGAGGCGGCAGTAATATTCCTACTCCTAATGGTGCGCCAAGGCTAGCAACGAAACAACTTTTGACCTTTCCTAATGTCGGTATCACGGATAGCAACCCACTCGATCCCGCCATAGTCACAGATGCAAATACTAGCCTGATTGCTACTATGATCTACAGTGGCCTGGTCAAATCCGATATCAATTTAAACGTTGTACCCGACCAGGCCACATGGGATGTTTCTAGCGATAACAAGGTCTACACATTTCACTTAAAGCCCAACATTGCCTTCTCGGATGGGACCCTCGTCACAGCCCAGGTGTATGTCTATACGCTTACTCGTGCGCTGCTGCCAGAGGTACAATCGCCGACAGCCAGTTTATTTGAGGGAGTCATCGTTGGAGCAAACGACGTAATGCGAGGCAAGACAAAGACTTTGACAGGTGTCAAAGCCATCGATATCCAGACCTTGCAGATCACCCTGACACGACCCACGCCGTATTTCCTGCAAATGCTCACGAATGCTATTTATTTCCCTTTGAACAGGTCGATCATCGATCAATATGGAGAGACCGATTGGCCCGATCATGTGGTAGGCAGCGGCATCGGCACAGGACCGTTCATGGTCAAAGAGTGGGATCACAGCGTCAAAATGATCCTGGTTCCCAATCCTTATTACTACGGAGAAAGGACCAGGATAACGCAGGTAAACATGGTCTTTGCCAATGATCCATCCACAGCATTCAAGGCCTATCGTGCAGGGCAATATGATTTCGTCTGGAATCTCTCGCAGGCAGACCAGCTATCAGCCAAAGGTTTACCAGGTTTTATCAGAACTTCTCAGTTACAAACCGATGTACTCTTCTTTAATAGTAAGATGCCACCATTTGACAATACGACCATGCGCCAGACCTTTGCCTATGCAACCGATAAAGTGACCCTGGCACATACCGTCTTCAACGACTCAGTGATTCCTGCTCCCACGATTATTCCACCGGGGATGCCTGGTTATCAGCCGGGCTATGCCGGTATACCCTATGATAAAGTCAAAGCAAAAGCACTCCTTCAATCGATTTATCCAGATGCAACGACGATGCCACCGATCACCTTCTCTTATTCAAACTCGCTGATTACGCCGCTAGAAGCTACCACTCTGCAAAAGATGTGGCAAGATGCCCTGGGCATTACAGTGACACTGCGTTCTGTAGAAACGACCGCGTATAATGATGAGGTCGTCAAGCACCAGGTACAGTTTGGCTTCACCCAGTGGAATGCAGATTTTCCCGACCCTTACGATTGCCTGGCCTTGAATCTGCTTTCAACCGTTGGCGATAATGCCGGTGAGTGGATCAATGCGACCTTTGATCAAATGCTTACCCTGGCTGATCAGACATCGGGGAATGTGCGTATCGCGCTGTATAATCAAGCGGAACAGATTGCCATTCAAGATGTTGGCTGGCTCCCACTCGATCATGAGATGTTAGCGGCAATTATTCCCCCCTCGGTACACGGCATAAGCCTCAACGCCAACGGCCTTTTCTTCGGAGATTGGTCTGGTATCTATCTCTTGCAACACTAAACATGAAGCGTGCCACTTTTCAATAATAGGAGTGTTGTGGAGCGACGCCGTCGCTCCACAACACTCCTATTATTGAAAACATGAGTCATCTCGAATTTTGATATCGCTGGCGAAGCGGTACCGACCCCCAGCAGGGCGAGGACAAGCCATCGCCCCTACTATGGACTTCCCGTTACCCACAATCTGTGAAGCCGCTTGGGAAGGGCGACGGCACTTGAGACCACATACAAAGGGCAACAGAGGTGGTGGAGCCTGGCATGGCGGAGGCAAGCGCCGCCCCTCCTATACCCGTTGTGCCCGTCATGCTCGTGTATAGGAGGGGCGGCGCTTGCCTCCGCCATGCTCACCTACATCGCTCAGTTGGATGTTTGCGAAAAATGTGGGTCATGGGAAGTCCATAGTCTTCCCATGACCCACAAGTGGTTGGCGGTTCCAGTGAATGCAGGAGCCGCCAAGTGGCGGCAATGTCCTGCAAGCGACGCAAGCCTCGCCAGATGACCTTGACGCCTGGTTCACCATCACTCGTGCGCCCCAAGAACCCTCCCAAGCGAGCAATCCAGTAGACGGCCTCGTGCAAGGTCGGAGGCTGCTGTGGGGGCGTTGGCGTCTGATGAATGGTGGCATACAAGGCCTGCCATTCGTCCTTCTGCAACACCACCTCACAACTGGACTCCGGCGCCTCTCGCGCTTCATAGGTGAGCCACAACAAGCGCCAGGCGACGATGCAGTAGGTGGCCAAGGCCCGTTCCAAGCGCTGCACCGTTTCCAATTGCAACTCCTCAATCCGACACCCGCTTTTGAGCATGTAGTGATAGCGCTCGATCAGCCAACGCAAGCTGTACCAGAGCACGCCTTGCACCGCCTCTTCATACCCGGTCACCGGCATCGTCGAAAGCCTCAGCCAACTGACCGGAGTCTCCCCTTCGGGAGGGTCCACCTCTTCAGCCAGCACCACCTGTAACGGGATCGGTTTCCACACCGCCTGGTTCTTCTTGGGACGCGGCGGCGCGATCGTGAGCGTCGCGAAGCGGATCGCCAGTTTGGTGGAACGGGCTTTGTGCTCATGGGATCGCGGCACCTCAAAGGCCACGATCAGCGCGGCTTGGGTCTGCCGGATCCGCTCCCACAGGTGCTCGGCCTGCGCCTGGGGCTCCGTTTTCAAGCGACGATCATGTTTGGCCCGCATCAGCAACTCCTTGTCGGCAGGACGCGGCTGGGCAAACAGATCGTAGAGATCGGCTTCCCGATCGGCGATGGTGAGCACGCGTTGCTCTGGCTCAAAGGACGCTTGGATCGCTTGTTGAGCCAGCAGCCAGCGTCCACTCTCTTTCTCTTCGATGCTCTGGTGACGTCGGTGCACCTGCTCTTCCTCGGGAACCGTCTCTGCTTCCCGCACCCACACGTGCTGAAAGAGCAATCCCAGCGGCACCCCCTCTTGGCTGGCGGCCAACACCGAATGCACTTTGAGTCCTTGTGGCAATTTCCCTTTCGTGCGTTTGCCTTGCCAATGGCCCAGTCCTGTCGTTGCTGCGTGCGTCCTGTAATCCACATCCGTCGTATCTTGGATCGCCAAGATCAACTCCTGCCCCTGGCAGCGAGCCAGCGTCTTCGCGATATGCACCCTGCGTATCGCGGCTGCCTCCACGTGCTCATTATCCCAAAAGCGATAGGCTCCTTTGGTCGCTGCCCAATCTTCGCACGCCTGCGGCACACGCTCGGCTGGGTGGGCGGCCAAGTCCTCCACTATCTGCACCAAGCGGGTCGTGCGCGCCGCATGTCCCACTTGCGCTTGTCCCACTTCCTGCTGTGCCCACCCTCCTTGCATCTCTTTGTCCTCCTGCTTCTTTTTGCCTGAGTCTACCTCCTTCCTCTCGCCCCTGTCAACTTTTGGGGCATGGGAAGTCCATAGTAGGGGCGATGGCTTGTCCTCGCTCTGTTGGGGTTGCCCGATTTGGGGATCGTCCATAGGGCGATGGCTTATCCTCGCTCTGTTGGGGTTGTCCTTGCCCTGTGGCTATACAACAATAGTTATATAATGGGATTGATAGAAGGAGCGAGACGTTGACACTTGATATCAAGAGCACCCGTGACTACCTGCAAGCACTGGACTTCAAATCCTTATTCAATGAATTGGGGTGGAGTCGGCCTGTAAATTCAAGGCCTGTTGAAAGGACATTACAAGAGCTCTCATACACGCGCCGTGAAATTGCCGAACTCGCGGGTGTTGCTGTTTTTGAGATAGAGGTACAGGGTGGCAAGATTCCCGATACCAGGATACGTTGGGCCATATATAAAGATATCGAAGTCCAGTATCGTGAAAACCTCTTGATCTTCCTGGATGCCGACCGTAGTCAGAGCCTCTGGTACTGGGTGAAGCGGGATGGTACAAAACCCTATCCGCGTTGGCATCTCTACGTCAAAGGGCAACCAGGAGACCTCTCGCTTGGTAAGCTTGAGAATATGGTGTTTGATGTCGGCGACTTCGATGAGTCGGGTAATGTTTCTGTATTGGAGGTTGCCAAACGTTTAAAGAATGCACTCGATGTCGAACGGGTGACAAAGCGGTTCTATGAAGATTACAAAAACGAACATGACCGCTTCGTAGATAGTATCAATGGCATAGACAATGAGCGCGACCGCCGCTGGTATGCATCGGTGCTGCTCAACCGCCTGATGTTTATCTACTTTTTGCAGCGCAAGTGGTTTATCGACAATGGGAACCAGGATTATCTCCAGGATAAGCTGGCAGAGAGCCGTAGACGTGGCCCGAACCGCTATTACAGCGAGTTTCTCAACCTGCTCTTTTTTGAAGGATTTGCCAAACCAGAAGAGGAGCGCAGTGATGCGGCAAGAGAATTGCTCGGTAAGGTCGTATATCTGAATGGTGGTCTATTCCTCACTCATCCTATTGAGAAACGCTGGCCTGCCATCCAGATATCCGATATAGCGTTCGAGAACCTGTTCTCGCTCTTCTCCCGCTATTCCTGGAATCTCGATGATACTCCTGGAGGGCGGGACGATGAGATCAGCCCGCACATCCTTGGCTACATCTTTGAGAAATACATCAACCAGAAGTCCTTTGGGGCATACTATACCCGTCCAGAAATCACCGAGTATCTCTGTGAACGCACTATTTACAAACTGATCCTGGAGAGGATAAATACAGCCGCCATTCCAGGGGTCACACCAGGCCGTCATTTCGATAGCGTGGAAGAACTCTTGATAAAACTCGATGCACGCCTCTGTCGTGATCTGCTTGATGAGTTACCTAAAATCTCGCTACTTGATCCCGCCTGTGGTTCTGGAGCCTTCCTGGTTTCAGCGATGAATACGCTGACAAAAATCTATACAGCGATCACGGGTAAGATTGAGTATTTGAACGATCCCTATTTGGCGGATTGGTTAAGAAAGGCCCGTACTGAGCATGACAGCCTGAATTACTACATCAAAAAGAAGATTATCACTGAAAATCTCTTTGGGGTGGATATCATGGAGGAGGGTACCGAAATTGCCAAGCTGCGCCTCTTCCTCGCCCTGATCTCCTCGGTACAGACGGTTGACCAGTTGGAGCCACTGCCCAATATCGATTTCAACATTCTCCCTGGCAACTCGCTGATTGGCCTGCTGCACGTCAGTGAAGATATATACGACAAGCGTGTTGCCCAACTCAACCTCTTTCAAAAACGCTTTCAAGAGGTGGTGAATGAGAAAAACCTTCTCATTCGTCGCTATAAAAATACCGCCAGGTATACCAAAGACCTGCGAGATTTGCGTGATGACATCCAGGCTAAACGTGAAGAGGCGATCATAAATCTCAACGAACTGCTGCTGGACGAATTTATACAGTTAGGGGTTAAGTACGAACAGGCCACCTGGGATAGCAGCAAAAACGCCGATGGCAGATCGGCGAAACGAGCGCTGACCATCAAAGATATCGCGGCTCTGCACCCATTTCACTGGGGCTATGAATTTGACCAGGTGATGAACGTGCGGGGCGGCTTCGATATTATCATCACTAACCCGCCCTGGGAGATCCTCAAGCCCCAGGCCAAAGAGTTCTTTGAAACACACTCCGAACTGGTCAGTAAGAATAAAATGCGTATCGAGGATTTTGAAACAGAGAAAGCCAAATTGCTCAAGGATGCCGAAATACGCTCCGCCTGGTTGGAATACCAGAGTGCTTTCCCTTATCAAAGTGCGTACTTCCGCACAACGCGGCAGTACGAGAACCAGGTCTCGACCGTCAACGGCAAGAAGCAGGGCACGGACATCAATCTCTACAAGCTTTTCAGCGAGCAATGCTACAACCTCCTGCGCGAAGGCGGGCAGTGCGGCATCGTCATCCCCAGCGGCATCTACACCGATCTGGGAGCCAAACAACTGCGCGAAATGCTGTTCGATCAAACACAGGTAACAGGTCTGTTCTGTTTTGAGAACCGCAAAGCCATCTTTGAAAATGTCGATAGCCGCTTCAAATTTGTCGTACTCACTTATGAAAAGGGCAGCCAGACACAAACATTCCCCGCCGCCTTTATGCGTCACGAAGTCAAAGAACTGGAACGCTTCCCCAGGGTGGGGGCTTTAGCAATGTCAGTTGAGCTTGTACGCCGGCTCTCACCCGACTCACTCTCGGTGATGGAATTTAAGAATGAGATGGATGTGAATATCGCCAAAAAGATGCTGAAGTATCCGCTCCTGGGCGAGAAGCTTGTGGGTACGTGGAATTTAGTACTTGCCAATGAGTTTCATATGACCAATGATAGTCGCCTCTTTAGAGATGAGCCTGGCCCTGGTCTCTTGCCGCTCTACGAGGGTAAGGTGATTCACCAGTTTACACATAAATGGAGCGAGCCACGTTATTGGGTCGATGAAAAAGAAGGGCGCGCAGCGATATTGGGCCGAAAGACTGACACAGGTCAAAAGCTGGGTTATCAGTACTATCGTTTGGGATTTCGAGATATCGCAAGAAATACAGACATGCGTACGCTGATTTCAACTATCATCCCACCTGCATTTCATGGTAACAAACTGCCAACAGTAAAGATTAAAGATGAAAACGGTAAGATCTTTCTGACAAACCAACAACAGATGTTTTTGAGTGCTATCTGGAATAGTTTCACTGTTGATTGGTTACTGAGGATGAAAGTAACGACTACTGTGAATTTCTTCTACATCTACCAACTTCCCGTCCCACGATTTACAGAGCAAGATGTAACATTCAGGATGGTCGTGAAGCGTGCTGCAAAGCTTATTTGTACAACACCGGAGTTTCAGGAATTATGGGAGTCGGTAATGCCGGGTAGTGCATGGTCACCATCAGTGGTAGCCATTGACCCGGCTGATCGTGCCAAACTACGGGCAGAGCTTGATGGAATGATTGCCAATTTGTATGGGCTGAATGAAGAAGAGTTTCGTTACATCTTGGGCACATTCCCAATAGTAGCGCAGCCCGTAAAAGATGCTGCTCTGCACGCTTATCATATGTTTGCCCTTGAGCCTGAAGATTTACAGCTTGTCGAACTGATTGCCAAAGGTGAGACTGATAGAGTTGAATTCAAAGTGGCGGCCTGCTGGAATGCGAAGCTGAACAGGAGAGATGACTCGATGAGGGATAATGTTATCCAGGAGGTGGCGGCTTTTCTGAATAGCAGGGAAGGTGGTGTGGTGTTGATCGGCGTTGAAGATGATGGAACAGTTGTAGGACTGGAAGATGACTATAGGGCTGCGAATCAGCAGAAGCAGAATAGAGATGGCTACCAGCTTTTCTTGCTGGATAATTTGAAGAACATGTTAGAAAGTAACTGCAGCCTGCTCTATAAGATTTCGTTCGGGACGTTGCAAGGGAAAGATGTATGCAGGATTGACGTTTTTCCTGCAGATGAGGCTGTATATATCAAGGGTGGCGATTTTTATATTCGTGAGGGGAATAGGAAGCGTAATCTGCCGACTCGGGAAGCGGTCACGTATATAAAGCAGCGTTGGGGGTGATTGGGTAATTGGGTGGGGTGATCGCGTGAGGGGATCATAATTCCGAGCAAGGGGAGGAGATGCCCCAGCGGGGCGAGGATAACCCCGGAATGGGGAGGACACAACCCATCACAAGGGAAGGACACCCCAGCAGGGCGAGGACACCCCAAACAGGGCGATGGCTTGTCCTCGCCCTGTTTGGGGTGCCTCGCTCTGTTTGGAGTATCATCGCCCTGAGACGGCCCGGTGTGCTGGTGGCTTCCTCCGTCCATAGTAGGGACGATGGCTTGTCTTCGTCCTGCGGGGCTTGCACTTATGGAATATTACCAGCTTTTCTCTCTGCGAGCCTCCTGGGATTATCACGGATATATTGACGTTTTTGTTCCAATTCCAGGTTGTCACGAATGACGCGGTCGTAATAGCTGCGTTGCCAGACATGTCCGGGCCAGGACATATTGTTTGCTTTGATATAAGAGAGCCATGTCACGGTGCTGATTGATTTGTACACTCTCATAACATCACCTAATGTGGGTGCATGGTCTCTTGTGCCATCGAGCCAGAGAATACAGTGTACATGGTCTGGCATAATGATAAATTCGTCAAGAGTGATACCAGGATATCTTTCTGGCAGTGCATACCAGGTTTCTTCTAGAATTTTGCGTAGTTCTGGTATATCAAAGACGGGTTCATGTTGTGCGGCACGTATGGTGACAAAATATGCGCCTGTCCATGTATAGTCGTGTTTTGATAACCGTATAGATCGTCTTCTGTATGTATCTGGATTATATGGCTCTTTACTCACGTTTATCCCTTTCAAATGAAACCGATGTGATCATTGTATGTTGAAACTCTACCATGGACGAGTCTCAGTAGTCCCCCGGCAGGGCGGGATCCCCACAGGGCGAGCCCGGCAGGGCGAGGACAAGCCATCGCCCCTACCATGGACGATCCCGCCCACAGGACGAGAAAGCCCCGCAGGGCGAGGACAAGCCGTCGCCCCTACCATGGACGATCCCGCCCACGGGACGAGAAAGCCCCAACAGGGCGAGGACAAGCCATCGCCCCTACTATGGACGAAGGGGCTCCCGTCGGCACTTCATGTCATAGAAAGAGATAGCGTCCATAGTAGGGGCGATGGCTTGTCCTCGCCCTGGGAATGCCATTGAACAGCGTTGGAACCCACTTCCGTCCATGGTAGGGGCGATGGCTTGTCCTCGCCCTGCTGGGGGTGTCCTCGCCCTGTTTGGGTGCATCCTCGCCCTGCTGGGTTTGTCCTCGCCCTGTGACCACT
>WNFB01001337.1_pt1 | contig 20935 bp, 19 predicted proteins | sample 5400501 | NCBI WGS metagenome assembly WNFB01 (sample SAMN13153341, study PRJNA577476) | soil metagenome | isolation source: 200 cm saprolite under Douglas fir tree site 2 hole 1 | place: USA:California | collected 2015-04-18 | reverse complement strand
CCGCACTCGATCAACTGCTGGTGCAGTTTCCCCAACTCGACCGCAGCCGCATCGGCATCTGGGGATGGAGCAACGGCGGCTTCATGACTCTGTATGCGCTGACCCACTCCGAGGTGTTCAAGGCGGGTGTCTCGGTGGCACCGGTCTCTGACTGGCGCGACTATGATTCCATATACACCGAGCGCTACATGGGCCTGCCCAAGGACAACGCCAAGGGCTACGAAGAATCGTCCCTGCCCAAGGCAGCAGACAAGTTGCACGGGGCGCTGCTGCTGGTCCACGGCTCCAGCGACGACAACGTGCATTTTCAAAACAGCATTCAGGTGGTAGACGCGCTCATCAAAGCAGGCAAGCAGTTTCGTTTGATGGTCTATCCCAACAAAACGCACGGGATCGGGGGCTCCGCCGAACGCGAGCACCTCTACCATATGATCGAAGAGCATTTCGAGCGAGAATTAATGGGGAAATGAGGGACGACCAATGCATCGCCTGAACCTCGGCGACTTCGAACTCACGGCCGTCTCCGACGGAATCTATCATCTCGACGGCGGAGCCTTCTTCGGCGTGGTCCCCAAAGTCATGTGGGAGCGGAAGGTCAAAGCGGACGAGAAGAACCGTGTCCCGACAGGATTGAACTCAGTTGTGGTGCGCACCGGCCATCACACCGTGTTGATCGAAACCGGCATCGGCAACAAACTTTCGGAGAGAATGAAGAAGATCTACGGTCAGCCGGCGAAGCTGCTGGAGAATCTCGGCGCCGCCGGTGTCTCACCCGAAGACATCGATGTCGTCATCAATACCCACTTGCACTTTGATCATTGCGGCTGGAACACGGTGCGCAAAGGCGACAAGATGGTTGCGACATTCCCGCGCGCAAAATACTACGCGCCGGAAGGGGAATGGCAGTACGCCCGCCGTCCCAGTGAGCGCGACGCCATCAGTTACATCCCCGACAACTACGACCCGCTGGTCCAGAGCAGCCAGATGGCGCTGCCCAAAGGGGGCGAGGAAATCGTCCCTGGCGTCTCAGTCAGAACTTTTCCCGGCCACACCGCATACATGCAAGCCGTAATCGTGCAGAGCGGCGGTCAAACGGCCTGCTACATCTCTGATCTGATCCCCACCACCGCCCACCTGGACATCACCTGGGGGATGGCTTTCGACCTGTATCCGCTGCAAACCATCGAGAACAAGAAGCAGTATTACGCACGGGCGATTCCGGAGAAGTGGCTGACAATGTTTACCCACGATCCGAATGTGCCGTGGGCATATGTGGAGAAGGATGAGAAAGGGAAGATGGTGGCGCAAACACTTTAGCCAGGCTGCCGACACCGAGCGTAGTGCGTAGATATTAAGTCTTTGGGGCTTCGCTCAGCATGACAGAGAATGAGATAGATCGGTGTTGCCTATGGATTAGTTGTTGATGCCAGCTGCAACGTGCGCTCGAAGAACTCCTCGACGCGCGCCAGAATCTCCGGCGCGGTCTTCGATTCATAAATCGCCTTGCGCAGTGCCGCTCCACCAGGCACACCGTGCGTGAACCAGGAGGCGAACTGCTTCATCTTGCCTTCCGCGCCCGGCATCTCTTCCTCGATCAGCATCTGGAAGTAGGTACGGATCATCTGGTAGCGGTCGGTTTCGCTGGGCTCGTCATAAGCCTTGGCGGCCTGCGAAGAAACCCCGGAAATAGACAGAGTCCGGGAGGGCACGACTTTAGTCGTGCCGGAAAGCGCCTCAAAAGACTGCGGGGCTTTAGCCCCTGAGGGAACGGAGCCATCCGCGTGAAGGCCGCCCTCAGCGGCTAAAGCCACCCGAGAGTTTGCGGTGATTGCGGCACCCTTCGGCTCGCTTCGCTCGCTCAGGGCAGGCTGAAAACTGAAGTCGTGCCCTTCCCGAATTGCGCCCACCCCGGCTGTCCAGCTCCCGACCTCCAAACCCGTCGAGCTGCGCTCGACCTGGACGGGCGAGACGCCTGTCGCTACATCGTTGATACTGAGCCCCGCGCAATACTGCGCGATTTGGCGGAAGATCCACGGATTCGAGGGCGCGGTGCGTCCGATCATCACGGCATCGCATCCGGTCTGCGCTACCATCGCGCACGCGTCTTCCGGCGTGCGGATATCGCCGTTGCCGATGACGGGAATTTTTACCGCCCGCTTCACCGCGCCAATCCAATCCCAGCAAGCCTGCCCGCTGTAGCCTTGCTCGCGAGTGCGGGCGTGCAGCGCGACGGCACAAAGGCCGCAATCTTCCGCCATCTTGGCCAGTTCCACGCACACGATCTCCTCGTCGCTCCAGCCGGCGCGGAACTTTACCGTGAAAGGAATCTTCACCGCCGCGCGCACTGCCTCGAAAATGTTCCGGATGGCGGGCAGGTCGCGCAGCAGGCCCGAGCCGCCGTTGCACTTGACGACTTTCTTCGCGGGACAACCGAGGTTGAGATCCACCAGGTCGAAGCCCAAGTCTTCGACCATGTGCGCGGCATCGGCCATCACCTTGGGGTCGCTGCCGAAAAGCTGCGCCGAGATGGGATGCTCGTCCTCGTAGAAATGCAGGTAGCGCTTGGCCTTCTGGTCCTTGGCGCGGAGAATGCCGTCGGCGGAGGTGAACTCGGTCATGATCAGCCCGCATCCACCGAGGTTGCGAATGAAGCGGCGGAAGACCGTGTCGGTGACGCCTGCCATGGGAGCGAGCACGGTGGCCGGAGCGATTTCTACACTCCCGATCGAGACCGATAGAGGCACGGGCATCTCGCCCGTCTTGGCCGATGGCTCCGGGTTGTCCCAGTACTTGCGCACGTCGCTATTTTACTGCCTTTTCAATCGCGTCCGGATATGCAACAATCCGCCCATTCTGGAGCAATGTATATGCAACACATCCGTGAAATCCTGTTGACCGAGTACATCGGTGCGATGTTGGTTGCTCTGCTTGCAGTTCAGGCCATTATCGTCTTCATTAGCATGCTCGCACGTCAAATAACCTGGTACTTGTCTCACGCGACAAATGAGGGAGTTTTTGGGGGCGGTCATGCGAATATTTACACCCCGCTTGCTTGGAACGACGTCATTCGCTCTCTCGTCTCCATAGCCCTTTATCTGCTCACAGCGTATCTATTGGCACACTGGCTGTATTTTCCACCTCACGAAGAGCCGGGTAAAGTTGCGGATGAACAGGCAAAAGGGTAACCAAATGCTCTTAGCGCCTATCAAGTGCCATACAAACAGGTTCGCGCGACCTGTTATCGCTGCTCTGCTACTCGTTGCAGGAATTCAGCTGATCTTTCAGGCGGCCACAGAGGTGATTGCCGGTGCTTTAATACAGGTAATCAATCGGGTGATCGAGACGACGCTTCCAAACGTTTCGCAGATTGCTAAGCTTGGCTGGCGATGGGAGGGTCTCACCTTATCGCTAGAGGTAGGAACCGTTAGTCTCGTGCTGGGATTCGCCATGGGACTTTGGACTGTTCGCAGAGCCCACCGGTTAAAGCCCGTTGCTTCGTAGATCCGTAAAATCCGCGGCAAAGAAGTTAGCTCTTCGCTGCCTCTTTCTTGGCGTATTTGCGGCGGAAACGTTCCACCCGGCCGGCGGTGTCCAGCAGTTTCTGTTTACCGGTAAAGAAGGGATGGCAGTTGGAGCAGATTTCCACGTGGATGTCGCCCTTATGGGTCGAGCGGGTGGTAAAGGTGTTGCCGCACGCGCAATGCACGCGCACTTCGTTGTAAGCGGGATGAATGCCTGCCTTCATGGGTCTCCAAACCTCAGTCGGGAATTGTTAGATTCTATGGGATTGGCGGAGGATTCAGCAACTTGGGGCAGGCGCCCAGTCACCTCGGGAGCCCTAACACTACTCGCAAGATCCTTCGGGGTCTAAAGGTCCCTCAGGATGACGCCGGGGTCGGCACAGTGAGTTCTGCATAGATGCACAAAACAGAAACGGCAGGGCCGACGACCCTGCCGTCTCCACCTTTGAACTTGGCCCTTACTTACTGCGGTTGACCGCTTTCTTGAGTTCGGCCCCGGCCGAAAACTTTGCGACTTTCCGGGCAGCGATCTTGATGGTGGCGCCCGTTTGCGGGTTGCGCCCGTTGCGAGCTTTTCTCTGGGAAACGGAGAAGGTGCCAAAACCAATTAACGCCACCCGATCTCCTTTCCTCAGGGCAGAAGTGATGCTGTCCACGGCTGTGTCAATGGCAGTCCCGGCCTGTGCCTTGCTGATCTTGCTACCGGCTGCGATTCGGTCAATGAGATCGGCTTTATTCATCGTCTCTCCTGGCAGGTCTCTTTTGTTCCCGGCACGCACGAAAACAGAGCACGCGCTGGGTGGGAAACCTGAGTGGCCCTATTTAGCTCCCGTCTTGCTTGAATGTCAACTGTGGAAATCCGCGCCGGATGCCGGGTTTGCGTCCCCCGGCGAAAGAGAGGCCCGCCCATAGCCCGGTTTGGACAAAAAGGCCACTTTCTCCTGCACCCAGGCGGAGGGAAAGTGGCCTTTTGGGGCCGAAAAGTTGTCACACGCCGGGACGCGGCTTCGCCTGCTCGATCTTCTCCACCATGGCCGGCTGCGCCGGGCACTCGCCCAAAATCGGCTGGCAAGCCGCATCCGGGCCACCTCGCGGCCGCCCACTGACGTCGGAGGCACGGGCATTTCTCCAAGTAGTCAGGGATGCTGCTGATGAGGACGGATCTGCCCGTAGCTTGGTCCGGAGCCGGCGGCGACGGTCAAGATGAAACCCGACAATCTGGCACATGGCCTAACCCGAATTCAAATCGCTTAAGCCGGCCCTCGCACGAACATGCTGGGGCATCTGCACTCCGCTTTTCCTCTGCCCTCCACAGTCGTTGCTACATGTTCACAACATCTACACAGACGCATTGCCTTTTGCACTTGCGCAAGCTCCACTTCCGGGTGCAGAGTCAGAACAAGGGGAAAGAAAACACCCAGGTCATGAAAGTGTCGGCGGATATTTGTCCTCTGTGTGAAGGCACTGGCTGGAAATCCATCTCCATCGGCTCCGCCCGTCGTGTGACTCGCTGCGACTGCCGCCTGCAGGCTCGCACGCAGGCGCTGCTGGTTGCGGCGCGCATTCCCAAGCGCTACGAACATTGCGAGCTTTCGAATTTCGAGTTCGATGGTCCTCACCGTGGTCTGGCGTCGGCGCGCCTCGCCGCTTGCAAATTCGTCGAGGAATACCCGCTGGACAACACCGGCCTGCTTCTCATTGGCGGCATTGGCGTGGGCAAAACGCACTTGGCCGTTGGGATCATCAAGGAGCTCATCCTCGGCAAGGGCATTGCCTGCCTTTTCTACGACTATCGCGAGCTGCTCAAGCAGATCCAGAACTCTTATAACGACTCGGTGAAGGCTACGGAATTGGACGTGCTGCGGCCTATATTTGAGACCGAGGTGCTGGTGCTGGATGAACTGGGCGCGGTCAAGCCGACTGAGTGGGTCTGGGACACGGTCAGCCTGATCCTAAACACCCGCTATAACGACAATCGCACCACCATCATCACCACCAACTTCGACGACAAGCCCGCCGGCGTGGTGGCCGGGCCGCGCGGCGCTGCCCGCGAGGAGACCCTGGGAGACCGCATCGGCGAACGCATGCGATCGCGGCTGCACGAGATGTGCCGGATCATCAAAATGGAAGGCGAGGATTTCCGCCAGAAATTCCGCAGTGCCAGCTTTCGGTAAATCTGCTCCGGAGATACGGAGAATAATCTTCGATTGTCGATTTTCGATTGACGATTGAAAATACGCGGCACGTTCGCCGATTCGCGTATCCTCGGCTCTCTGTGCCTCCGTGGTGGATTTCACACTAAAATGATCTGGTGCTGACCAGCCAGCTCGAGTTCGACCCTGCCCGCGACGCCGAACTTTTCGCCGCCGTCCCCGCCGCGCCGGTGGTGTTTCTCCTCCGCGCAGACGATCCGCAATCCGAGCCTTATGTCAGCAAAACTGCGAACTTCCGCCGTCGGCTGCAGCGTCTCCTGGGCTCGCCCACAGAGCACAGCAAGAAACTGAACCTGCGCGATCGGGTGCGCTGGATCGAATACACGCCTACTGGTTCCGACTTTGAATCCGGCTTCCGGCTTTACCAGCTGCAGCGTTCGACCTTTCCGAAAACTTACGCCGACCGCCTCCGCCTGCGCTTTGCTCCGCTGGTCAAGCTGCACCTGGAAAACGAGTACCCAAGGGCGTCGATCACCACCCGTCTCGGCCGCCTGAACGGACGTGCCCTTTATTACGGGCCGTTTCCCTCGCGCACCGTGGCGGAAAAGTTCGCCAATGACTCGCTCGACTTCTTCAAAATGCGACGCTGCGTCGAGGACCTGTACCCCGACCCCAAGTTCCCCGGCTGTATCTATTCCGAAATGAAGATGTGTTTAGCGCCCTGCTTCAAGGGCTGTACCGACGAGGAATACGGCGCGGAAGTGGCCCGGGTGCAGGCTTATTTTGAAAGCGGCGGCGAGTCTTTGGTGCGCGAAATATCCGTGCAGCGTGACCAGGCCTCATCGCGTCTGGAATTCGAAAACGCCGCCGGGCTGCACACGCGGATTGAGAAGCTCAAGCCCGTGCTCAGCCAGCTTCCCGAGATTGTCCGCCGCATTGACCGTCTAGCGGGCATTATGGTGCAGCGCAGCGCAAGCCCGGAGTCGGTTGTCTTCTTCCGCATCGACGCTGGCCGCATCTCCGGTCCAGTGACATTTCCCATTCAGTCCGCGGAACGCACCAAATCGCAGTCCATGGAGTCGCGCGTGGAAGAAGCGCTTGCGACCTCGACTCCCGCGAGTGCGAAAACCGCCCTCGAAATCATGGAACATCTCGCGCTTCTCAAGCGCTGGTACTACCGCAGCAGCCGGGTCGGCGAGATCTTCTTCGCGGACGACAAGGGGAACTTGCCCCTACGGCGGCTGGTGCGGGGCATCTCGCGCGTGTATCGTGACGAGCAACCGGAGGCAGAGGCCGCGAAGTCCATCGACCCTTCACTTCACTCCGGATGACAATGGAAGAGATGAGACCATGAAGGATACGCGTGACAAAGCTCTCCGCCAGCACCTCCTACACCTGCTCAAGGGCGGCGGCGCGCACGTGAAGTTTGACGAGATCCTGTCGGGAATCCCAGCCAAGCTGCGGGGCCAGAAACCAGCCGGCATGCCGCATTCGCCGTGGATGCTACTCGAGCACATGCGCCTTGCCCAGTGGGATATCCTCGAGTTCAGCCGCAGTCCCCAGCACGTGTCGCCCGACTTCCCTGCTGGCTACTGGCCGCGCACGGAGGCTCCTCCCAGCAGCGCCGCGTGGAATAAGAGCGTCAGGAACTTCCGCAAGGACCTGAAAGCCATGCAGGCCCTCGTCGCAAATCCCAGAACCGACGTGTTCGCCCGAATTTCCTGGGGCGATGGTCAGACCATCCTGCGGGAAGCTCTGCTGGTGGCCGACCACAACGCATACCATCTTGGACAGTTAGTGGATGTGCGTCGCCTGCTGGGAGCGTGGCCGGAGGAGTAGGAAGTCCTTGGCCACAGATTCAAACGGATTAGCGCGGATCTCGAAAAGTTGTCATGGCGAGCGGGCGAGGAATCTGCCTCAAGCGGAAATCGGCAATCGTAAATTGTGTACCTCTGGCCGTTTCCGGAATACTACCCTCACTCCATCTCTCCATCTCTCGTCAATCCCCACCAGCACCCACTCAATCCCAGGCGAGATGTAATGCAGTAGCGTGTCCGTCGCGGGATGCACATGCAACGCCGGCGCCACCAGGAACAATATTGGTTCTTTGCCCGACAGCTCCCTTCCCGAAAAATATCCGAACTGCTGAAACTCCCCGCGTGAGTGATGCCAGGCGACCCGCGACCAGTAGTCGATTCCCTGCAGCGGCAAGTGGATGTCCTCATCCGCTTTGAGCTCGACCACTGCCAGGCGTCCATCGCGTGTGGCCGTGAGCACATCAATCATGGCGCGATCGGAAGCGGAAAATGCTGGGACCTGCGAATACAAGCAGGCGGGATCGAGCCGTTCGTCGATCGCAGCAATGTCCTTTACCACCAGCGATTCCAGCCAGCGCTCGGGATGCAGCCGCCACAACGGATGATCTCGCGGACCCTGGGGATGGCGAACTTCACCCACACTGCGCACCAGTTGGGTGAAGGCCGCAGCACTCTCGTCGCCGAGCACGCGCTCTTCCGCGCCCACGCCGAACACGATCTCCGGTGCGCTGCGGAATGATCCGGGCTCGTGCGCTAAGCGCGCCCGCGCAAATTCCAGCCCATGACAGCGAAATGCAATTTCCGCCGCCGACAACACCGCGACTTCACCTTCGGACATCAGCTCGCGGACACGCGCAATCTCCCGCGCAAATCGCTCTCGCGCCGCCTCCTCGTCGGTCCAGTGCACCAGCCGGGTGGTTACATTGCCGCGGTCGGATACATCGATCTCTCTTAAGCAGTCCCCAGACTCGTCGAGTTCGTACAATTGCCACTTGGCCGCGTCGGGATGCAGATGTGCCATGCGCTCACGGGTCAGCGAGGAGCTCCCCGCGGGCAAAAAGAGCTTTAATCCTTCGACGGCGAGTTTCCCGGTCTGCGCCCGGCGGCAGGCCTCGAGCCACAAGAGGCCAAAGGTGAGAGTAGCATCAACGGACGCCTGCGTCTCCTGCTCATTCACGCCCATAACGGCAAACGCAGATTGTCCCTGCTTTAGAAGCCCGCGCGCATAGATCGGACCAAACGATCGCTCCAGGTCGACCGACGTAGTGAGTCGCGCTACCGTATAGCCAGAGAATCGGCGCTCCAGCGCCCGTTGCAGGACTCGCTGGTATGCCAATCGTACGGCCCGCTTGGCAGTCGGAGTTCTCCGGTCGCGTTCGCGGCAGATCTCAAGTTTTGTCGGCCTCACTTGCCCCAGGCGTTGCACTGCCAAGCGAAGCACTTCGTTCTTGATTTCGATGTCAAGCACGCGCCGCACCACGTTTCGCTCCGCCGACCACAAATGCAGCACGCATTTATTTCGTTCACCCGAGATGGAATACCTTGCCCGCGCCAGGTCGAATGCCACCGCGCCGTCTTCCAGCACCACGGCATTGTGCGCCTGGGCGAGGAAATCTTCCACTGTGCGGACGAGAGACTCCGGAGTCACGTTGAAAGAGTCTTACACGCTGCTAATGATCCGTCTGTGACGAGTAACCATCCGCCCATGTGGGATAATGAATGTATCCCCGGGGAGTCCTTCCCGCCCCGGTGACATCTAATCAACGTGGACAAGAATAGATTCTTCTTCCAGCATTACGGCCTCACCGAGCGAGATCTTGAGCGTTATCTGGGGGCGGCCCTCTCAGCAGGCGGCGAATACGCTGACCTCTATTTCGAATACCTCTCTTCCACCGCACTCATGGTGGATGAGTCCATGGTGAAGTCCGCTTCTCAAGGGATCTCCGCCGGCTGTGGCGTGCGCGTCATCGTCGGCGAGCGCACCGGCTATGCCTATACCGACGATCTTTCGCCGGAGCGCATTCTGCACGCGGCTCGCACAGCAGCTCTGATTGCCAGCGGTCCCGCCAAGGCTCCTGCCGTCGGTTTCCAGGAGAAGCCCGCACGCAGCCTCTATCCGGTTACGCTTCCATCTGTAGACGCTGAGATCACCGCTAAAGTCGAACTCGTGATGCGCGCCGATCAGGCTGCACGCGGCTACGATCCGCGCATTAAAGAAGTTCGCGCCAGCTACGCCGACGAACTGCGCAACATTCTGGTGGTCGGTTCCGACGGCACCTTCGCCGAAGACGCGCAACCTCTGGCCCGCATGAACGTCTCCTGCATCGCGAAGACCGATGGAGTTTCGACGCGCGGCAGTGCGGGTGGCGGCGGCCGCGTCGCCCTGGATTTCTTCTTTGGCGAGAAGACTCCGGAATACTTCGCCAAGGAAGCGGCTCGCCAGGCCATCCTGCAGCTTGATGCTCGCGAAGCCCCGGCGGGCGAAATGGAAGTTGTTCTTGGTCCCGGCTGGCCAGGCGTGCTTCTGCACGAAGCTGTTGGGCACGGCCTTGAAGCTGACTTCAATCGCAGGCAGACTTCCGCTTTTGCCGGTCTCATAGGCAAGCGTGTCGCCAGTGAAAAATGCACGGTGGTGGACAATGGCACCATGCCCTGGCGCCGCGGTTCGCTGAACGTGGACGACGAAGGCCAGCCCACGCAGAACACAGTGCTCATAGAGAAAGGGATTCTGAAGGGATATCTCAGCGACAAGCTGTCGGCACGACTGATGGGAGTCGCCGATACCGGCAACGGACGCCGCGAGAGTTACGAGCACATCCCCATGCCGCGCATGACCAACACGTACATGCTCGCGGGTGAGGATGATCCCCAGGACATCATCCGCTCGGTCAGGCGTGGCATCTACGCCGTGAACTTCGGTGGCGGCCAGGTGGATATCACCAACGGGAAGTTTGTCTTCTCGACGTCGGAGGCTTACCTGATTGAGGATGGCCAGATTACCGCACCGATTAAAGGCGCTACATTGATCGGCAACGGGCCGGATGTGCTCACCCGCGTCTCCATGGCGGGCAATGATTTGAAACTCGATGAAGGCGTCGGCACCTGCGGCAAGGACGGCCAGGCCGTGCCGGTTGGGGTGGGCATTCCGACGATTAAGGTGGATCGACTGACCGTGGGCGGCACGGCGAAGAAGGATGCCGGTAGCTTCATGCAGTAAAAGCTAGTTTCACCACAGAGACACAGAGTCACAGAGCGGAAATTGTAGATTTTGGATTGCAGATCTCAGATTCGGGTCACCGCTGAGGTAAAAGCTGTTCATTCTGCGATCTGAAATCTTCAATCTGAAGTCTACAATGTGAAATCATCTCATGTCCCAGACCCAACTCGAAACCAGAAACTGGAAACTGACCTCCGCGACCTTGCCCAGGATATCGTTCGCCAGGCCGTCGCTGGCGGTGCCACGGTCGCCGAGTGCGTGGTCCGCGAAGGCGATGAGTTCTCCACCGTCGTGCGCCTCGGCCAGGTCGAGACCCTGAAAGAATCCGGGTCGAAGGCTATTGGTGTGCGTGTGTTCTACGGCAAGCGTGCCGCCAGCACTTATTCCAGCGACTTCTCCCCTGCAAGTCTTGACCGCATGGTGAAGTCCGCGCTGGAGCTTGCCCGGATTACCTCTGAGGACCCCTTCGCGGGCATTCCAGAACCATCGCAACTCGGCTCTCTCTCGGGAGATCTCGACCTTTACCACACCGACGTCTATTCGCTCCCTGGGGAAGAACGCATTAGCTACGCCCGTCGCACGGAAAAGGCTGCGCTCGACTACGATCCGCGGATCAAGAATTCCGAAGGTGGCTCATTCGACGCCGCCACCGGCCACAAAGTCCTGGCCAACTCGCACGGCTTCGTCGGTGAATACCGCCGTTCCTATTGCTCCGTCGCTGCCGTGCCCATCGCGCAGGCCGACTACGGCGCCATGCAGCGCGATTACTGGTTTTCGGTCGCGCGTAGCCTCAGCCGGTTGGAGTCCCCGGAGCAGGTAGGGAAGATCGCCGCACAACGAACACTAAGGCGTCTGGGCGCGCGGAAAGTGAAAACTGCTCACGTACCCGTAGTTTTCGATCCTCTGGTGGCCAATTCCATCCTGGAGCACATTTTCGAGGGAGTGAACGGAGACTCGGTCTATCGGGGAGCTTCATTTCTTGCGGGCAAGCTAGGCCAGAAGATTGCAGGCGACGACGTGAACGTGATCGACGACGGCACCATGCCCGGCGGTTTCGGCACCAGTCCGTTTGATGGTGAGGGCGTGCCAACGCGGCGCACGGTGGTGATCGAGAACGGTGTGCTGAAATCCTATCTGCTCAACACCTATACGGCGAAGAAGCTGGGCCTGCAGACTACCGCGAATGCATCTCGTGGACTGGCGGGAACTCCCGGCATTGGTCCGGGAAATTACTTCCTGCAGCCGGGCACGAGGACGCCAAAAGAAATCATTGCGGCTATCCCCGAAGGTCTCTACGTGACCGAATTCCTCGGTCATGGCGTAAACCTGGTGACCGGGGATTATTCCCGCGGCGCTTCTGGGCTCTGGATTTCCGCCGGAGAACTAGCCTACCCGGTGGAAGAGATCACAGTGGCAGGCAACCTGAAAGAAATCTTCTTCAACATCTCGGAAATCGGAAACGACCTCGAGTTTCGCGGCGCGGTGGCCTGCCCGACCATCCGCATAGATGGACTGACGGTGGGCGGAGAGTGAAGGGATTTCAGATTGTAGATTTCAGATTGAAACCCTGCATAAACTTCAAATCCGCAATCTCAAATCTTCAATCTGAAATCCCGAAGAGTACAATCTCCGCATGGGCGGGTTGATCCAGCCTTCTCCTACAACCGAAGAGAGCGATTCCAACTGGCGTCCCATCCTGCTCGGCATTGGCCTCGTAGTCGCGGTGGTCGCGATCATCGCCTTATTCTTGCGGAGCCAGCCCAAAGTCCCGGCCGCGCCGCATCCCTACGCCGCTAACCTCAAGTTGTCTAACGCGAAGATGAGCGCGGCGGAAAATTTTGTCGGCGCAACGGTCACCTACCTCGACGGCACCGTCACAAATGCCGGCGACAAGACCGTCACCCATGCCATGGTGCGCGTCAACTTCAAGGACTCACTCGGTCAGCTCGTGCAAGGAGAAGATGTTCCGCTGCACGTCCTACAGACGAGTGGCCCTTATCCCGATGCCGTGGATCTCAGCGCCTCACCGCTGGCGCCGGGTCAGAGCAAACCATTCCGTCTAACCTTCGAACACGTCACCGCCGACTGGAACCATGAGTATCCCGAACTGCACGTCACGAACGTTTCCGTAAAGTAGCTCAATCGTCAATCGAAAATCGGCAATCGTAAATCCTTTACAATGGCGTCGTGCCCGAAACCAAACCATTCCGGCTAACGGAGTCGGTCAAAGCTGCGGGTTGAGCTTCCAAGCTGAGTCCGGCGGCGCTGGACACAGTGCTTGGGAAATTAGCCCGGCAACACGACCCCAACGTTCTGGTCGGCTTCGATCACGCCGACGACGCCGGGGTGTATCAACTCACACCCGACACTGCGCTGGTACAAACAGTGGATTTCTTCACCCCGATCGTCGACGACCCTTACACCTTCGGCCAAATCGCCGCTACCAACGCGCTGAGCGACGTCTACGCCATGGGCGGACGCCCACTCACCGCGCTCGCCCTGGTCTGCTTCCCGGAGAAAGGTGACCTCGCCATCCTGGAGCGCATTCTCGCCGGCGGCCTTTCCAAAATGATGGAAGCCACTTGCATCGTGGTCGGCGGCCACAGCATCCGCGACGACGAAACCAAGTTCGGATATTCCGTGACCGGCCTCATTCACCCCGGCAAAGTGTTCACCAATGGGGGCGCCAAGCCGGGGGACGCGCTGATCCTGACCAAACCATTGGGCACAGGCGTGATCTCGACCGCTATCAAGAAGGGGAAAGCTGAAGAATCCTGGGTTACCGCTGCCGTCGAATCCATGACCACCCTGAACAAGAAGGCCGCCGAACTTATTACGAGCAAAGGCTACGGAGTGCACGCCATGACCGATATCACTGGCTTCGGCCTCATCGGTCATGCGCGCGAAATGGCACTGGCTAGCCAGGTTTCATTGCGAATCTACTCCGGCAGTGTCCCTCTGTTGCCGGGCGCGGTGGATTGCGTCCGTGCTGGACACGTGCCCGGGGGCTTGAAAGCAAATCGCGAGTTTGCTGAGTGTGTGGTCAGCTATGAAGGAGGAATTCCCGAGGACATCAGGACTATCCTCTTCGATCCGCAAACCGCCGGAGGCCTGCTGATTTCGGTCGCTCCCGATGACGCCGCTGAACTCGCGCGAGCCCTGAATGCCGCAGATGTTCCGGCCATTGAGATTGGAGAAGCTCTACCGCCCGTCAAGCCGCTGATCACAGTGGCGAGTGGATGACCCGCGGTGAGCCACGCTAACCGCCGCTGACGAGTTCCCAGATTCGGGCCAAGTGGTGATCATCATGCTCCGCGACGAAACTCAGGTGGTCCACCAGCCGCATCGATTTCTTAAGCCGGGGGTGCAGGGCCCTGCGGTCGAATTGGGCAGCATCGAGTTCTCCGATCCGTTCCACCAGTTTCAGCCGTTCCCGGCGAAAACCGGCCAGAATATCAGAGAGTGGGCGCGCATTGTGGTCCGCCTGGTGGGTCTTCTGATTGCTAAGATCTGCTGCCTGGAGTTCGCTTGCCTGCGAAAGAAAGTCGCCCACGCGGGACAGCCAGAGCGGTTCGACATCCAGCAAGTGTCCGGCGTTCTCCTGGGCTGACCATTTGCCATCGCGCTTTCGTACCATTGCCTCACGCGAGCAGCCGCGACAAATGTCCTCCAGCCGCGCCGGGGTGCCGCGCAATCGTATGCTCAGGTTGGGGTACAGCTCGACTGGAAAGGAAAAGTCAAACTTCCGCTCAAACCAGATTGGCACTTGGCTCATTGGAAACCCCGAGAGGAGGTTGCAAGAGAAATGATGCGAAAAAGAATCCCGACGATTCGGCAATTCCACGAACCCCAGCGACTGTTTTTCTCATCACAGAAATAGGGTCGAAATAAAGGACTCGTGCAAATCTGCACTCTTCTTCTGGATAAGGGAGCACCATCCTCGACGAGAACCACGATAGTCCCGGCAAAAACTTCGGGGCGCTCTGCGGCCGCCCCATGGTAAGCATTAAGTAGCTTCTGGCGATGACTACGCTGGCGCCGGCCGCTCTCCACCTTTGGCCATTCCCGGACGCCCGGGTTCCGGCTTCAGCACCTGCTGCACACCCTCGTCGGACTTGGGTGGAGGAGTCAGCTTGGGCAGTTCCTTGCCCTCGATGATCATCTTGATCTCGTTGGCGTCGAGCACTTCGCGCTCCAGCAACGCCGCCGCGATCCGGACCAGCGTGTCACGGTTCTCGCCCAGAATATTTTTTGCCGTGTTGTAACCTTGACCGACCAGACGGCGCACTTCGTCATCAATCTTGATCGCCGTCGCCTCGCTGTAATCGCGATGCTGCGCAATCTCGCGGCCCAGGAAGATCTGCTCTTCTTTCTTGCCGAAGGTCAGCGGTCCCAGATCGCTCATGCCGAACTCGCAGACCATCTTGCGTGCCAGTTCGGTTGCCCGCTCGATGTCGTTGCCCGCGCCCGTGCTCATCTGGTTCAGGAATATCTCCTCGGCGATGCGGCCGCCCATCATGATGGCGATTTCCGTCTCCAGATATTCCTTGGTGTAATTGTGTTTGTCGTCGATAGGCAACTGCATAGTGACGCCGAGCGCCATCCCGCGCGGGATGATCGTCACCTTGTGCAGCGGATCCGAATTCGGCAGTTTGGCCGCTACCAGCGCGTGGCCGGCTTCGTGGTAAGCCGTTACTTTCTTCTCCTCTTCGGAGAGGAGCAGCGACTTGCGTTCCACGCCCATCAGAACTTTGTCCTTGGCCAGCTCGAAGTCGTACATGAGCACGGCCTTGCGGTTTTGCCGCGCCGCTGCCAAGGCGGCTTCGTTCACCATGTTGGCCAGATCGGCCCCGGAGAAACCCGGCGTTCCGCGGGCCAAAACCGAGAGATCGACATCGTCGGCCAGAGGAATCTTGCGCGTGTGCACCCGCAGAATCTCCTCGCGACCACGCACATCCGGACGGCTCACCACCACCCGCCGGTCAAAACGCCCGGGACGCAGCAACGCGGGATCGAGTACATCGGGCCGGTTGGTCGCGGCCATCAGAATGACGCCTTCATTCGACTCGAAGCCGTCCATCTCCACCAGCAACTGGTTTAGTGTTTGTTCGCGCTCATCATGGCCGCCGCCCAAGCCAGCGCCACGATGACGTCCTACGGCATCGATTTCATCAATGAAGATAATGCACGGGGCATTCTTCTTCCCTTGTTCGAACAGATCACGCACCCGGCTGGCGCCGACGCCTACGAACATCTCCACGAAATCCGAGCCGGAAATCGAAAAGAACGGCACGTTTGCTTCGCCCGCGACCGCCCTCGCCAGCAGGGTCTTGCCCGTGCCCGGGGGACCGACCAGCAGCACACCCTTCGGGATCCGTCCGCCCAGCTTCTGGAACTTCTGCGCCTCGCGCAGGAATTCGATAATCTCCCGCAGCTCTTCCTTGGCCTCGTCCACGCCCGCCACGTCCTTGAAGGTGACCTTCTTCTGCTGCATGGACAGCAAGCGCGCTCGGCTCTTCCCGAACGACAACGCCTTGTTCCCGCCCGTCTGCATCTGGCGGATCATGAAGAACCACAAAGCGCCCAGCAGGATCAGCGGAGCCCAGGTTCCGAGCAGCTGGATGGGCCAGCTCCCGTTGGTCACATCCCGAATGGTGATATTCACGCCCTTGTCCCGCAGCGTCTTGATCATGTCCGGATAGTTCGCCGGGACCGTGGTGTGGAAGCCGGAGTTATCATTTCGATACTTGCCGCGAATCTCCATGCCCAGGACAGTGACATCTTTTACGTTCCCTTGGTCCACATCCGACATGAATTCCGAGAAGTTGCGTTCCTTCTCCTTCTGCCCGGCGTTGCTGGCTTTCACTACCTGCCAGAGCAGCAAAGCGGCAACGCCGATCACGAGCCAGAACACCACCGTTTTTACCGTCGAATTCACTTAAAACTCCTGAGAAATAACGCCTTGTTTCCAAAACCCAACTGGGAAACCTCGCTTCGGTTAGATGCCAGCTACAGGGTTTGGATCGGATAAATTGCCAGAACTCTATTTTAACCGTTCTCGTGGAAAAAAGGATGGTGTTCTTGGAGTGACCTAAGTCACGAAGTCACTTTAGCTTGCAGCCGCCACGAAAGGGAGATTACGATTGGTCTGCCCCGGCGACCCCAGACCATAGCCCACTAGGAAGGCTTCGTCTACCAGAAAGCCAAAGTAATCCGGCTGTAACTGCACTCGCCGCGCCGATTGGCGGTCGAGCAGCGCGGCCAGTTTCACCGAAGCAGCTCCCCGGGCCCGCAGATCGCTCATCAGGAACTCGCTGGTCACTCCGGAATGCACCAGACCTTCGACCAGCAGTAAGTGCTGGCCGCGGATGTCCGGTTCGTGACTGAAGAAGATCTCCAGCATCTCTCCCGGACCGTTTTCCTGCTGCCTGCGGTACTGCGGTTTGATGAACTGGCAGATCACCGGAACCTCGAGCGCTCGAACCAGATCCGCCATGAATATGAATCCGTTCTCCAGCAAAGCCAGGGCGTGGATGGTCTGCCCGCGGTAGTCATCGGAAATCTGCCGGGCCATCTCCCGTATCCGCTTCTGGATCTGCTCGGCCGGGATCACCACGCGCAACGGCTCGGATTTCGAGATGGAATTCATGCTATGGCGGGTTCCTCCCATCGGTACCCGGTGCTTCACGCTTGCAACGGCAGCTCGCGGATCACGACCGCCTTGGCCTCATCCCGCGGTCGCAACTGCGCCGGCGCCGGAAACCCGCGGACCCACACCACGTCATCTCCGCTCACCACGACCGGCCAGAGCTTCCGCTCCCGCCCGGTCACATGCCGTTCCTGCAGCAATTCCTTGATTTTCTTCGGAGACTTGGTATGGGCGGGCCAGAAGCGATCTCCCGCCCGCCAGTTTCGCACGCGCAACTCGTGCGCCAATAATGCAGGATCCAACAAATGCTCGGGATTATAACCCGGTCCAACCCTCCCCGGAACCAGCACAACCTCAAACAGCACCCCTGCTTCCGGAACCTCAAGCCGCCCGGGAACTGGGAGACGATATTCGTAGTCGGAGTTCGCCGTTTCTTTTGCTGCGCCGGCAGGCTCAAACCGCAGTTCGTTTCTGTTGCGCGATACCACCCAGTCGTCCGGTAGCACCGCTGATTTCGACGATCCCGGTTCTCCTGAAGCCACTTTGAGAATCTCTTCAACGTGCCTGAACTCCAGCCGCAAACCCAGCGACTCGGCTGCCGTCCTGACCACTCGCCTCCGCAGCGCCAGGGGCAGGTCCATCAGGACCGCAATGTTCAGCATTCCGCCTGCGTCTGGTCCGCTGCCGCGGCGGCGCCCGGCCCCCGCTTCCCAGATTTGCGGCAGCACTCGGGCAACCTCGCTCGCCCAGAAGTCCTCCTCCGCTCGTGCGATCTCCGCCGTTTCCGCCAGTGCTTCGCGCACTGCAGGATTCAGATTGCGCTCCAGCCGCGGCAAGATTCCATGCCGCACCCGATTGCGCGCATGCCGGAGGTCGCGGTTGCTCGAGTCCTCCCGCCAACCCTGCCCGAGTCCTGCAAGGTAAGCTTCGAGATCCTTACGGCTGGCCCTCAATAGCGGCCGGACGATTGATACGGCTGAGCGATCGTTCTCGAGTCCGGCGCCTGAAGCCTGAAGCCCGCTGTCCCGACAACCTTCTGAGAATTGAGAACTGGCAACTGGCAACTGGGGATAAATTCCCGCCAGCCCCCGCGTGCCGGCTCCACGCACGACTCTCAGCAGCACCGTCTCAGCCTGATCGTCCAGCGTGTGTGCCGTGGCAATGCGGTTGAGGCCACCTTGCAGCAACAATCGTACGAAGTATTTGTAGCGCATTTCCCGCGCCGCCGCTTCCACGCCCAAGTGTTTCGCGGCCGCGCAGGCTGCCACATCGCCGCTTTCGCTCTGCAGCTCCAGCTTGTGCCGACGGGCCAATTCCGCCACGAACGGTTCGTCCGCATCCGCTTCCGCCCCGCGCAGTTTGTGATTGAAATGAACTACAGAGAGGACGACGCCGAGGTCCTTGCGCAAAGCAAGCAGCAGGCGCAGCAGCGCGACCGAATCCGCGCCGCCCGAAACTGCCACACCCACGCGGTCTCCCGCTTGCAGCAGTTGATGCCGCCGGATGTACGCGAGCACGCTTTGTGCCAGGCTTTGCACGGCTCCATAGTACATCCGGAGGTTGTGTGGGGACGGGTGGAGCTTGCGCGGTTTAATATTTTGACCGATGACTAACGATCACGGACTAATGACCGCTCTTCTTCATCCTCGCCATAAATTTCCCCACACTCACCACCGCCCGGCTCACGGTCCCCCGCCCGATCTCCTGGATATCATCCCATGCAGTCACCCGCACCATATAAAAACGCCCGTCGAACGATTCCAACACCGCCTCCGCCCGAATGCGCGCCCCGATGGCGCTGGCCGCGCGATGCTCAATGTTGATGGCCGTCCCCACCGTAATCTCATCGCCTTCGCAATAGGGGTGCAGCGCATTGAATGCAGCGGTCTCCATCAGCCGGATCATATCGGGCGTGGAATACACTGGCGGCAACTCCGGATGGTAAGCCGTCAGTGTGTGCTTGAACTCGACTGTCTCTTCGGCTTCGCCTCGCGCGCCAATGGGCATTGGTTTCGCCATGGGAAAGTCCGCACCAAAAGAAAACAGCCCATGATTCTACCGAATCATAGGCTCATGTTCCGCGTTCCTTTGCGTCCATCGTCGCTAGCGCAAGCGTTTCCTGACCTCAGGCTGCCCCTCCGGGGCCTCCATAAACTCATGGACCTTCTTAGGATCCAATCGTCGCTGTTTGAACTTCTTATCCGTGCGAACAATTTCTTCCTTGCTCAATTCGTTCCAGAGTGTTTGCGCTTGGTGCTTCGCCCCAGGAATCCCTCCCACGGAGGCGCGATATAGCCAGACATATGCCTCCGGTTTGTCCACGCCTACACCCTGTCCCTTCCAATACATCTCGGCGAGAATCATTATGGCGCGATCGTTATTCGACTCCGCGGCTTTCCGGTACCATTTGATCGCTTCTTGATCGCTTCGCCACTGTCCTGCTTCACACCAAGTCCTCGCTGATACAGGTAACCGACGCAGTATGGTCCCCCGGCATGACCTGTCTTGGTTGCTATCTCGCACCACCGTTTTGCTTCTGCGTAATCTTGAGGGACGCCATTGCCAGTAATCAGCATCGCAGCCAGAAGAACCTGGGACTCCGCATCGTGGTGCTCAGCACCTCTTCGGTACCACTTGGCGGATTCCGTATAGTTCTGCGGCAGCTCGACTCCAGCTGCGTACATTTCTGCAATTCTTCTCTCAGACTCTGCAGCCTCGAATGGTTTCATCTCCGCGCTTGTCCTCTTTACTGCGTCCGCCGCGCTATCACTCCCCGCTTCCTGCGCAAGCAAGAACCACGCGTATGCGGCAACGTAGTCCGTCGGCACACCATCGCCGTTGTAATACGATGCAGCCAAGTTGAACATCGCGTTGGCGTTTTTCTGTTTTGTACCCTTCCGATACCACCGCACCGCCTCTTCCTTGCTTTTTTCCACACCGCGGCCCGTGCGGTACATGATCCCGAGATTGTTTTGTGCCGTGGCGTTCCCCTGCTCCGCCGCCTTCCGATACCATTTCGCCGCCAACTCATCGCTCTGTGGGACTCCGTTGCCGTCGCCATAAGCCACTCCCAACGCCAGTTGCGCTGGCGCGTCACCGCCTTCTGCTTTAGCCTGGAGTTCGGAAATTGCTGACGGAGAAAGCTTGGCCGGTTTGCTGATGGCCTCCGGTACGGCCTGGGATTGAGCTTGGGGCGCACTACTAACGGCTTGGCTGGCCGCGATGGCCCACACGAGCACGAGACGCAACGCAAACATGATGCGTCGAGTATATCTCCGATCCGCTTCGATTAACGGCGTCAGCCCCAAACGAGCCAACGGCAGGTCCGTCGGTGGCTTTATTGCAGTTTGGGATCATCTTGCGCCGGTTGCTCAAATGCCTTCGTCCCTGCATTCCGAACTCCCGCATGGGCCAAAAGCCCGCGTATTTGAAGGCCTTCGGGCGGCACGGCTGAAGCCGTGCCCCTTCCCAAAACCTTTCATGCAATCAGCTCTAGAATCTTCAATGTGGAACTGATCTATGCCGCCTTGGCCATCCGCTGCGCCTCGATTCCATCCAGCGCGCGCCACAGGGCTTTG
>WNFB01001336.1_pt1 | contig 20940 bp, 21 predicted proteins | sample 5400501 | NCBI WGS metagenome assembly WNFB01 (sample SAMN13153341, study PRJNA577476) | soil metagenome | isolation source: 200 cm saprolite under Douglas fir tree site 2 hole 1 | place: USA:California | collected 2015-04-18 | reverse complement strand
ATCAGCCAATAGTGCCCCAGCAACTTTTTGACTCCGTACAGGAGATGCTTGCAGGAAGATCAAGGACTGCACAGCCGCGTCAGACCATTCATCCTGAGTTCTCGCTGCGTCAGTTCGTCCGCTGTGCGAAGTGCGACAAGGGTCTGACAGCCGGGATCGTCAAAAAGAAGTTCCTCTACTACTGGTGCTACACCAAGGGATGCCGGGACGTGCTTGTGTCCGCACAAGAATTGGAGAAGCATTTCGTTCGTCTATTAGGTATGCACCAGCCTACGATAGAGCTGCTAGAACACCTCCCAGAGATTGCTAAGAGGCAGTGGGCGGCACGCGAGGAGCGCATCCGGCAGGACTCAAAGGCGCTGAAAATCAGGCTTGAGGAGATCCGCCGTTTAAACTCTGCTGCAATCAAAGCCAAGCTAACCGGGGAACTGTCGGCTGAAGATTTCGATTCCCTGAAGGCCACGAATGCAGAGGACGCAGCCGGAATCGAGCAGCAGCTAACCGCTCTGGAATCAGAGAAGAACATGATGCAGGAGCTTATCGAGGAGAGTCAGCGTGAGTTGGTTGATCTGGTGAGTGCGTGGAAGAAGGCCGGGGTCAGTGGCCGGAAAGAACTTCAAAGTGCGCTGTTCCCTGACGGTTTGGTGTGGAGTCACGAAAGTGGCTTTTTAAACTCCAAGAATGTGGGCTTGATGCACGATTTGGATGAATTTTTTCAATCACTTGGAGATTCTAAAACATCCGTAGATGACTTCATTGCCAAGCTTGGCGTCCCCGACGGGATTTGAACCCGTGTTACCGCCGTGAAAGGGGCTCAACAACTCGTAACTAATTGAAAATAGACGGCACCGACAGCCGATTTTGGAGCCGTAAGTAACGCTTTGGAACCTTATTGGACGCTATTGGACCCAAGTTTTTTGCACAAAAACTTGGGCAAAACTTTCACAAATTCCTAGAATTTCCAAGAATCGCTGCCGCATGTTCTCGCCGCCGCCCTGCGAACACACGTCGCGGAAATTTCCCCCCGGAAAATCTGGGTTTCCAATTCCAGTAAAAAATCCAGTTCCAGTAAAAATCAGGGTCCAATTGGACCCTGATTTGTTGCCGGCGACATTCCTCCCTTCCCCCAGAGAATTGTTCTTGACTCTGGACATAACTCCAGGGTTTATCCTCTTTATACATGGCAGAGGCGGTTCACATCGGAAAGGCAGCAAAACTAGCCGGCGTCAGTGCGGATACCATTCGGTTCTACCAAAAGCTCCGGCTCATTGAGAGTGCTACTCGCAGCATGGGCGGATATCGCCTCTTCGATGGAGAGCAGATTCGCGCCCTAACATTTGTGCGGCATGCGCAGGAGTTGGGCTTCTCCCTGACCGAGATTAAGGACTTGCTTGCGTTACGGCGAAGCCATCACGCTTGTTCAGATGTACAGTCCATGCTCAAGCGCAAGCTGACGGACGTGCGCGTAAAGATCAAAAGCCTTGTCCATCTGGAAGCCGAGCTTCAAGAGGCAATGCGCAACTGCAATCGCGAGCTACGCCTGAAACGGGAAATCAAGCATGAGAACTGTTGTCCTCTGTTGACGAAGCTAGACCGAATGAACGGCTCTAACGGTAACAAATATGCCGCGAGTGGAAGAAAACCAGGAAAGAAATAAATCCGGTTCTGCGAGCACGGCGGTCGCCAGCTTGGCCGCGCTCGGCAGCGTGATTGTGGCCTCAAGCTGCTGCCTGCCGCTGCTGCCGTTTCTCTTCGCTGCCGGAGCAGCGGGCACATCGGCCTTTGTCGCTCAGTTCCGACCATACCTGCTTGTTGTCTCGGTGCTGCTCATTTCATTTGGTTTTTACAAATCCTGGCGGGCGAAACAGTGCAACTGCAAGCCCAGCAGGATCAGCACTTTTCTTTTGTGGTTCTCTGCGATTGTGGTGTTTGTATTCATCTTCTTCCCACAGGTGATCGCCAACCTGGTGGCTGACCTCCTGGCAGGTAAATCATGAATCGAAAGCGAAGCTTTTTCGCTGTTATCCTTCTTGTCGCGTTCGGGATCGTGTATTACTTCTACGGCGGAAGCTCCACACCCAAGGGACAGCCGCCTCTGGTGAGTTTGTCTTCGGGCGATCTTACGCCGCTCAAGACTGCATTCAACGCTTCCGCATCTTCTATTCGCGTTGTTGTAATGCTGTCGCCCACTTGAGCCTATTGCCTGCAGGGGGCCTCTGCAACAGAACAACTGCTGCGTGAAATTAATAGCAAGGACGTTCGGGTTTTTGTTGTGTGGGAGCCGGTCCTGGCGACCGATTTCACGGCTCCTTCAACCGCTGCGTTGGCGCGTATCCCCGATTTACGAGCTGCGCAATATTGGGACCGCAAACGGGCTTTGTCTCACTTGCTCGGAGAGCACAATCGCTCGACGGTGGTGTGGGACCACATCGCCGTATATGCGCCGGGGACACTGTGGCAAGATACCTTGCCCAAGCCGGTTTACTCTGACAACCCGGTCCGCGACGTGATCAGCGGAGCAAAAGACAGCATTCAGCGGTTGCTGACAAGCGGCACGAATCCGGCGCAAGGAGAAAACAGGTGAAGAACGTCATCGTCTACTCGCAGCATGGCTGAATGTTCTGCAACCAAGCGAAGGAGTATCTTTCGCAAAAGGGCATACAGTTCCAAGAGAAGGACATCGCGCAAGATCCGAGCGCCCTGGCCGACCTCAAGAAACTCGGGTATATGACCACTCCCGTGATCGTCATTAATGGTTCGGTAATCGTGGGATTCGATGCCGAAAAGATTGATCAAGCATTGCGGGGGTAGCCTGAGGCCGGGGGAGCACGAGGGGGCGGCCTGAGCGCCCCTCGAAAAGTTTAGGGCCAAAAGAAACATGCCCGGCCTGTGCCGGGCATGTTGAGATTTGCGTGACTGATACCTAAGTGTCGCCTTTCTGTTGTCGGACAAAAGCTTCCAGAAAACCCTGAGCCTTGAGATTGGCGTCCCAAGTGCCAGCGAAGGCAATATGTTCACGCCTTAACTTGGCATTCAAGAGTGTTCTCCCCTCCTCCGTAAACGCGGAATACTGCTCGATCCCGGCGTAGTCATTACGCCAGTAGAACGGAACCAAAGTCATGTTGTCGCCGGATTCCTCGGCTTCAAAGATCATTTCAGGATCGCGCATCAAGTCGCCGTTCTGTTCTCCATAGTGGGCCAGGGAGATCGCCGAACGGTGCGAGAATCTCTTCGTATGCGTAGAAGGAGGAACTGAGGCTGAGGCCACAAGCGGCAGATGCTTCTTGAAATTTCCGGCCAATTTCCGGCCAAGCGTGAAGAGCGGGTCCCGCTAAGTGATTGAGAGATTGGTGGACCTGGTCGGGTTCGAACCGACGACCTCTTCCATGCCATGGAAGCGCGCTCCCAACTGCGCCACAGGCCCACTGCCGAAGACCAACCACCGCGATCAAGAAATGGACTGAACCCACCACAATTTTCGCCCACCTGCCCGGGATAGTCAAACCTTTGGCCCTCCGGGGCCATCTATTTTGCGAAGCATTTTGCGAAAACCGGGAAAATTAGTATCCTGAGGGGGAGTTTGCGGCGACCTCAATGAAGCAAAACCTAATCCACAACTTGCGATGGTTCTCCTTGCTGCCGCTTTTGCTGGCAGCTGGCCAAATGCTTTTCACTCAGTCGGCCGCTTCACCTCCGGTGCCCTATTCTTCAGTCAGCCAACTGAACCTGCTGCTGTCGCAATTGGAGCAGGCAGCGCAAGCAGCGCAGGTTGATCTGGCCAAGCTGCGCATCGAAAGATGGAAGGCCGACTCAGGCAGCAAACGGCAGACGGAGGCAAACGTTGAATCCCTTCAGCGCAATTTGCAGACGGCGCTGCCCGGGATTATCGGGGAGTTGAGGAACTCACCGGAGAATCTCGCCTCGACTTTCAAGCTGTACCGCAACCTGGATGCGCTTTACGACGTCTTGGGATCGGTGGTCGAGTCGGCGGGAGCGTTCGGCTCCAAGGATGAGTTCCAGTCCCTAGAAAATGACCTGAGTGCTCTGGAGAGATCGCGGCGTTCGTTTGCGGACCGCATGGAGACTTTGGCTGGTGCGAAGGAAGGCGAACTGGTCCGCCTTCGTACCGCGCTGCAGAATGCACAGGCAACGGTTAATTCTCAACCACCCAGGAAAGTGGTCGTGGACGACACTGAGCCGCCGAAGAAGGCCGTGAAGAAGAAGCCGGCCACGAAAACTGCTACCACCAAGCCGAATACGAGCACAACCCCGCAGCCGCCGCAAGCGAAGCCGCAATAAGCTTCGGGGCTTGGGCTTCAAGCCTTCACTTGGCTTCGAGCGCCGGACTAAATTCAGGCCCGTCAGGCTGGTCCCTGAATTTTCAGTTTTGGGTTTCCAGGTTCTTAAATTCTTCCTTTCAAGCGGCCGGGGCGGTGCTAACCTACTGAAATCAGGACCTCTTCCAGCGTGGAACTCTTGACCCGTCCACGGGGTCTATGTATATGAGGTGGGCAGATCTCGGTTGGTCCCGGGCCAAAAATGGGGCCACTTTTGGGTCAGGCTTGCGGGCCAAAAGAACCTATAATGGGGGGACGCCATGAGAGTCATGGCGGGAGCAACCACCTTGGGTGATCTGGCGAGTGCGATAGGGGTTCGAGCCCAGGAAGCCACGATTGTGGCCGAACTGAAGGCCGGGTCGGAGGAGGCATACGCTTGGCTGATTGGCGAGTTCCACCAGCCCATCTACAGCTTGGTTTATCGCATCGTGGCGGACCCAGCCGATGCCGCCGACACCACGCAGGAAGTTTTTCTCAAAGTCTTCCGGGGAATGAAGCATTTCCACGGTGAGTCCAGCCTGAAGACTTGGATGTACCGGATTGCGGTACATGAAGCTTGCAACCGGCGCCGCTGGTGGTTCCGGCATAAGTCGCGGGAGATGTCCATGGAACCGATGCAGGCAGATGCCGGCCCGAGCCCGCCAGCGATCAAGGACATGCTGGTGGACGAAGCAGAATCGCCCTTCGAGAGCGTAGTTCATGAGGAGATCAGGGCGCGGGTCGACGCAGAGTTGCGTCAGGTCGCGGAACCCTACCGCACCACGGTCGTGCTGCGTGATCTTGAGGAGATGTCTTACGAAGAGATTGCGGAGATCACGGAGGTTTCCTTGGGCACGGTAAAGTCGCGGCTGACCCGCGGGCGGGAGGCGCTCAGACAGCGTCTCGTCACCTACGTGCGGGAGGTTGGGCCGCAACTGGGCCTGCAGGCTCCGGTGGAGCGCGAATCGAAGATCGAAGTGTGCTCCCGGGTTTCTTCTGGCGGGGAAGTCGAGGTGATGCCATGAAGTGCGCCCAGGCCAAATCGTTGTTCTCGCCTTATCTGGACGGCGCAGTCACAGGTAAGCAGATGCGTGCCCTCGGCCAGCACCTGGAGACTTGTGCCGGCTGCGGGTGGGAGTACGTTTCGCTGCGTCAAACGCAGCAGTTGTTGTCCAAAATGGGCTCCAAGAAGGCGCCCGCCGATCTGGCGCTGAAGCTTCGCGTCGCCATTTCTCATGAGGTCGCTCAGTCCAAGCGTGCGTATCTCGGCGGCATCCTGATTCGGGTCGAGAACGCGCTTAACGCGTTTATGGTTCCGGCAACTGCGGGCTTGTCCACCGCGGTGGTGATTTTTGTGCTGCTCATGGGTTTCCTGGCGCCGTTGCAGGCCGATAATCCGGATGTTCCGCTGATGCTGTACACCGCGCCGCAACTGCAACAATCGGCCTTCAGGACGGCGCTGGATTCCATCAATGAGGATTCGCTGGTCATCGAAGCGTATGTGGATTCGAACGGCCGGGTGCAGGACTACCGGATTTTGTCGAATCCCAAGGAGTCCAGAGACTTGCTGCCGCAGGTGAAGAACATGCTGATCTTCACCACGTTTCGTCCGGCAACCTCCATGGGCAGGCCGACAGCTGGGCGTGCCGTGTTGTCTTTCTCGAAGATCAGTGTGAGGGGATAGCTCCTAGCTGCTAGCTTCTAGCGCCTAGCTGCTAGCTCCGAGCTTGGAGGCGACGCAGGTTAGCTGGGAGCTAGAAGCTAGCAGCTATCTTTGTTTGACCCTCCGCTGAGAACCCCTTAAACTACGGGTAGCCCGCATACCCCACCAGCCTGTTGGAGGTTTCCCTGGATTGTAGTTACCGACGCTCGCTCTATGCCGCCTTGATCGCACTGCTGGCGGAGCTGTCTCTGGGACAGAGCCCGCCCAAGGTGGCATTGGATACGAGCGAAACGCTGTTCACGGTGCTAACCGCCATCAACACCTGCGGATACGATCAGGAACTGGGCGTCTCCGACCCGCTGCGGTCGCAAATCCGCAGCGCGGTCGCCAAAACCATTCAGGCGTCGGACGAGAACAAGGAAGCTACGCAGGCCTTGTGCCAGTTCTACGATGAGCATCGGCAGCCAGATTCTTCGCGGACCCTGGCGCAATACCTGTCCCTCGCGCTCTACCTCGACGGACCGCCGGCGTTCGCTCCTAAAGTCAAGGAATCCGAGCTTCCGCCGGATGCCACCTCGGTGCTCGGAATCCTGCCCCTGATGCAGAAGTTCTACGACAAGGCGGGATTGCACGCCATCTGGGAGCGTCATCGCGAAGCGTACTCCGCTCTGACCGGGCGCTATCACGAGCCGCTGGCCAAGATGCTATTCGACACCGAGATTTATCTGAAGCTACCATCCGCGGGGTACCTGGGGCGCGGATTCACGGTATACATCGACCCCATGGGCGCTCCTGGTCAAACGAACGCCCGTAATTACGGGGCCGACTACTATGTGGTGATTTCTCCGGGGACCGGATCATCGCTGAAGATGGAGCAGATCCGGCACACTTATCTCCACTACCTGCTGGACCCGCTTGCGCTAAAGTATCCCACGGTCATGAAACATCTTGAACCACTGCTCGATGCAGTGAAGACCGCCCCCATGGACGAAAGCTTCAAAACCGATGTCTCACTTCTGGTCACCGAGTGTTTAATACGGGCGATCGAAGCACGTACGGCGGGATCGGGTAGGATGTCCGAGACGCAACGGGAGCAGGCGGTGGAGGATTCTGTGGGGCAAGGGTATATCCTGACCCGCTACTTTTATGAGGCACTGATCCAGTTCGAGAAAGACCCAGCGGGACTGCGCAACGCCTATGGGGAGATCGTGGGCGACATCCCAGTGGGAAAGGAAGAAAAGCGTGCGGCGCAAATCCAGTTTGCCACCAAGGCGGCCCCCGAACTGTTGCACCTGTCCCGCCCCATGGAAGGCAAGCTGCTGGTGACCGCGGAGCAGCGTCTTTCCGCCGGCGACACCAATAGCGCCCAGAAACTGGCGCAGGAAGCGCTGGATGAGAAGAATGAAGATCCAGGCCGGGCTCTGTTCATCCTGGCGCAAGTTGCGACCATGAACCGGGACATGCAAGGCGCGCGCAATTATTTTCAGCGGGCTTTGGAGGTAGCGCTCGAACCCAAGGTCGTGGCCTGGTCTCATATCTACCTGGGAAGAATATTCGATTTGCAGGAAGACCGTGCCGCGGCACTGGATCATTACCGGGCTGCACTCAGCGCCGGTGCGTCCTTGCCCGAAGCCAAAGCCGCCGCGGAACGCGGGCTGCAGCAAGCTTATGAACCGCCCAGCCATCCCCAGTAGGGCGCGGCTGGCAGTGTGACGGAATCTAGGAATATACGTTCTCAGAAATCGCAACCAAGGAGAGAGCATGAAGCAAGGAGCGATGGTAGTCGTGATGCTGGCGCTGGCCACTTTTGTATTTGCCCAGTACCAGGCGCCTGCCACACAGAATCAGCCAGCGGCACAAGCGGGCGCGGCGCAGTCAGGAGCAGCGCAACAAGGCGCGGCGCAACCGGCACCACCCCAGGGGAAACGGCCGCCGCAAGCCAAGACCCAGCCTGAGTTTGACGCTTACAAGGCCGCGGTGGCCAGCACCAATGACCCGGCTGCCATGGAAAAAGCGGCGGACGAGTTCGCCGCCAAGTATCCCGACAGCGAATTGCGCACCATTTTGTACCAGATGGCCATGCGCAGCTATCAGGGCACCAACAATGGTGACAAGATGCTGGCGATGGGGCGGAAGGTGTTGGCCCTCGATCCAGACCAGACGGAGGCACTGCTGGGCGTGGCCGAGGTTCTGGTGGAACGCACTCGAGATTCCGATCTCGACAAGGACCAACGCTGGGATGAGGCCAGCAAGCTCGCGCAGCACGCGTTGGAGACCATCGACAACATCGCCGTCCCGGCCGGTACGCCTCAGGAAAAAGTGGATGCTTATAAAGGCTTCCTGCGATCCAGCGCGTATTCCATCTTGGGTACTTTGCAGTTCAACAAGGAAAAGTATTCCGACGCGGAGAGCGACTTCCGTAAGTCCATTGACGCCCTCCCATCCCAGCCCGATCCCGTGGTGGTACTGCGGCTGGCGCTGGCCCTGGACAAGCAGGGAAGGTATCCGGACGCATTGAAGGAAGCCAACCGTGCCGTGGAATTGACACAAGAAAGCACAACCGCGGGATCTTTGGCGCGCAAAGAACGTGACCGATTAATCCAACTTACAGGAGGGAATAGCGCCGCTCCGGCTGCGAAACCGCCTGCGGGTGCTCAAAACCAGGCGCCGCCCAAGGACTAAGCCGGCGGGATTGCGCGCGCAGGCTCACTTGCGGGGGATCGCTTCGACCTCCTGGACCGTTCGGCGGCAAATACGACTGGGCTCGAAGCCCTGCCCTCTGTCTGCCAGAGTTTTCGAACACTTCTTCAGCTTCTCCGATCATGAAGTCACACAACATCACGACATTGGAAGGGGTTCTGGGACACCACTTCGCGCGCCCGGAACTGATCGAGCAGGCGCTGACCCACACCTCCCAGGCACGAGAACTGGAGGCTCTTAGGCCACTGGAAGGTAAACGCGTGGGCGATAACGAACAGCTCGAGTTCCTGGGAGACGCGGTTTTGGGATTTGTTACCACAGAGGAATTGTTCCACCGCTTCCCGCATTTTCGGGAAGGAGAACTTTCCAAACTGCGGGCTCATCTGGTGAGCGAAAAACACTTGATCCGAGTGGCGCAGGAGTTGGAACTCGGTCATTACCTGCGGCTGGGACGAGGCGAGGAAAAAAGCGGGGGCCGCAATAAGACCGCCCTGCTGGTGGATGCTCTGGAAGCCGTTCTGGCCGCGATGTACCTGGATGGAGGACTGGAGACGGCTCGACGCCTGGTGCTGCAGCGTATCGTCGCGCCAGAGCTGGAACGGATCGCTCTGAACGGCAGCAGTCTGCCGGTAACCGATTACAAGTCGGCGCTACAGGAGAAGCTGCAGGCCATCGGGCTTCCGCAGCCTTCGTACGTGCTGGTGAAGGAGCGCGGACCGGAACACAGCAAGACTTTTACGGTTGAGGCCCGGTTGCAGTCGCCAGACATTCCGGTCAAGGCCGAATTCGTGGGCCGCGCCGAGGGCTCGACGAAGAAGAACGCGGAACAGGATGCAGCGCGGCAGGTGCTCGAATATCTGGCATCACAGCCCGACGAGTCCAACGGCCGGGCGCAGCGCAAGGGGCGGTAGTCAGATCATGACGGAAGTGAGCGGGAAGCCGCATGCCGATGGATTGACTTCTTTGCAGTCGTTGCTGGCGACTGTAGTGATTGCCGTCTTCGTCATCACGTTCATCGTGCAGGCTTTCCAGATTCCTTCCGAATCGATGGAGAACACGCTGCTGATCGGGGACTATCTGCTGGTGGACAAGCTGCGCTATGGCGGGGGCGGGCTCTGGGATCATCTCATGCCGTACCGGCCGGTACGCCACGGCGACATCATCGTCTTCAAGTATCCCGTCAATCCAGCACAGCATTTCGTGAAACGCGTCATTGCTTCTCCCGGGGACCGCGTGCGGCTGGTGAATCGGAGAGTCTACGTGAATGGCATTCCGCTGCGGGAGCCATATGTCCGCTATAGCGGACGGGTGCATGACGTATTTCGGGACGACTTCCCCCAATTGAAGATGCCCGTTCCCGAGGTGGAAGCGGACTGGTCGCAGGAAATGGAGAAACTGGTGGAAGATGGCCAACTGATTGTCCCGGAGGGAAGCTATTTCGTAATGGGCGACAACCGGGATGACAGCCGGGACAGCCGCTATTGGGGTTTTGTGCCGCGAGAGAATATCGTTGGGCGGCCTTTGCTCATCTATTGGTCCGTGAGGAATGCAGATCAGGGCATGCCGGTTTCTCCCACCCTAGGTGATAAACTCTTTCACTTCGCCTACGCGGTGACCCACTTGTTTCAGATCACGCGCTGGGACCGAACGTTTCGATTAGTCAGCTAAGGGGCGAAACACCGCCTTGCAGCGAGAAAAATCCTGGTGGCCAAGAAAGAAATCAAGCAGGAAGAAAAACCGCGCGAAACTACAGTCGAGTTTCTGGCCTCGCTGGCGGCGGTGCTGGTGACGGGCCTGTTCATTATTACGTTCATCTTGCAGGCTTTTGAGATTCCTTCCAGCTCCATGGAGAACACGCTGCTCATCGGCGACCACGTGTTTGTGAATCGCGTGCAGTTCGCGCCGCCGACGCGCTGGACCGGTCCCCTGCTTCCCTACCGGGAGATACGGCGTGGCGACATTGTGGTCTTTCTTTCGCCGGCGGAAGCCGGGCTCTACGTGGTGAAGCGGATCATGGGCATCCCCGGAGACCGCATCCGCCTGCGCGACGGCGTAGTGTATCGCAACGGCGGAAAGCTGGAGGAGCCGTATGTCATCCCCCATAAGAGCACGGATGGCTACGATGCCAATCGCTCCTACCGCGAAAACTTTCCTGCGGTGATGCCCTCGGATTTCAACAATTTGACCCCGGCCTGGCAATTGGCCCTGCCGCAACACGTCCAGGGTGATGACCTCGTGGTGCCGCCTGACAGTTATTTCGCCATGGGCGACAACCGCGACGTGAGCTACGACAGCCGCTTTTGGGGATTCATTCCGCGGGAAAACGTGATCGGGCGGCCTATGTTCATCTACTGGTCGTTTGAGACACCGCCCAACCAGTACCAGCACACGGCCATCAGCGAGCGGCTGGGATTCCTGGCACATGTGATCCTCCATTTCTTTGACGAAACCCGCTGGCGGCGTACGTTCAGGGTGGTGCGGTGAAATTTCTACGGTCCAAACGCGGCATGGTGATGGCAGGTATGGTCCTGCTGCTGGCGCTGTTCCTGGTGAGGCCCGGGGCGGGAAGGCTGCGGACGCAAATCGTCCGGTCCATCAGCCTGGCGCTAGGACGGCAGGTAGATGTCGGCTCGGTATATATTCGGTTGCTGCCCCGGCCCGGCTTTGATCTCAAGAACTTCGTCGTGCACGATGATCCGGCGTTCAGCGCCGAGCCCGTACTGCGCGCCGTGGACGTCACGGCTGCGGTGCGCATAGCTTCTCTGTTGCGCGGACGGTTGGAGATTGCACGTCTGAGCCTGACTGAGCCCAGCCTCAACCTGGTGCGCAACCCCGAAGGACAGTGGAATCTCGAGAATCTCCTTGAACGGGCGGCCAAAACTCCGGTCGCGCCCACCGGCAAGGCCAAGACAGAATTACGCCAGGGATTCCCCTACATTGAGGCTGAGGGAGGCCGGATCAACTTCAAGTTTGGCCAGGAGAAGAAGCCCTACGCGCTGACTGAGGCGGACTTCGCTTTATGGCAGGGTTCGGAAAACGCATGGAGCATGCGCCTGAAAGCGCGCCCGCTTCGGACCGATGTCAATCTCACCGACACAGGACTGATCAGTGTTAACGGATCATGGCAGAGGGCGGGGAGCCTGCGCGAAACGCCTCTGACGTTCAGCCTGCAGTGGGATCGCGCACAACTTGGCCAGGTCACCAAGCTGGCTTACGGCAGCGACAGGGGCTGGAGAGGCGCTGTCCGGGTTTCTGTAACGCTGGCGGGTACGCCCGCGGATCTCAGCGTGGAGAGCAACGCTTCCGTGCAGGACTTCCGCCGCTATGACATCGTTGGTGGCGGCGCTCTACGGCTGGCGGCGCAGTGCAGCAGCCACTACAGTTCGGTGGATCACACACTTTCCAGTGTTGCCTGCCGGGCACCGGTGGGGGATGGCGCCATCACGGTAGATGGCAGCATTGCCGGCCTGGCGGGTGCTCGGATTTACGAATTGGTCCTGATTGCCCAGGGCGTGCCCATACAATCGCTGGTTGAACTCGCACGTCAGGCTAAGAAGGACATACCCAATGATCTTGTGGCCACCGGCAAGCTGGACGCGAATGTCAAAGTGCGGCGGCAAAGCGAAGCAGACGAGAACGACGTGGTCTGGGAAGGAGGAGGCGAGACCCTAGGCTTCCGTCTGGGATCGCGGCTCACGCACACAGAACTGCTTCTGGGCAGAATCCCTTTCGCAGTTTCTCCGGGCGGGGATCTGGAGCTCAATACGAAGAAGATGCGCGGCCGGGGTGAAAGAGAGGCTGTGCTGTTGCCGGCCGAGACCCATTTGGACGTTGGCCCAGTCAGCCTGGCGTTGGGAAGGCCGTTGCCTGCCTCGGTGCGCGGTTGGATTTCCCGCTCAGGGTACAACCTTGTGATCCAGGGAGATGCCCAGGTGCGGCGGCTGCTCCAGTTGGCGCGGACGGTGGGATTGCCCGCTCCGCAGCCCACCGCCGATGGAGTGGCGAAGATCGATCTGCAGATCGCCGGCGCCTGGTCGGGATTCATGGCACCGAGAGCAGTGGGAAAAGCACAACTGCACTCCATCCGTGCGGAAGTCCGCGGCTTTAATGCGCCGCTGGAAATCTCCTCCGCGAGTCTGCTGCTGGCGCAGGACGAGGTCAAGGTTCAGGACGTGACAGCTTCAGTTGCGGGCAGCACGTGGACTGGCTCGCTGGTGCTGCCTCGGCAGTGTGCCCTGCCTGACACCTGTCCTGTGCGTTTCGATCTGCAAGCTGACGAGATCGCAACCGATGAACTGAATCAGCTACTCAGTCTTCATCCCCACAAGCAGCCGTGGTATCGCTTTCTCTCTTCCTCGCCGCAGCCGGGGACATCTTATCTGGCATCGCTGCATGCCATTGGGAAGCTCACGGCAAATCGGGTGGCGATTCACAAGTTGGTCGCCGGGCGGGTCTCGGCCAACGTCGAATTGGAGGACGGCATGCTGCGACTTTCCGATCTTCGTGGAGATGTACTGGGCGGCAGGCACTTGGGCGAATGGAAAGCGGATTTTACGACCAAGCCACCCGTGTATAGCGGCAGCGGCACACTGGAGCGGGTTGCACTGGGACAGTTGGCCGAGGCCATGCATGATGGCTGGGTTACGGGGACGGCAAAAGCGACTTATCAGGCGACGACTTCCGGTTTAAACGCGGCTGAGTTGTTCTCGTCCGCTACTGCGACAATACAGGTGGAAGTGCGCGATGGCTTGCTGCCTCACATCGCGTTGACCAGTGGGACTGGCCCGCTGCACATGCATCGTTTCACGGGACGATTCCTTCTACAGGAGGGAAAGTTCGAGATCGAAGCAGGCAAACTGGAGACCCCGGGCGGCATCTATCAGGTAAGTGGCACTGCATCTCTGGGTGGTACCTTGGACGTAAAGCTGGTCCTCGATGGCGCGCACGGCTTTAGTATCACAGGCACGCTGACCGAACCGCACGTGGCGCCTGCGACCGTTCCCGAGACTCAAGCCGCCCTGAAACCATGAGGACTTTGCTGGCGCTTCCTCTCGCTGCTTTTTTTTTCGCCACCTTCGCAGAACACCCCCTGGCGCAAACCAAGTCTTCCTCGAACTCCGGCGCGGTCACGAGCATGGAGCGCAAGTTGCAACACGTCGAGGGCAACGGCGCATTGGCGCACCCGGATCAGACGCCAACTGAGTTTACCGAACAGGAGATCAACGCATACTTCGCGGCCGGGAAGATCAATCTGCCCGCGGGCGTGCGGTCGGTCACGTTCCAGGGCCAGCCGGGAGTTGTGACCGCGACGTCACGCGTAGATTTCGACCTGCTCAAGGCAGGAAAGAATTCCTCCAATCCCCTGCTCTCGCTCTTCAGCGGCGTGCACGATGTTGTGGTGACGGCCGATGCGTACGGCGTTAAAGGACAGGGCAGGGTACACGTAGACTCGGTGTCGCTGGATGGTGTGGAGATTCCTCGCTTCGTGCTGCAACTCTTTGTGGAGAAGTATCTTCAGCCCAAGTACCCCAACGTGGGGCTGGATTCGCGGTTTGAGCTGCCGGACAGGATTGACAAAGCCACGGTCGGAAGCCATAAACTTATGGTTACCCAGAGGTGAGAGATTAAGATGCGAGCGTTTGACGAGTTCCTCGAAAACGAAGCCGGAAACTTCTTTGCCGTACCAGACGAGCAGCAGCGTGACGAAGCGCACGCTTTTCAGTCAGCATCCGTAGCCTCGGTTGCAAGGTCTGAGGAGACAGATCAAGCGCATCACGGCACGTAGCCCGCTCCCCGCAGCACCTTCCCGGGCAGCGCTCCCGTCATTTTCTCCTGATCGATCACGGGGACGCCGTTCACCAGCACATACTCCATTCCCTGCGACAACTGGTTGGGATTCTCGTAGGTGGCTACGTCGTGTACCGTCGCCGGATCAAAGATCACGACGTCGGCCCACATACCGGCCTTCAGCACGCCGCGGTCGGTCAGCCGCAGGCGCTGTGCCGGCAGGGCTGAGAATTTGCGGATTGCATCTTCCAACGTGAGCTTCCTTTCTTCACGAACATATTTGCGCAGGATGCGGGGAAACGTGCCGTAGGCCCGTGGATGGGGATGCTCTTGGCCGAGAATTCCTTCGGGCGATGTGCCGGAAGAGTCGTTGTCGATGGAAACCCATGGCTGTTGCAGTGTTAGGGCAACGTCGGGCTCGGACATGGCGAAGCCTACAATTTCGGCGGTGGGGTCCTGAATCAGAAGATCGAAGATCGCATCGATCGGATCTTTGCCCCATTGCCGGGCAATCACGTCCATCGTTTTGCCCTGCAAGCTCAACAGAGCGGGATTGCGCACCAGAGAAATCAAAATAGACTCGGGTCCGGGCAGCGACTGCCATTCGTTGTCCCAGTCCTTGCTGGGCGTCATCATTTCCCGGCGGATACGCGCGCGAAGAGCCGGATCTTTCAAACGTTCCACCATTTTGGCGTCGCCACCGTCGTGCACCCACGGCGGCACGATAGCGGAAAAGCTGTTGGACCAAGCGGTGTAAGCGTAGGTATCAGCCGCGATGTCCAAGCCGGCATCGCGGGCACTTTGGATCTTGGCCGCTACCTCCGGCATGCGGCCCCAGTTGTGCTTGCCATCAGTTTTGAGATGCCAAATTTCGACGGGAATATGAGCTTCTCCGCCGATGCGTATGGCCTCATCGATCGCCGGGATGATGGCATCGCTTTCGTTGCGTATATGCGTGGCGTAGATGCCGCCTGACTTGGAAGCTTCCGCCGCAAGTGCGATCAACTCTTCCGTGCTGGCGTACGGAGCCGGTGCGTACATCAGGGAGGTGGAGACTCCAACCGCGCCATCGCGCATGGCCTGCCGTACCAGTTCCTTCATCTGCTCGAGTTGTGCGGGCGTGGGCTGCTTGTCCTCCTCGCCCAGCACCATGCGCCGCACTTGGGTGGCTCCCACGTAGGTGGCAAGATTAATTCCCACGCCCTGCTTCTCCAAGCGGGCAAAATATTGCCGCAGCGTGCGCCAGTCGGGCGTGATGTGGTAGTGATCGTAGTCGGCGCGGTCGGCCTGGATGATGGCGCCATTCAACGGCGCTACCGATCCGCCTTCGCCGGTGATTTCGGTGGTGATGCCCTGGTAGATTTTCGAGGGCAGGCGCGGATCGACCAGGATGGTCAGCTCAGACTGTCCCAGCATGTCGATGAAACCCGGCGCCACAACTTTGCCCTGTGCATCAATCGTGCGAGTACGAGGCGTGCCGCTCAGATTGCCGATGGCAGCGATCTTGCCGGCGCGAATGCCGAGGTCGCCGGAATACCAGGGCGAGCCCGTGCCATCGATAATGTGGCCGTTGGTGATGATGACGTCGAAGGGCTGCGGCGAACCCGGCGTCTGTGCCCGCAACAGCTGAACTCCCGCCAGCATCAAGATAGCTGCGAACAAATGTTTTCTCAGTTTCTGAAAAGCACTGCTCCCCATGGTTTTCTCCCTGTTCGAAAATAAGGCAATCAGCACTCAGCATTCAGCCAGTTCAAATGAATCTTCGGGCCAGTCATCTTCGGGCTAATCATCCTCGGGCTAATCATCTTCGGGCTAATCATCTTCGGGCTAATCATCTTCGGGCCAATCATCTTCGGGCCAATCAATGAACTGCCTTAGCACTTTGCGTCACTGGCTCTCGCCGGAGCAAAACCATGCCCAACGCGACCCACACCCCCAACGCCAGCCATTCATATCCGCTGAAGTGCCCGGGAATGCCAGGGACAACCTTGATCAGAATCATGAGCAGCCCGACCGTCACTCCGACAGCGGCCACGAAGCGCTCGCGTGGCGCCGGTCCCATCCGGTAATAGGCCGCACACGCCGCCAGCCATCCCGCTGCGGAGGCCACCGAGCCGACTTCGGTAATGGGCACGAGAATCGCATCGCCCAGAAACATACACGCCGCTGTGGCGAGTCCCACACAGATCACGGCGACTGATGGAGTCTGATTCTGTGGGTGTACCTGGGCGACTCGGCCATCTACCAGGCCACGGCGTCCCATGGCGAAAAATAGCCGGCTGGCTGCAATAAAGTTTCCGTTGAACACTTTGAAGAGCGAAAGCAGCGCCGCCGCCAGAATAATGCTCACGATCCAGCGCGAACCGACGGCGCGCTCAAAGGCAACCGCAGTCATGAACTTTTCGTGCGTGAGTGCCTTCCACGGAGCGACGTACCCGACGGCTGCGATCACGATGGTATAAAACAGAATGCCCACGATGATGGCCATCCAGATCGCCTTAAAAAATCCCCGCGCGCGGAAGTCAGGGCTGGCTTCTTCGGCTGCTTTGGCGACCGACTCGTAGCCGGTCATGAAGTAGGGCACAATTTGCAGCACCAGCAGCACAGATACAAAAGCACCGTGGGTGAACAGAGGCGGGAAATTTCGTGGCGAGCCCTTGCTGACGCCGAAAGCGACAAAGATCACGAAGAGCGCAAGCGTTCCAAAAGCAGTCCAGTTTTGGAAGGTAGCGCTCAGGCGGATGCCGCGATAATTCAGCAGGGTGAGAAGCGCTGTCAATCCCAGGCCGATGATTAGGTGCGGCAAGTAAACTGGGCGGCCGGCGATGCGGTAAAGTTCCATCGAGTCCAGCGCGGGAAAGATATAGCCTGCGATCCTGCCCACAGCCACCGCTTCCCACGGGCACACGATGAAGTAGGCCAGGATTATCATCCAGCCCGTGGCAAAGCTGACGAACCTGGGGAAGACCTTGGCCGTGTAAGCGACCTCGGCGGCCGCGTCGGGGATCGCCATGACCAACTGGCCGTAGACGTAGCCGATGGGGAGCAGCAGCGCTCCGCCGATGGCAAATCCCAGCACGCCGCCCAGCGGTCCGCCGCGCAGTAGCCAGTCATCCATGATGACCAGCCAGCCGACTCCAACCATCGTGCCCCACCCTAAGGTGAAGTAGTCAACGACGCGGAGTTTGCGGGCAAGGGTAGTCAAAGGATTTTCTTTGGCGATGTCATTCTGAGCGAAGCGAAGAACCCTATGCATTTGGAGTGCTGCGGATGAATACATAGGTCCTTCGCTGCGCTCAGGATGACAAGACTAGAAAAGGCACAGCAACTCATACAACAAGTTTGCGGCAAGCAGCGAAGTGATCTCGCCGTTATCGTAGGGCGGGGAAACTTCCACCAGGTCGCATCCCACCAGCTTCAGACCCTTGAGGCTGCGCACCAGATCCAGGATCTGAGCGCTGGAAAGACCGCCCACTTGCGGCGTGCCCGTACCAGGGGCAAACGCCGGGTCTACTACATCAATGTCCAGCGTGATGTAGACAGGCCGCTTGCGTAGTTTCTTTAAATGGCGTTTGACCAGCTCGACCCCGCTACGGTGAAACTCCTCTGAAGTGACGATCTGAATACGATGCTTGTGGGCGAAATCGAAATCAGCGTCTGAGTACACCTGCCCGCGCAGTCCAACCTGCAACCCGCAGCCTTCCTCGATTAATCCTTCTTCAACCGCGTACTTGACCGGCGTGCCGTGGGAGTGCGGGCTGCCGAAGTAACCGCTCCAGGTGTCGCCGTGTGCGTCGAGCTGGACAAAAGCGACCGGCCCGAACTGCTTGTGGATGGCCCGCAGGATGGGCAACAGAATGGAATGGTCTCCGCCCACGCACACTGGCCGCGCGCCCGCACGGAGTACGTCACCGAGCTGTTCGGTGATGCGGCGGTAGGTGTCTTCGATGGAGAGGGGGTTGATAGAGAGGTCGCCGAAGTCGGCAATACGCCATTTTTCAAACGGATTGACCTTCAGCACCGGGTTCCAGGGCCGAATCATGGCCGACTGCACACGGATATTGCGTGGTCCGAAACGTGGTCCGGGACGGTATGTAGTCCCGCCGTCAAATGGAACTCCGATGAGCGCGATGTCCAGTTCTTCCGCGCGCGGGATGTGCGGCAGCCGCATGAATGTGGGCACACCGGAAAAGCGCGGGTGGACCAGCGCGTCCACCGGCTGAGGATGCGGCTTCGTACTCTTCTTGGGTTTCATAAGGTGGCGCGAATTATAAAGCATAGCGCTGAACTGTAGGCCCCTCCAACCCTCGCCAGCACAGCTTTAGCCGACCGTTATGCTATGTTCTTACTTTCCCGGATAACCAGGCGAGGCGGCTATGCCCCGATACGAATATCGTGTTCTCAACCCGAACCCGGCAGCGGAAAAGACGTTTTTGACATGGATTGACCGGCTGGACCAGGAGTTTATGAACCGTGATTCCGAGCACCGCAGCAACGTGGCCCGCGATGCCCTGTACCAGCTTTATTTCGGCCGCCCGTATGCGGCACCCGGTGCCTCGGCGCCGCTGGCGGAGCAGGTACTGATCCACTCCTTTGATCCGCGCAACGCCACACTCGAGCCCGAATACTACGGCGATGTGGATGCCGCCAAGTATGCCGAGCGCAAGGCGCTCATCTGGTTCTGGATGATGTACGACCGTTCTCCTGTGGGCTTGAACCACTGGCTGGGATTCCGCATGCGCGCCATGCTGGCCCGCCACGTGTTCAAGCACTGCGGCCAGAACGTGAAAATTTTTCATGGCGTGGAGATTTCGTTCGGCTACAACCTGACCGTCGAGGACAACTGCACCATCCACAAATATGTGCTGCTCGATGACCGCGGCGAGATCATTATTCATGAAGGATCGTCGATCTCCGATTACGCCAACGTTTACTCTCACGCTCATGATCTCAATGACGGCATGATCGTCACCAACCACAAGACCGAGATTGGTCCCAAGGCTCGTATCACATACCACGCCACGGTGCTGAGCGGGGTGAAAGTAGGCGAACATGGGATGGTCGGCTCGATCGGCGTGGCCTCGAAAAATGTTGAGCCGTTCCATGTGGTGGCGGGAGTCCCGGCGAAGCCGGTGAAGGTAAAGCCAATCGCACCAGAGGAACTGCGGAAGGCATTTGAAAAGCAATAGAGCAATGGGTTTCCGCCCCAATCGTTCGCCGGGGTCACCGGCTGGGGAAACCACACGGAATCCGCGCTGCGCGTGTTAGTATCGAAGCCAATCTTGCATGACCCTGCAACATGTTGACATCCTGTTCCAGTTGATCGTGTTTCTGTTTGCGATCAGCGTGCACGAGTCGGCGCATGCCTGGATGGCCAATCTCCGCGGCGATCCGACCGCCCGCATGCTGGGCCGGATTTCGCTGAATCCCATCCGCCACATTGATCCCGTCGGAACGATTTTGCTGCCCGCAGTCGCTCTCTTCACCGGCCTCAAGGTGATAGGCTGGGCCAAACCCACTCCAGTGGACCCACGCAACTTCCAGAATCCTGTTCTCGATGACATTCTGACCGCCGTGGCGGGGCCGGTCAGCAACTTCGTGGTGGCGACAGGTGCTGCACTTGTGCTGGGAACCATTGCCTTCGTTGCACCGGACGGACGGCCGATTGTTAGGGGAGTCGTCAGCGGTTTTGTGTTGAGTAATTCTTCCCTGGTGCCAATGAGCCTGCTGCTTTATGAACTCATGTTTATAAACATCGTTCTCGGTGTCTTCAACCTTATTCCAGTGCCGCCGTTGGACGGGAGCCACGTACTGCGTCATTTCCTCTCCGAGAGCGTGCGGCGTGTCTATGACACGGTGGGAATTTTCGGATTGATCGCTTTGGTCTATGCTGGCGGGGATTTACTGTTTCGGCCGATTCGCCCAGTTCTGGAGCTTTACCGTTCCATCCTGATGAGAGTCTGATGCCTGCTCGCTCCAATCATCGCAAACGCGTGCTCAGCGGTATGCGCGCCACCGGGAAGCTGCACCTGGGAAATTATGTGGGCGCCCTGGACAACTGGGTGCGCATGCAGGACCAGTACGAGTGCTTTTTCTTCGTGGCCGACTGGCACGCACTCACGACCGACTACGCCGATACTTCACAGATCAAAGAGAACTCGGTAGAAGTCCTGCTCGACTGGCTGGCCGCCGGGCTCGATCCCGAGCGCTGTACCATGTTCATCCAGTCGCATGTCCCTCAGCACGCCGAATTGCATTTGTTGTTTTCCATGATCACACCGCTGGGCTGGCTGGAACGGGTGCCGACTTACAAAGAGCAGCGCGAGAACATTACGGAGAAAGACCTGGGCACTTACGGATTTCTCGGTTACCCGGTGCTGCAGGCGGCGGACATCCTCATTTACAAGGGCGATTTTGTGCCGGTGGGCGAAGACCAGGTGCCGCACGTGGAACTAACCCGCGAAATCGCGCGAC
>WNFB01001335.1_pt1 | contig 20943 bp, 21 predicted proteins | sample 5400501 | NCBI WGS metagenome assembly WNFB01 (sample SAMN13153341, study PRJNA577476) | soil metagenome | isolation source: 200 cm saprolite under Douglas fir tree site 2 hole 1 | place: USA:California | collected 2015-04-18 | reverse complement strand
CTGTATCAGAGGTATGCGGTTGATGCTGAGCCTGAGCAGCTCCCGTCAAAGCGGTCGCAGCCGCCGCCTTGCCGGTCATGTCCCCGCCTTCTTCATAGTTCCAGGAAGATTTGTCGTAGACCTTAGTGGCGGGATCGAAGCCGGAGTAGAGTCCATCGTCGGGAAGCTTAAAACCTTCCTTGATGATGAACGCCGCGTTCGTGTAATTGAGCAGGTAATCGTGGGCAAGACGATTGTTCTGGATGGCGTAGTTAATCAGCCCGCCCAGGAAGGCGATATCGGTGCCGGCGCGAATTTGGAGGAAGAGATCAGCGGTAGCGGCGGTTCGCGTCAGGCGCGGATCGACCACAATCATTTTGGCATTGCGGTGCAGCTTCGCTTCAATCGGCCATTTGAAACCGCAGGGGTGGTTTTCCGCTGGATTGCCGCCCATGATCAACATCATGTCGGTGTTCTTGATGTCGATCCAGCCATTGGTCATCGCCCCGCGTCCGAATGTTGGTCCCAAACTTGAGACCGTGGGGCCGTGTCAAACCCGGGCCTGGTTTTCCAGGTAGCAGACTCCCAGGCTGCGCATGGTCTTGACGACCAGATAATTGAACTCGTTGGTGTCGGTGCAGCCGCCGGTAAACGCCATGCCTTCGCAGCGGTTCACAGTACGGCCCTGCGAGTCTTTTTCGAGGAAGGTGTCGTCGCGAGTTTTCTTCACCCGCTGCGCGATCTCGTTGTAAGCGTCCTCCCAGGAAATATCCTGCCAGTGATCGGAGCCGGGACGCCGCACCTGCGGCTTCAGTAACCGGCGATCATTCAAGATGTCCTGCTGGAGTGACGAGCCTTTGGGGCACAGGGTCCCGCGATTGATGGGGTGGTCCGGATCACCCTCCACGTGCACCACCTGCGGAATGGCATTCTTAGCCTTGTCGCCGAGCGTATAGATGATGACGCCGCAACTCACTGAGCAATACGGGCAGGTGCTGCGGGTTTCCGTAGCCCGGGAAATCTTTAGGCTTTGGGTTTGGGCATACACCGGAGCGAGGTCGAATCCCAAGGCGGATAGACCCACACCACTGACGAGACTACCTTTGAGGAAGGTCCTGCGGGAGAGTTCCATATCGCGGCCTCCACAATTCGTTCGAGAGAAGAGCCTTCAACCTTTCAAAAGGCTGAGTGGAGATGCGTCAGACGTTTTCGCCCAGAGGGCGCTGCGAAAAAACACGCCAGCAATATAGCTCCAACTGTGGCAAACAGTCAATGCCTATGGACCTACACTGGACAGTTCGCGGCTCGGCTCCGCTGCCGCGGCGGAAGTGCAGCACAGATTCTGTGCCTGGACATTGCACCCTGAGGCGTCCGGGCTGATAATCGGGGTCATGGCAAAAGCTTCCTGGCAACGGCGCATTCAGCGGGCGAAAGAGTTAACCAGCCAGCGCCCGTTTGCTGCGGAGATTCTGGGCTTCTACGTCCAGGTGGCCCGCTTCCAGGAAGGCTTTTATCAACGCTTGGAAAACGCATCCCAAGGCAAGACAGAAATCGCGCCGCAGGGACGCTTGTCCGGTCCGCCCGAATTGCGGGAACTTGTGTCCAGCTTCGGCATGTTCCTATCGGTGGTCGAAGCCAGCGGTCCTGCCCGCCTGGCCGAAATGGCTCGTGACCTGCGCCACCGAGGCGACGAGGCGTGGTCCAATTGTCTGGATACTTGCTGGTCAGGGACACAACCCTCGCCCGCCGCCCCTCAGGAGTTTCTGGGGCGCGCATTTCTGCAGCCGTACGCCGAATTCGTACGCTCTCGAATCGCCACGCAGTGGAATGGGTACACCTATTCACTGTGCCCCTTCTGCAATCGCAAGCCGGGTTTGGGAATTTTACGTCAGCTGAGCGACAGCGCGCGGCGCTCGCTGATGTGCTCCTTCTGCGCAGCCGAATGGGAGTTCCGCCGGATTGTTTGTCCGGGATGCGGTGAGGAAGATAATCGAAGGGTGCCTGTCTATATCGCAGCTGAGTTCGACTATGTCCGGGTGGAGTGTTGTGACACCTGCAAGAATTACATCAAAACCGTGGACCTGACCAAGAATGGCCTCGCGGAACCGGTCGTCGATGAAATCGCTTCCGCTCCACTTGATCTCTGGGCACAGGAGCATGGGTATTCGAAATTGGAGCTCAATGTGGTGGGGATGTAGAGCGTGATGTGTTCGCGGACTCGCTATGTCTATGACATATGCATACACGGCCATTGTTGATAGCGATGTTCCACGTGCATCCACTCCGATTTTCCAGCACATGCTTGACACCTATTCCAGCGAGTCGAACAAAGTGATTTCGGTGTGGCGGGCGTTCGCACAAGATGACATGGCTTTTCGGCCTCATCTACGTTCCAGTAGCGTGCAAGAGATCATGAAGCACCAACTCTTGTCAGAGAGGCGCTTCTTTGGAGAGTTCCTGGGATTACCTGAGCCAGCGCCCTCGGATGTGCTCCCAAAGGAACAGACCCCCGCAAGCTATGCAGGGCGAATGCGCGATCTTGCGGCTCCACGCCTGGGGTTTCTTGCATCGCGCAATGAAGATTGGTGGCTGGAGAGCGTTCCTTTCTTCGATGTTCAGCGCGAACGAATCTGGATTTTCTGGCGTCGTGTGCTGCACACTGCGCACCACCGCACCCAGCTCACTGTCTATTTGAGGCTTCTAAACAAAGAAGTGCCGCCCACCTATGGTCCGACGGCCGATATTTCATGGGAAGGCGCCGATCCCACTCGCTCGGTTGACGCTGCAGGACGCAAATAATTATGGACGCGCAGATTCTTGATCAGTTCCGCACGATCGTAGGTCGTGGGTTGATCACCGAACCTTCCCAACTCCACACCTACGAATGCGATGGGTTGACCAACTTTCGGGTCATGCCTCAGGCAGTTCTGCTTCCCGTTTCCACGGAGGACGTTCAGGCGATCGTGCGTATCTGTCATCGCGAAAAGATCCCTTTTGTCGCCCGCGGCTCGGGTACGGGACTCAGCGGCGGCGCCCTGCCCGTGGAAAAGGGCATACTGATCAGCCTCGCCCGCATGAACCGCATTCTAGAAGTCGATCTCCCCAATGCGCGGGTGGTCGTGGAGCCAGGCGTCATCAATGCGGATGTCACGCAGCGCGTTGCGCCCTATGGATACTTCTATGCGCCCGATCCTTCTTCGCAGTCAGTATGCAGTATCGGCGGCAACGTCGCGGAGAACTCGGGCGGCGCCCACTGTCTGAAATACGGATTCACGACTACGCACGTCCTGGCGCTTGAAGTAGTCCTTCCCGATGGATCGCTCGTACATCTGGGCAGCCGGGCAGTCGATCGCCCCGGCTATGATTTGCCGGGCATCTTCGTGGGCTCGGAAGGCACGCTCGGAATTGCGACGAAGGTTGTGCTGCGCATTGTGAAGAAACCCGAGGTGATCCAGACTTTGCTCGCGGCGTTTAATTCCACAAATGAAGCAGGGGCAGCGGTCAGCGAGATTATTGGGGCAGGAATGTTGCCTGCGGCGATCGAGATGATGGACAACCTTGCGATTCAGGCAGCTGAGGCCTCGGTACATGCCGGGTATCCCGACTGCGGCGGACTGCTGCTGGTGGAACTCGACGGCCCGGCCGCGGAAGTCGAGCACTTGATGAAACAAGTGAGCGGCATCTGCACTCAATGCGGAGCATGGGAGATTCGGGTGGCCCAGTCCGAAGCTGAGCGCACAGTGGTGTGGAAGGGCCGCAAAGCCGCCTTCGCCGCCATGGGACGTATCTCGCCGAACTACATTGTGCAGGACGGAGTGATTCCTCGAACTGCGCTGCCCAAGGTCCTAAGCGAAATTGAGCGGATGAGCGCCGCAGAAGGCCTGCGAGTGGCCAACGTCTTCCACGCGGGCGATGGCAATCTGCACCCCCTGGTGCTGTACGATCGGCGTATCGAGGGCCAGGAGGAACGTGCGTTTGAGCTTTCGGTGAACATTCTGCGGCTTTGCGTGCAGTGTGGAGGCTCGATTACCGGAGAACACGGCGTAGGTGAAGAAAAAAAGATGATGATGGGGGAGATGTTCGCCGAGCCCGATCTAGATACGATGCAGCTGGTGCGCTGCGCTTTCGATCCGCAACAGCTGTCGAATCCAGGCAAGGTATTTCCTCGCACTCGCCTTTGCGCGGAGAGAGCAGGACCGTATCAACCTCATCCTCTGGAAACCGCTGGGGTAGCGCAATTCTTCTAGAACTTATGGGAACTCAGCCGATATCCATCGCGGACGTCGCAACAGCATGGAGTGAACTGCGTGCGGCCGTCGGCGCCGAGCACATGCGTGCTGCTGTACCTGAGGACGCAGTCGATGGCCTCCTGCCGCAGATGGTGATTGAGCCGGGCAGTCCTCAGGAGATCGCTAGCGTGCTGGAGACCGCGACCAGAGCGGGTTTACGAGTCATCCCTCGTGGCGGCGCCACCAAGATGGATTGGGGCAATCCACCACGCGACGGCGAGCTGATAGTTTCGACGCGCCGATTGAATCGCGTCCTGGAACATGCCTGGGGGGATATGACCGCGACCGTGGAAGCCGGGTGCACGTTCACGCAATTGCAGCAGACTCTGGCCGAGCACGGTCAGCGAGTAGCGCTCGATCCTCTTTGGCCCGATAGAGCAACCGTCGGAGGGATCCTGGCGACGAATGATAGCGGGTCGCTTCGCACTCGCTTCGGCGCCTTGCGCGACCTGATCATCGGCATCACACTGGCGCTGGCGGATGGCACTCTCGCCAAAAGCGGTGGCAAAGTTGTGAAGAACGTTGCGGGATATGACCTGCCAAAGCTGGCTACCGGCTCATTGGGAACGTTGGGAATTATCACGCAAGCGATTTTCCGCCTGCATCCCGTCCCAACTGAGACCCGAAGTTTGAGTTTCTCCAATCACAACAACGCAGCCATGAATGGTTTAGTTCTTAAAATTCTGGATTCCACGTTGATCCCCACCGGGATACAAGTTCGTGCGGGAAATTCCTTTCTGCCGGAGGTCGAGTTGCGTTTTGAAGGGACGGCCACCGGGTGCGAAGCACAGATTGAACAGACATCCAGGATCGCCATTGGCGGACGCCGAATTGAATCTTCGGCAGACGTCTGGAACGCGCCTGCAACGCTGTGGAGTGGGGCCGAGCCTGCTGTAGTTTGTAAGTTCACCCTATTACCTGCGGATCTTGGAGCTTTCTGCGACAAGGTAACGAGAGTGTCAGAACGATTGCATTTGTCCTGGCGGCTGATTGCACAAGCAGCCGGAGTTGGGCAACTCCGCTTGGAGGGAACGGAGAGCGCTGCCCTACTCGCGGCAATCCGCGATTTGCTGGAAAGATTGGAAAGCAGTCGCGGCTCGCTGGCCGTCCTGCGTTGTCCTCTCGAAGTCAAACGGAAGGCAGACGTCTGGGGCAATGCTGGCGATGCGCTGCAATTGATGAGAGACATCAAATCACAATTCGACCCCGCGGGAAGACTGAACCCCGGCCGATTTATAGGGGCAATCTGATGGCGGACAGCGCTAAATCGGATCCCGACGCTCGCTGTGGTGCTTTCGATGCGCAGCGCCCGCCGGCGGCCAGCCTGGTCAATGAGTGTGTGCATTGCGGCTTTTGTCTACCCACTTGTCCCACGTATGCGCTCTGGGGTGAGGAGATGGACTCACCGCGTGGGCGCATCTACCTCATGAAACTAGCGCTGGAGGGGCAGGTTCGGCTCGACTCGACTTTTGTCGCACACATGGATAACTGCCTAGGCTGCATGGCCTGTGTGACAGCGTGTCCTTCTGGCGTGAAGTATGACAAGCTGATCGAAGCCACACGCGCCCAGATCGAACGCAACTACGACCGCCCGACCCTCGACGGACTTCTCCGCAGAATGATCTTCGATGTCTTTCCACGGCCCGAACGCCTTCGCTTGCTGCTGGGGCCGATGCGAATCTACCAGAGGTCCAGATTGCAGTCGCTGATCCGGCGAAGCGGACTGCTCAAACTGCTTCCCGGAAGTCTGCAAGCGATGGAAGCGTTGATGCCGTCAACTTCGGCAAAAACAAGTGACGCCAATTTGCCTGAATGTGTGCAGGCCCAGGGAGAACGGCGTCTGCGTGTTGGATTGTTGCTGGGATGCGTGCAGCGAGTCTTGTTCCCTGAAGTAAACGCCGCCACTGCCCGTGTGCTGGCCGCAGAAGGTTGCGAGGTGGTGATTCCCAGAAATCAGTGCTGCTGCGGCGCACTCATGATCCATGCTGGAGAAGAGAAAGAAGCGCTCGATTACGCCCGCCGCAACATTGACGCATTCGAACGGGCTCAGGTCGAGATCGTAGTGATCAACGCCGCAGGCTGCGGCTCGAACATGAAAGATTATGGCTACCTGTTACGAGACGATCCGAAATATGCGAAGCGGGCCAAAGCATTCTCAGCCCAGTGCCGCGATATTTCTGAGTTTATAGCCGAACTGGAGCCGCGTGCGCCTCGTCATCCGATTCCCTTGAAAGTCGCGTATCACGACTCGTGTCACTTGCAACATGCCCAGAGCCTGCGCATGCAGCCACGTGCTGTGTTGGGGAAAATTCCCGAACTGCAGCTGCTTGAGGTCGCAGAAGCGCCGCTATGCTGTGGGTCGGCCGGAATCTACAATCTTGTGCGACCCGGGCCCGCCAAAGAACTGGGGGATCGCAAAGTCCGCAATGTGCTAGCAACCACACCGGATATCGTGGCATCAGGTAACCCCGGCTGCCTGCTCCAGTTGCGAAGTGGGATCAGACTCGCTGGCAGCCAAGTACCTGTGGTTCATACGGTGGAATTGATAGACGCTTCGATTCGAGGAGTCGCGGCAGAGTCTCTGCTGGGGCGCTAGGCTCGCATGCAAGCGATTACTCGGAAGTGCCTTCCAGGGGCCTACCACTTAGAGTCAAAAATAGCGGCCCGGATAGAGCTGTAATTATGACGTGCCCTAAGGGAAGCCTCAACGAGGCGGCCGAGGTACGAGGGCAGTCTCGCTTGACAGGGTGTCCTCACCGGCTCAAACTCTCAACCGTTCAGGAGAGCTGGCAGCATGCCAAGGTTGCATGCGAAGCTAAACACACGGGCGAGACTTGGTCCGCCGAAAAGCGAGTTTTGGGCACGTTAGATTCGTAACCGCGACCCCAGGATGCAATCCAAAGCTGATTCCAAGGAGGAATACCGCGATGGCAAAAAAGAACGAGCGTGGAATTTCTCGTAGAGATTTTGTCAAGGTAGCCGGCGCTGGCGCTTTGGCCGGGCTCGGCACGACCTTTCTCTTTCCGGAAAGTGCCTTGGCGCAACAGAAGACTTTGAAAATCATTCAGTGGAGCCACTTTGTACCGGCTTATGACAAGGAGTGGTTCGACACGGTGTTTACCAAAGAGTGGGGTCAAAAGCACAACACTAACGTCGTCGTGGATCACATCGCCATCGGCGAAATCAATGCGCGCGCTGCCGCCGAGGTCTCAGCCCAAAAGGGCCACGACCTCATCATGTTTCTTTCACCGCCCGCGGCATACGAGAAACAGGTGATTGACCACAGTGAGATATACCAGGAGGTTGAGCGCAAGCACGGCAAGCCTATCCAGTTGGCTGTCAAATCTACCCTCAATCCCAAGACGAAGAAGTATTTCGCTTTCTCGGACTCCTACGTGCCGGACCCCGGCAACTGGCGCAAAGATTTGTGGTCCGCTGCAGGCTATCCGAAGGGCCCTGATACCTATGATGAGCTGCTGGATGGCGCTCGGAAGATCCGGAAGCAGACCGGCAATCCCTGTGGCATCGGACTCTCGCAGGAGTTGGACACGAACATGGCAATGCGCGCGCTCCTGTGGTCATTTGGGGGCTCGGAGCAGGACGAGCACGGGAACGTAGTAATTAATTCCAAGGCCACGATCGAAGCCCTGAAATTCATGCGGTCCCTCTTCAAAGATGCGGAAACGCCAGAAGTGTTCACCTGGGATCCTTCCTCCAATAATCGAGCGATGCTCGCTGGCAAGGCGTCATTCGTGGAGAATGCCATTTCGATCACCCGCGAGGCCGAAGTCAAGCACATGGATATCGGCAAGCAGATCATGATCTCGCATGCACTGAAGGGGCCGGCAGCGCGGCTGGCTTCCGAGCACGTCATGTCTTGCTACGTGATTTGGCATTTCGCCGAGAATAAGGAAGGAGCGAAGCAGTTCCTGGTAGATTTCGTTGACCATTTCCATGATGCTTTCAAAGCGAGCGCATTTTACAATTTCCCCTGTTTCCCGAGCACCGTCCCGAACCTGAAGGATGAGATTGCCAACGATCCGAAGGCCGATCCTCCCGACAAGTACAAAGTTCTCACCGACGTCCTCGACTGGGCCACCAATGTAGGCCACCCTGGTTACGCCACGGCCGCGGTCGACGAGGTCTTTAACACGTTTGTCATCCCGACCATGTTCGCAAAGGTGGCGCGTGATGAAATGACGCCTGAAAATGCAGCTTCGGCGGCAGAGAAGGAAGTGAAGCGCATCTTCGATAAGTGGAAAAACGTGTAACCGGGGCGGTGATGGCGATTGTTGAAACCAGAAATCTGACGAAGGTTTTCAAAGAGGGCCAACCCGGGGCAGTCAACAATGTGAGCTTGCAAACTCGCGAAGGCGAGTTCCTGGTGTTTCTTGGCCCTTCCGGCTCTGGAAAGACCACGCTGTTGCGGATGATCGCTGGACTCGAGCAGCCGACGGCTGGCGAGATCCTGATCGGCGGCGCAGTCGTAAACCATTTGCCGCCACGTGAGCGCCGCATCGCGATGGTCTTCCAGAGCTATGCCCTTTACCCGCACCTTACGGTCTTTCAGAATATCGCGTTCCCATTGAAGGCCCAGAAGGTGAAGAAAGAGTTGCACCAACAGAAAGTCGACTGGGCGGCGTCTTTGCTCGGTATCGGCAAACTGCTTAATCGCAAGCCGAGAGAGCTTTCGGGAGGCGAACGGCAGCGTGTGGCGCTTGCCCGGGCAATTGTTCGTGAGCCCACGGTCTTTTTGCTGGATGAGCCACTCTCCAATCTCGATGCGAAACTGCGTGCTGCCGCGCGTGAAGAGCTCGAGGAATTCCAGAAGAGGATCGGTACGACCACGATCTACGTCACCCATGACCAAGTAGAGGCTATGGCCATGGGCGATCGCGTCGTGGTCTTGCACCAGGGAATCGTGCGGCAGATTGGTACTCCCAAGGAAGTTTATGACGACCCGGCGGATACCTTCGTGGCTACCTTTCTTGGCTCACCGCCCATGAATCTCCTCGAAGCCGAAGACGTCGTCGTCGGCTTTCGTCCCGAACGCTTCCTTCCCTCGGAACTGCTAACACCGGGGGGAGAACAGGCTGCGAAGAATTTTCAACCGCACAGTGTGCTTGTCGCAGATGTGAAAGATCCGCTGAAGCGCATTCCCCTCCGTTTCCGCGTCGAAATCGTCGAATACCTCGGCGCGGAGCGGATCCTCTATGGATACCTTGCGGGAACGCGATTTGAAAAAAAGCTGGTGTATTCGCGAATCCCTTCGAGCGTTGTAGCGAATTACGAGGCAAACTCCGTCCATGATTTTGCCGTTCCGGAAAGTGAATTGAGGTTTTTCGACCCTGCGACCGAAAAGCGGATCGCGCCCAAGGCGTTCCAGTGGCAATGAGCAACCGCAAGCTGGGGGCAGTGATGTTTCTCCCGGCGATTCTCTATGTCCTGGCCGTCGTGGGCGTGCCGTTTGTCCTCGCCTTTATATACAGCGTCGGTGACGTGAAGATCGCCAGCGTCGGCTATCACTTCGTCGGGCTGGAGAATTTTCGCAGCGTACTCCAGAGTCCTGCATTCCGACGGTCGCTTTATGATTCAGTTGTATTCACTGTTGGAACGCAGATCATCGTCCTGGTTGGCTCAACCATCCTCGCCCTTGCGCTCAAAGAGCCCTTCCGCGGCCGTGGACTGGTTCGCTTCCTCATCTTATTGCCCTGGGTCGCGCCGGTTTCGCTCGGCGCTATCGGCTGGAAGTGGATTCTGGACTCTCTCTACAGCGTGATCAACTGGGTGCTGATCGCGGTGCACCTGGTTCGCCCGTTCGAGGGACCGATGTGGCTCGGCGAGCCTTCTCTCGCGATGATGTCGGTAATTGGCGTGGAAAGCTGGCGCTTGCTGCCGTTTTCTACCGTGATACTGCTGGCTGGGCTCACCGCGATTCCCCGAGATATCCCCGAAGCCGCTGCCGTGGATGGCGCCGGATTCTGGCGCACCATGTTCCAGATCACAATCCCGATGATGCTGCCGATCGTGAACGTGGCTGTGCTCTTCGGCATCATATTTACATTTACCGACATGACTGTGGTTTACATTCTGACGCGCGGCGGGCCCTATGACACGACCCAAGTGCTGCCTTCGCTTGCGTTTTTTACCGGCGTTCTGGGTGGCGACTTGGCGGAAGGGGCCGCAATTTCCATCTTCCTAGTGCCGCTGCTCGTGGCCGTGGCGTATCTGATGCTGCGCGTTGCCCATCGGTCGGAGGTTGCCTGATGGTGCAGGGGCGCGGCCGCGAAATCCTGGGCAAACTGGTGCACTGGTCCATCGTCGTGGTGTTTTCCGTGCTGCTGGCGTTTCCCTTTTATTGGATGTTGATCACGAGCTTCAAGCGTACGGGAGATCTTTACAATCTTAAAAATAATCCATTCGTCTTTAACGAGAAGCCGACGCTCGAGCATCTGCAGTTGCTTTTTCATGACACACTGTACTTGCGCTGGATCTCGAACACTGCCTTCGTCGGCGCGCTGGTCGTCCTCATCACCCTTCTGCTGTCTGTCCCCGCGGCCTACGGATTAGCCCGGCTGACGGGCCGCTGGGGCCAACGGCTCGGCATCGGAATTTTCCTGACCTACTTAGTTCCGCCCACGTTGCTTTTCCTCCCTTTAGCGCGGCTGGTAGCAATTTTGGGGCTGCAGGACAGCCTGTGGTCGCTGGTATTGGTCTACCCCAGCTTTACGATTCCTTTCTCGACATGGCTTCTGATGGGATTTTTCAAGTCCATTCCCCCAGAGCTCGAAGACGCCGCCATGGTCGACGGGCTTACCCGCTTCGGCGCATTTTTGAAGCTGGTAATTCCGATCTCCATTTCGGGCATCCTGACCGTTACCATTTTCACGTTTACTCTTGTAACCCAGGAATTTGTTTACGCTCTGACCTTCATCTCTTCTGAATCGCGCCAGATGGTCGGCGTGGGCGTGCCGATCTTTTTGGTTCGTGGCGACGTTTACTACTGGGGGTCGCTGATGGCAGCTTGCCTGATCACCAGCCTGCCCATCGCACTGCTCTACAATCTGTTCCTGGACCGCTTCATCGCCGGTTTCACCGTAGGCGCCGTTAAATGATGCGAAATAACTTTCAGCATCTCACTTCACAAACGTCAGTCCGTGAGGCACGGCATAGCGGAAAACGTAAGCGTACAGCATCACGATAATTCCGACTATTGCGCCAAGAGCAATGGAATGCCACACCACGAAGCGGAAAATAATGCCTTCATTGCCTACTTGCTCGGTCGCCGCGGTGGCAATGGTGATGGATTGTGCGTCCACCATTTTGCCCATCACGCCTCCAGCGCTGTTGGCCGCGCACATGAGGATTGGATCAATGCCGAGCTGCTGCGATGTGATTCGCTGCAAACTGCCGAAAAGGGCATTCGACGAGGTGTCGCTTCCCGTGAGCGCTACACCGAGCCAACCCAGGAAGGTGCCGAAGAACGGATACAACCAGCCGGTTCGAGTGAATGCCAGCCCCAGCACGGCATCGAGTCCTGAGTATCGCGTGATGAAACCGAGCCCCAACATGAACGAGATGGCGATCATTGCCAGCCGCATCCGCACCAGCGTTCGCCAGAAAATTTTCATCAGTCGGGCCGGACTCAGGCCGAGCAGCAGTCCCGCAACAATCGCCGCCAGGAAGCAACCGGTTCCCGTCGCCGAGAGCCAATTGAAGTCGTACCTGGCCGGTTCGGGAGTCGGTTTGGCCACGACCGGCGCAGACCGATACACAGCATTGTGCAAATAGGGCACGTCCCATCCCGGCGGGCCAGGCCGAACCTTGCCGTCGGGAAGCATGACCCTGAAAGAGGGAGTGGTCGCCTTATTGATGGCCAACTTGATCGATGGAAGTCCCCAGACAAGCACAAAGATGGAAAGAACCGCGAACGGCATCCAGGCTTTCAAAACCTGCACGGCGGGATACGAACGCACTTTCACCATGCCATCGAATTCTTGCGGGGTCCATTTGCCGCCGAACTGGTCCGTGATCTCGGCAGTGGGCGGCGGAAGAGGCTGTGCGCCTTTCTCATAATCAAAGCGGAAAATTTTCTTGGGTTTCCAGAAACGCAGGAACAATACGGTCGCGATCATCGAGACCACCCCGCCCGCGATATCGACCAGATTACTGTCGACGTGGTTAGACCAGAAAAACTGGGTCAGAGCGAAGGAGAAGCCGACGACCAGGATGGCGGGGGCGACCTCAAAAGTATCCTTCCAATTCACCATAGCTCGCACCAGCCAGAACGGGACAATAATTGCGGTGAACGGCAGGATGCGACCGATCATAGCATTGAGATCCGATTCCGGTAGTGCCGTGACGGCCGCGAGTGTGTGGACTGGTGTCCCGATGGCTCCCCAGGCTACTGGCGCTGTGTTAGCAATCAGGTTCAGCGCAGCGGCGTGAAAGGGTTTAAAACCAAGCCCAATCATGAAGGCGCCCGCGATGGCCACAGGCGCACCAAACCCTGCGGCTCCTTCAATAAATGCACCGAAGCAAAATGCCACTAGTAGAACCTGGAGCCGACGGTCGGCAGTAATCCCAGCGACCGATTCTTTCATGATTTCAAACTGGCCGGTTTCGACAGAAATGTCGTAGAGATAGACGGCCGCAAGCACAATCCAGGCTATCTTCAGTATCCCAAAGGCGACGCCATACCCGAAGCTCATCGCTGCCAAGGCGAGCGGCATCTTGAAAACGATGATGGCCACCAACACGGCCGTCAGAGCGCCTGCTATCGCGCACCAGTGCGGCTTTACTCTCAAGCCGGCGAGCAACCCAAACAGCACAATGATGGGCAAAGCCGCCACCAGCGTGGACAGCCACCAATGGCCTAACGGGTCATATACCTGGGTCCAGTGCATGGCATTCTCCTTTTCGGTAGTTCGGCCGCAACCGCGGCGGCGCTCCGTTCTTCAAATAGGATCGAATTCTCTGCGGATGATCATCGCTTCGCTGATCAGCCCAGCTTGGCCAAAACTCTCCCGCGTACCAAGGTCTTTCATGGAAGGCAGTTCGCGCAAGACCCGATCGGTTGCATCGACGTCGGGCGGGGCAGAATTCATGGGAGAATCCATGGCTTTGTTTTCGTCTAATTCACGTGAAATAGCGCGTTGGCTCATAGTGTGGAGGATCTTCGCCAGCTAACTATGCACGGCTCCTATAGCCCTGCCAGCGCGATTTGTCAAGAAAAGGAAAAACAGAAGAGACAGGTAATGGGTCTGACCCGCCATCAACAGACAAAGCAGAAAACTTGGCCCTTTCTACAACCTGCCCGACGCAGGTGTGGCCTTGGCAGCAAGATTTCCTTCAAAGTTTAGAAGACCGCGTGTCTTCGCGACTCCGGGTTTTGGAAGTCTTCCTGTGAGTCGGCGGACAACTCCTACCAAAGGTCGCCTGAATCAGAGGAACAAATCGGTGCTCTTGTGTATCTACAGCACGAGGTACATGAGTGCAGAAGTTAGGCGTGTAGGTGGCTATGTTTTGCGGCACACGTTAGGAATGAAGCAGTCCGTAAGATCGGGAAAGGTATAATCGTGCATGGAGGAGGTCAACTTATGGGTACGCGCGAACAGGCACTTGGGGGAACGCGAGGTCAGCCGGCGTTCAGTTTGCCGCTGGTGACCTCCGCATCCTCGGTTGGGACGACCATCGAATAGTGCGTTAAAGCCCCCAATTATCAAGCGGTCTTCTTCTGTTCAGCTTTTTCCTCTTCAGCAGTACCGCGTTCGGGAGCCAGCTCTTGCAGCCACTTTCGTATAGCGTCGCGAGCCTTGGCAATTCGTTCCAACCCCTTCATGGGGTCTTTTTCAGCCAGGGCTTCGTCGTAAAGCTGCTGCCACTTAGTTCCTTGTGACATACGCACGCCTTGCTCGTGCCATCGCCCGGCGCGGGTGTGGAACGCCAAATCGTCTGGAGTTTAGAGTGGCGGGGAAGGAGGAGGCGTTGCCTTACTCAAGTTTTATTGTTCATCAACACGCGTAAATTCCGCAGCGCATCCTCAATCTCCTGCAACTCGCTTGTTTTGGAAGAGGAATCCTGATTTCGCGACAGCTCATGCAGTCGTGAATAAATCGCCTTCTCGGCCGTCAAAATTTGATCCATGAGCCTATTTGAGTCTGTTTCAAGCAAAGCAGCGTGATAAAGCTTTTTCCATTCCGGTTGGTTCTCTTCTTGTGTCATGGAATACCCGATCGCTCGGAAGAAGGCGCGCGAGTGCCGTAACCCCGTTGTGCCCACTCCCATATACCACAGAAGTTAGCGCTACGAAGGTTCGATAGCGGACATTAGGCCGCGTCTGTCCGCTGGCCAAGGGTACCCGAAGATGAGAAGGATAGAGCCTCTGAAAGCCTCTTCGCCTAAAGTACTTTCGAGCCTGTGTTCTCTCGGTGCGGCAGGTGTAGACTGCGTTTAAACACCCCGTTTCGAAGGAGGTGATGTTATGAAATGCCTCCCGCTCGTGCTTCTCGTCTTCGTCTCATTCCTGGCGGTCGTCGGCTGCGGGAATATTTTTTTCCGCGGCGACCTCGGTGGGAACGGCATTGTGCAAACCGCGAGTGGTTTCGTCAGTGTCGTGCAGGTCACGAACATGCCGGACCGTCATGGCACGTTCATCGACGTGACACTAATCACCTTTCTGCTGGACGGAAATGCCACTACGATGACCTTCTGCGGCGACCAACGCAACCAGTTCCCAATTGATCAATTCGCGCGTGCCAACTTTATGCCAGGTCAGCCCTGCGCTGACATAGTAACTGTCGTGATCGGCTTCCACTAATTCGATTTCTGGCTGGGTTTGCTCAGGAAAAACACTTTGCCGAACAGCGCAGACGTTCCGAAGCCTACGAGAAAACCAAGCGAACACTGCCGTTCCCCAAATAAGCGACGGGCCGGAAGCCGTCGGGCTGGATCTCACCTCACCACCTTGAAGTCCAAAGAGCGGGCGCACGCACGCCGATGCTCTTGCCAGTTTCAATGGGAACCGCCACTTCTTCCATCTTAAACAGCTCCCTGAAGGCTGAATCCTACGGCGGGAGACCGAAATGCCGGACGAGTTGGAAATCTTGTTATGAACTTTGTCAGGCACTTGCAGTCTGGGAGGCTTGCAAACGTACCTTGGCCTGGCGTGCGGTTTCCCTGAGCAGCGGGTCGGGATTCTCCAGACAGCGGTTCAGTTCATGCTCCAGCGATTTCAACCCGAGCGTGCCAATCGCATAAGCGCCGCAGGACCGCAACCAGGGATCGTCGCTGGCCACCAGGGCTGCGACCGCCTCTTCCGGGCTGTCGATCCTAGCCGGTACCAAGCGGTTCGCGATGCTGGCACGCTCGGCTCTGGTGACCTTACCATCCAGCAAAGGAACCAGCATTTCGCGAAGCTGAGACTTGAGCACGTTGTCGAGGAACTCCAATGCATTATCGTGCACAGTCATCTTTTTTGACTGAAGCCCAATATAGGCGCTGGGGAAGTCGTGGCGGGGGTAGAGCAACTCGAGCAGTTGGAAGATGCGTTCTATCTCATGCTTCATCGACTCGGACACTGCCTGGGCTACCGGTTCATCGCTCTGGGGCATTGTCCCCAGCCTCTCCAGGATTTGATATGAGCGGTAATGACCCAGAATCTCAGCGGCCAGCACCGTTTCCAACATTTGGGTGTCGCGCTTTAACTCAGGATGGAGACGATGGAGTTGGTTCAAACCCGAGAGCATGCGAAGACGAAATGTAGTGTCCCCGTCCAGCAGGTGCTCCATGAGAGCGTAGGAGGCCGATTGCGTGCCGATAGTTGCGAGAATGACCGGGATTTGCCAGCGCACTCCAATGGGCACCGCCGGGTCTGTCAAGTGGTCGCGCAGGTTACCGACAATAGGGTCACCCAACCGAGCCAGTACCTCCGTGACGTCAGCTACGAGTCGGGGATCAGCAAGGCGATCCAACAAATCAGGGACGAGGCGGCGCTTCCGTAACTTCCCCACCGAGCGAATTGCCTCTCGCACCACCTCAACATCCGCGTCCGCGATCAACCGGGAGAGTAGCGTCCCAAATTCATCCGGCAGCATTCCCAACAGGCGAGCCGCCTCGAGCCGCGTGCGCGTGCCCTCCGGGCCGGTTTCTTCCACCATGCTGGCCAGCAATTGGCGGGCAGCTTCGAGGTTCTGCGTCTCCCCAGGGCGCGCCAGAAATGCCGTCATGGCCGAGCGTATCGAGAAATCGGCGAAATCGCCCAGCTGTTGAATCCGGTCCAAAGGATCAATGTGCGCGTAATGGCTCAGATACAAGAGCGCCTCAGTGCGCACCGCAAGATCCGGGTCCTGTAGCAGAGCCTCGACCTGTGGGAGCACGGCCTTGTCACCCACCACAGCAAGGATGCCGAGCGCTTTCTTGCGCACCTCAGCGGCGGGGTGGTTCAATAGGGCTCGAATTGCGGGGTGCGCCGCTTGCTGGCGGCCTGATTCAAAAACGCTCAGCGCGTAAATGATTTCCTCAGGATCGGCGGCGGAGAGCTTTGCGGCCAGCACGTCGGTAGTGGTACGGTCTAGGACTGGCGTCACGGCACGCTCTGCCTCAAGGCGGTGCTCCTTCATGCTTTGCGTGAGCGTGGCCACGTATTGTTTCCGGGCCACCCAGGCGACAGTCAACCAGCCTCCTACCAGCGCCAGCCCGACCCAGCTCATTTGCCGCGCTGTCAGCCGCAAGTAAGTAGCAAAAACTAACACTGTGAGCCCGGCAAGACCGTCGCCCATCCGCCAAATCACCGTATCGATTAACCACTTTACCTGGAGCTTGAGTCGGCTGGGGAGGGGCAAATAAAGAAGTTCCACGGTGGACTTGTCGACCGAATACCGCCATACCCAGTCGCTCCCCCGCAACAGGACGACGGCAAATAGAGTTCCCGCGAGCAGCATGTAGGTCGAAGTCGCCAGCAGCGCCACCGGCAATGTGAACAGCGCCAGGCCGATGCCGAAACGGCGCAGCAGTCGCGAAGTCAACAGAAGTTGCACTAGCAGGGCAAGAATTCCGGCGTAAAACGTGAAGTCGCCGAAGAAGGCTGCTAAATGATCTTTAGCGGGAATGAACTCTTTAGCGATAGCCTTGAACTGCCAGCCGATTACGGCCGTCACAAAGGACGAGACCCAGATGAGGCCAGCGATCGCTCGCAGATAAGACGAAGAAAAAACCAGTCTCGCGCTTTCTAGCAGGTTTCGCGGCCCAAGCTCGGCGGGTGCTTCAGCCGATTCGGTATCGGTAATGGATTCCTGATGTTGTCTCCAGATCAGGACCACCAACAGGAGGCAAGCGGATAGAAAAAAAGCCATTCCAAGCAGAAGGCTCTCGGCGCCGAACGCCTTTGCCACAATTTTTGAAAACAAGCCTGCAAAGATCCCGCCCGAGATGGCGCCGCCCGCCACCAACCCGAAAACACGCCGCGCCTCCCTTGTGGTCAGAACGTGATTGGCGAGTGTCCAGACCTGAGTAGGCGCGAGCACTCCAAAGACCCCGACCCACACATAGATTACGGGATACAGCCAGCTCAGCTGGTAAAAGCGGGCGAGTACCCAGAAGAGGAGGCAGTTGGAAGCGAATAGCAGCAAACTGCCCAGGAGCAAGTTACGCAAGCTGGAGCGGTGCCCAACGCGGATATAAACGGCGACTACAACACCGACTGCGAGCGCAGTTGCAATGTCCGCGTAGGGGAGCTGCACTGCCGAGAACCGGGAAAGGAACAAGCTATCTCGCGCCACCCTGCCTATCACATAGCTGGCCATCACCAGGAAGAGGTAGGCAAACAAGGGCACACCGCGCCGCAGTTCCCCGGGCCGCAGGTTCAGCGCATGTTCGATCGAGTGGATCAACGGAATGTCCTGCCAAACGCTACCAACTGCCAATGGGCCAGAGCAGGATAGGCCCGCATGTCAGGTGAGTCGAGGCCGCTCGCTCAGCATCGCATGATCATGATCTAGTACAGCACCTGGTTCTCGCCTTTTTCAGCGACCAGCTTCTGGAAACGATCGACGATCTTGTCCCGTCGCGCCATGACTGCTTTGACTTCGTCCTTAGTCAGGTAATGCTTAGTTTTGGTGGCCACGTCGTTCGCATCCAGTGCCTTCAGCTTTTCGAGTAACTTCCGGTCGCACTGTACTAGATCATCGGGCCTGTTCAGGTCTTTGGAGAGCCGGAATGCGCGGCTGAAATCAACCCTGTAAATTTTCCAGTCTGGACCAATAAGCACATTAGTGAGGTTGGCATCGGTGTCGGCCACCAGTTGGTCGAAGACTCGAACTCTATACATTTGTTTGTTCCACGCGTCTGCGTCGGGCGCTTGTACTTTCCGCTTGTGGCGCTCCTCTTCATCCATCTGCACTGGTAACCACCAGCTGAGCGAACCTGAATTACCTCGCCATTTGCGCTCGACATATACCGGCATCATATCTTCGATCCCAAGCAGCTCGGCCAATACATAGGCAGCGATGTTGAACTTGTACGAGTCTACAAAGTTCAGTTCGGTGCGGCCGCTGGAAAATTGCGACGAAGTCTTGTGTTCATCAACAGCCTGGAAAGAGCCATCGTGTGTCACTGTGCCATCGCTCAGCGTGAGCCTCCAGGGACTAGTGATGCCTTTGCCGGACTGCTTGCTCTTGACCACTTTGGCGGTGAGAAGGAATTGCTTAATTTGCTCGTTGGTAAGGGTTGACTCGTCTGCCGCACTGACTGAGCGCGGGCAGATCAGAGAAACGATTGCGATGACAAGCAAGCTTATGCGTTGCAAACGAAGTACAGACATGGGCCCTCCCTATATTGTGGCGACAAATCTACCCCCGCCAGGCTCATTTTGGCAACTGCGAATCTTAGAGGTGTGGGTAGCACATGATATGTCCGGTCGAGATAGCACGTGAAGTGTCCGCTTTTCAGATGCTGAGAAAGAGAACAGGCTTTGCATGTTCTCTCACTCGAAGGCCGCCATGGAGCGGGCGATGAAAGTTCAGGAAGCGATTTTGCGGGCGATGGCGAAGTGCATCACCTCGTTGCAAGCGGCGGAATCGGCAAAGTGCTGGTATCGAGAAAAAAGTGCTGTGTTCCAAAAACGGAACAGATCGCGGTCGACCATGTTCCAAAGTGAAGCAGTTCCAAGCTGATGCGTAAAGACGAGTTCCAGTGCGAATATTGATGGGGCTCAGTCAAGCTTGGTGCGGCTCTCTGGCAGATTCCGCCCTGATACCTGGCAGATTCCGCCCTAATACACGGTGACGAAGAAGTAAGCAGTCATCGCAAACCCCACGGCGATCACTACGTATCGTACCTTCTTGGGATCGGCCCTTTGTGAGTAATGGGCGCCGAACCAGCCGCCCACCAACGCGCCCACGATCATGACCGCGCACTGCGGCCAGAACACCGCGCGAGCCAGGATAAACGCCAGCACGGCCACGCCGTTAATCACGCTACCCAGCATCGTCCTGAGCGCATTCATGGCATGGATGTCGCGCATGCCTATCGCTGCTAGCATCCCCAGAGTCATGATTCCGATTCCACCACCGAAGTAGCCGCCATAGACTCCGACGAGCAACTCAGAGAACGAAAGCAGAGTGATTGCCTGCCAGGAGGTGTGCGCCAGCTCGCTAGTGGCGACAGACTTCCCGCCAATCGCCCGGATCCTATTGCCAAAGATGAACAGCAGGGTGGCGCCTAGCAAAAGCCACGGGACGAGGTGCAGGAATGTGTGTTGCGGGGTTTTGAGGAGCAGCAGGGCACCGGCCAGTCCGCCGATGATGCTAGTGACCAGCAGCGGCAGGAATAGGCGCCGCGGCACGTTTAGTCGGTGAAGATAGGCGCCTCCGCTGGCAGTCAAGCCGGTCCATAGCGCGACCGTGTTGGTCGCGTTCGCCTGGACCGGCGGCACACCTGTGAACAGTAGCGCCGGAAATGAGATGAAGCTGCCGCCGCCCGCCACCGCGTTCAGCGTCCCACCGATCACTGCGGCGACAAACAGGAAGATGGCCTGGCTTAGGTGCAAACTCAAGATGTACCACGGAAAACTCTCCCCCATCTTGGTTTTTCTGCGCTGGTCGCCGTCATGGGATGGACGTTCAGCTTTTTGATTGGCCTTCACATTCTCTGTTTAGGAACGCTGCTGCCGTTCAACCACGTTGCTGGAGAACATTGCGGCGACGCCTAGGTGAGCCGCAGCCAGGCTTCCTCTTGCCGCCCTACTATCACAAAAGCCGCGTAAATACAGCGACCGAACTATTTCTGTTTCATTTTCCGAACGCCGAACAAATCCAAGTTCTTCCTTCCTTGGCCACCCACTGCGGCTAGCGTTTCCGAACGCATACCAATTCTCGCCGCAGGAGGATCACTTTGAAAAAACTACTTCAAATTCTAGCGCTTCTCGCAGTTCTAACCAGCACCTTGTCAGCTACTCGCGCATGGGCGGATGGTCCCCAACCCTGGCCCAAGCTGTTGACCTGTGCGCCTTCTGGGTGCCGGTGACTGTTCTTGGCAACACTGTTCCCGTTCAGAATGATTAGTGACACTCGGATAGAGTGTCGCCATGCAGATTCACAATGGAGAACTTCCCCGTGCGCGCCAGCTGGCGCGCACGGGGAAAGAGCTGAGTCGGGAGGCCCGGGTCCGCTTGCAGTGG
>WNFB01002926.1_pt1 | contig 20949 bp, 22 predicted proteins | sample 5400501 | NCBI WGS metagenome assembly WNFB01 (sample SAMN13153341, study PRJNA577476) | soil metagenome | isolation source: 200 cm saprolite under Douglas fir tree site 2 hole 1 | place: USA:California | collected 2015-04-18 | reverse complement strand
CTCACCGTGAGGCTCAAGCTCGTTTCCGTCGCTTGAACATCCTGAATGAGCATCCCTTCGGGGAGCGGAAAGAGCAGTGTGGCATCCATGACAACCTCACGCGTGAACGAGTAGACAGGTAAGCGGTTTCTCCTTGAATGTACCATTCTCGATCAAAGGAAAGGCTGAGGAAAGCAAGAAATACATCCTAATTTTTATGTGATATGTCCGATGCACCAAGAGTGTGCCAGAGCCGCTCTCTCCATAGTCTCGAGGGACGGAAAAGATGAGCTACAATGCCTCGGGCACATTATATTACATTCCGGATGTCACTGTTGCCTTCTGGACCTTTCGTCTGATGGTCGGGGCGGGAATGGCCATGGCGCTGCCTGCCCTCGTTGGTCTCTTCTTCCTGATGAGAAAGCGGCTTGAGCAGCAGCGCTGGTTCTTGTGGGTGCTGGTGCTTTCTATTGCCTTTCCTTATCTCGCTAACTCCTGCGGCTGGGTGTTGACCGAGATGGGACACCAACCCTGGTTGTTGCTTGGGGTGCTCACGACGGCTGATGGCGTCTCACCCTCCGTAAGCCCTGGCATGATCCTTTTCACGCTGATTGTGTTTATCATCCTCTATGGTGTGTTGGCAGTGGTTGATGCTGCGCTGCTCTTTAAATACGCCAAAAGAGACATTGAAGTTACTGAAGTTGAGGTGAGTGCAGATGAGGAAGACGAAAAACTAAGCGTCTCGTTCTAGCTGAAGGAGTCTTACTATGGACCTGCGTCTGTTGTGGTTTGTCCTGATCGCCATTCTCTTTACAGGCTTTTTCGTTCTGGAAGGTTTCGACTTCGGCATCGGCATCCTTTTGCCGTTCCTGGGCAAAAGCGATAGCGAGCGCCGCATGATCTACAATGCCATTGGCCCATTCTGGGACGGCAACGAAGTCTGGCTCATTACGACCGGAGGCGCGATTTTTGCCCCTTTTCCTAGCCTGTATGCCACGCTGTTCAGCAGCTTTTAGCTGGAAATGTTTGCGATCCTGCGCAGGACAGCCTGTTGCGAGCAAGAGGGCGATACTGGCGTATGTGGCAAGAGCAGCAATGCCTCATGGTTGCATGAAAGGCGTAGGGGCGCGCCACCTGGTACCCGCCTGACTGTTAGCCACAACTTTGGATGAGAATTGGTGATAGAATCCATCAAGAAGGAGTCAAGACAAGAGAAAGGCGGGAGCTGATGGAGACGAGCACTTTGTTGTGTGCCCCCGAGTGGGCCGAGCAGACCTTTGGGGAGGTCCGCTTGGGTCATCAGAGTCGTACCGAGCGAGCGGTGACGATGGCTGCAGCCATCGCTGCTGACCCGGCGGCCTCCTTGCCCAAGCAGATGGGAAGCGAGGCGGCGAGGCTTCCGGCCTATCGCTTCTTGCAGTCGCCGGAGGTCAGCTATGAGCAGCTGATCCGCCCGCATGTCGAGCAGACGCGAGAGGCCATGGGACACCACAAGCAGGTGTTGCTGATCCAGGACACGACCGAAGTGGACTATCAGCACCATCCCACGACCACGGGACTGGGTCCCATCGGCAATGGCAGCCACCACGGCTTCCTGCTGCAAACGGTGCTGGCTGTCGAACCGGCCAGTCGCCAGGTGCTGGGCATAGGGCATCAGGAACCTTTCCTGCGTCAGCCAGCTCGCCATCTGGGGAAACCAAGCGCGAGCGAGAGCAGCGCCAGCGGGAGTCGCAGGTGTGGGAACGCAGTGTGCAGGCCATTGGAGAACCCCCAGCGGGAGTGCAATGGATCCATGTCGGGGACCGCTACAGTGATATGTTTCCCTTTTTGTCGCTCTGTCGGCAGATGCAGTGCGACTTCGTCGTGCGGGCGGCACAAGATCGGCGCGTGGATTTGCTGGTCGAGCAAGCCGACGCCCCTGTGCCCCGGCGCTCGCATCACCAGCGACCCCCGGACCAGCCCCCGCAGCAGCATCTCTTTGAGGTAGTGCGCGGCTGGTCGGCCCAAGGGGAGCAGGACCTGGAACTGCCTGCCACCAAGCAGTCGAAAGCCCGCACGGCGCACCTGGCGATCAGTTTCGGCTCCGTGCGCCTGCTGCCTCCCCTGAGCCAACAGGCCAGCAACCTGCGTCCCCTGGTGGTGTGGGTGGTGCATGTGTGGGAGCCGGAACCACCGGAGGGAGTGGAGCCAGTGGAGTGGGTGAGGCTTTCCTCGGTGCCGATCCAGACCCTTGAGCAGGCCGCCGAGCGGGTCGACTGGTACCGGGGGCGCTGGACCGTGGAGGACTATCATCAAGGACTCAAAACGGGCTGTCGGGTTGAGCAGCGACAAGTGCAGAGCTACGAGGGCTTGCGTCGCTTGCTGGGGAGGCTTTCGCCCGCAGCGGTGCGGCTCTTGCAAGTGCGCGCGGCGGCCAGGCAGTGCCCCGAGCAGCCTGCGAGCCAGGTCCTGCCGACTGACGTCGTGCAGGTGGTGGCAGCCAAAGCAGAGGTGCCTGCGGGGCAGTTGACTGCCCAGCAGTGCTGGTACACTATTGCCCGCTTTGGGGGCTATTTGGGACGTAAAGGCGAGGGCCACCTGGCTGGAAAACCTTGTGGCGCGGCTGGCTCCACGTCCAAACCTTGCTCGAAGGCGTTCATCTCGCTGCTCGACTTTCTCTCGACTTTTCTTCTGATCCTTGAAGAGAATATTGCGGCTAACAGTCAGGGTACCCGCAAGGGGCACCACTACATCGCAGCAATTTAAACTGATGTGATGGCAAGAGGGCTGGTTATGGATCGTCGGGAAGCAAGCCAAGGGAGCGTGCCTGCGCCACCGCTTGCGTACGATTACTCGCCCTCAGTTTGGAGAGGATCATACTGACATGGTGTTTGACCGTACTCAATGCCACCACCAGCACCTCGGCGATTTCCTGGTTAGAGGCTCCTCGTGCGAGCAGGCGAAGCACGTCACGTTCACGTTCGCTTAAAGGATCCAGCAGTGGATGGCGTGACACAGACTCGCCCGTTTTGACGGATTGGCTCGCTCTCCTTTCAGGTAAGAAAGCCTCAAGCAGGCTATCGAGGTAGGGAGTTGGTCCTTTCTTGCGTTCTTGTTCTGCCAGTTTGGAGAGCAGAGCGGCCATGGGGGGACCTTCATCCAGAAAGCGGCGGACGTAGCCCTCTGGTTCAGCTAGACGCACCGCCTGGGCCAGAACGGTGAGGGCCTGCGTCTCCTGATGACACATCTGATAGGTCAGCGCTTGCAAGAGTAACATTTCGATGACGTGATCCCAGCGCTCAGTCGTTTGCGCATCGAGGAGTAAGGATGCCAGCACGTCCAGGGCTTCTGTGGCACGTACCCGATAAATCGGCACTCTACCCGCCTGGGCAAGCAAAATCTGGGCATGTGCCACCTCCTCGCGTTCCCGGGCGAAGGAGGAGAGATGCCGCTCACGGTGTTCCAGTTCTTGTGCCCAGCGGGTGGCGCGTTCGAGGTCTCCAGTAGCCAGCCAGAGCCGGGCCTGCTCGACAGAGATTGTTAAGGCACGGTAATACAGATTGTCTACTGTCAGAGGAGCCTGTGCCACCTGCTGGAGCGCCTCGCTCGCCGCCTCAATGTCCCCGCGCGACAGGTGGATGCGCACCAATACTATGTAGATTGTGGGTAAATATACCTCATATCCAGGCTGCCTAATGGCCCAGCACCGGCAGCGGCTAACCGCTTTTTATGGTTTCGCTATAGCGCGGCGCAGCTTGCCGAATGGTTTAACAGCAGGCACACGCTAGAAGCGTTGCACCCCTGGCATCCGCGGCACGGGTATAGCATATTCACCCAGCATGAGCGAACGTCCACCCAGCAGCGGCATAGGATAAGGACCTCGGAAGGTCTGATGGTCTCTACCAAGAGCCTGGAATGAACTGCTCGCGACTACTGGTCGGAAACACGATAGGTACGTATCTCAACCGCAGCGCTCTCTTCGGGAGTGGCGTACCAGTGACCATATTGGGCAGCTACGGTCAAGAAGTGCGCAAGATCCTCAGGCGTCACGGGTTGAGGCGCGCCCGTCACCGGTCTTCCCGCCTCCTGAAAGAATTGTCCCAGCCTTGCGTTGGTGATGAGGAGTACGACCAGGGGTTCACTGGAGACGTTGCGCCAGGCGTGCCGTTCCTCGCTGGGCACGTGGATGTAATCCCCCGCTTTCATCTCGATCCATTCGTAGCCCCCCGCAACTTGCTTGAGAGCCTGTGTCTTGCCGGAGATGATGAAGAAGTCCTCCGTGGGAGGATGACTGTGAAGCGGAACCGAGCCGCCGGGCGGGATCACGCCCCGCAACACGCAGAACTCATTCTGCGCCTCTTCCGGCAAGACCAGAAACTCCAACGTTGGTCCGAAGAGGTCGCGAGGCTGGTGCGTGCCTTCAACAACGCGGTGGAGAACAGACTTCTCATCGATCGCGGGTTGCGCGGTGTGCGCGCTGGTTGTGGAATGCATTTCGGTGCTCATGTGTTTTTCTCCTTGTTTTCGTGGTTCTGCTCCTCGTCTGAGGCAGCATCCCTTCACGCAACGAGCTGCCAGAGAAAGATCAACTCGTGAGCAGCGTCTGGCAGCAGATGATGGACGGCGTCCGGTGCACTTACTCACGAAGCGCGGCGAGCTTGTGCGCCGCGTGTCTGAGAAGGATCGCTCCATTCGCATGGCTTCTTACCTTCCCTTCACTTTGTGAAGTATAACAAAAGCTCACGAGGAATGTCATGGCTCTCAAGAAGGGTTGTGTCTTGAACGAGCAGATAGCCCGAAAGTATTAGTGTAGTTCTGAATCATTTGCCACCAAACCCTGCTTTTGGCCCATGACAGGGTTCGCGCTCCACCGTATACTGGCTTGTGGAAGGAAAAGAGCGTACAGTGCTCCAGCAAACACCGTCATACAGGCGAGAAAGCACTCGACCGGGGGGTAGAAGTGAGAGCAAGTGTAACGCTTACTCCGGCCCTATGTCGAGAGGGCTTGATTTGATATTACCGTAAATGGAAGGAGCAAAGTATGTTGACCCTTTTCTTCATCTTCGGACTGATGCCAGTGCTCGTAGTCATTGAACTCAGCGCACAACGGTGGCTATGCAAAAATGTTGCTGAGAAGCACGATCTTGAATGGGAACTCTACCGGCAGCGGTATGACTAGCCGAGGTTACGATACCGAAGTTCTTTTAGGTCTCACTAAAGACAGAAGGAGTAAACAGATGTTGGACACTGCATTTCGCCAGCCCATCTCGGTTGATAGGGCTCCTGAAGGCCATCTTTGCGATTGGTGCGACAAGCCTGCTATATACCATCTCATCGCTATTGGTGGAATATACCATAACAAGGGAGGATACTTTTGCCAAGGGGATAGTGAGGAATTCGCCTGCATCGTCGCCGAGGCGATGAGTAGACCAGTTCCTGGCGACGCTGTTTCGCCTGGCTGGCAAGACGGAGCTATGCTGACGCAACCCTCTGGGTTCATCGGGACCAGAGAATGATGTTTCACATAGGAGGTAGGAACCACATGGCAAAAAGGGAACCTTCAGTGGTGGGACGAAAGCCCAACCGCTTTGCGCGCCTCTTCAGGGTCGCTGTAGGCTTGCATCTGTATAACCTTCCCATCTTGAACCGTGTAGACATCGGCAATTCGGCCTTCTCTCGGCTGACCACCTCCCTTTGGCCAAGCTTGGAAATGCACGAGGACAAAAATCTTGTCCCCGACTTCGAGGATTTCTTCGGGCAGGCTCTGGACTTTCTCAGAGGCTTCATATGAGAGGGTGAGATACTCAGCGACCCCTTGGCGCCCCCGATAGATTCCGCCCGCATAGAAGCTTTCAGGCTCGCTCCAGAGAATATCTGGGTCTGGGTCAACAGCATCAATTGCGCCTTGGATATCACCTCGACTGAACGCGTCATATCCGCGTCGAAGGTTGTCAATAATCTGCTTATTCATCCATGCTTCTCTTTCTTCTCACTGAATCTTCTCCCTTAGTGTACGAGGCTTCGAGCATAAGATACAAGAAGAAAAATATGCTCACAGCATAGCCCTTCAGTTTTTTCTGCATATTGAATATTGTGTAGGAAAGCGCGAAAGATGCTATCCAGGCGGGTCAAACGGAAGACCCGACACTGCAAAATCTTCCCAAGGATTAGTATACGGTGGAGCGCGAACCCTGTCATGGGCCGAAAGCAGGGTTATGGTGGCAATGTGAGTCAGAACGCCACTGATACTTTTGTGTTATCTGCTCGTTCGAGACACAATGCTTCTTGTGAGCCATGACTTCTCCTGTGACTCACCCTATACTTGATCGTGTGATGGTGGTCTTGGGAGCGGCAGAGGATGTCCAATCTGCTCTGGCTTGCTCATCGCCTTGCGCGTGTGGAGGACCATTGCAACTCGATCTGCGAACGAACGATCTTTATCGCCGAGGGATAGACCTATAGAGACTATAGAAAGGATACGACGATGAATACACACATGTATACAAAACAGCAATTCGAAGGAGCAGTGAACACAGAGATGATAGTTCCTGAAAAGGACGAACTTGCTGCGCATGGCTTTACCACTAAGGAAATCGTTTCTCTGCTCTGGTTGCGGCAGTGGTACCAAATTGGGGGCAGTGACCGCGTGCCGATCGTGCGCCATCTGGAGTTCCTCAAGCTTCTCGTCTTGAATGGCAAACTGAAAGCGCACGAGGTCTTCGTGCTGAGTAAGCGAGAGATTCAAGAGTTTCAGCGCTACCTGGTGCTTGAGATAGAGATGCTCCGCCAGGTAGACATTAGCATAGCCGCCCTGCCCGAGTTCGCGAAGCAGCAGGTAGTTCCCCATCTGCACTCTACTCAGGGGTCGTCCTATGGCACAAGGTTCTGTGAGAGTTTGTTCCATTCCTCACCCTCCCTATTCTTGTTTCTACTACTCTCAAGTGTAGCCACGGCCAGCGCTCCTGTCATGACTGAAAAGTAGCATTCCAAGGAGGAGCGTGCCCCAGCAGCCTCTAACGCGAAAGTAGTAGTAAGGTTCAGAGCGTCATACTCCTTGTGAGTCATGACAACCCTCGTGCCGCACGCCACACTGTCTTGCAAGGTCCAGGTTACTGATTGTTGAGATTAGGGCGAATGGTTGAGGCTCGACGGGAATTCGCCTATCAGTTCGATCGCTTCTTGGTCGCTCTCGCTGCTTAAAAGATGATCCTCAACTTTGCAATATCCTTCTAATATTTTCTTAGCTACTTGACAAATATAAGTTGGTTGTGATAATATTCTACTATGGTTAGGGAAGTTACTAACTATTTGATAGTCTAAGTTTCTGGACTGAGTAAGAAAAAACAATCAAGGAGAACACATAATGACCTGGGCAATTGATGCCTCACATTCACAGGCGACGTTTTCGGTAAGACACATGATGGTCAGCACTGTGAAAGGGCATTTTAACGTTTTGAGCGGCCAGCTTCACATCGACGAAGCGCATCCAGATAGCTCCTGGGTGGAGGCAGAGGTAGACGCGGCCAGTATTGATACCCGTGATGAGAAGCGCAACGGCCACCTACGTTCGCCCGATTTCTTCGACGTGGAAAAATTCCCGAAGATCACTTTTAAGAGCACGAGAGTTGAGCATGTTGGCGGCCAGGAATATAAAGTGACCGGGGATCTGACGATGCATGGAGTTACCAGGCAAGTCACTTTTGATGCGGAATATGCGGGGCAGCTTCAGAAGGATGCGTTCGGGCTACGGCGTGCCGGCATCGCGGTCAGAGGGACGATCAACCGCAAGGATTTTGGATTGAACTGGAATGTGGCACTTGAGACTGGCGGCGTGATGGTCAGCGATAGGGTCAATGTCGAGATCGATCTCGAAGCGGTGCAACCGGCCCTGACTGAGCAGGCGGCTCAGGCGGCGCAAGCGTAATTTACTACTGACAAACGACATCACGTATTCTAAGGACACCTGTATGGGTGTCCTTATTTGTTCCATGTTCTCTCATCGTGTTTTCCATTCTTGCAACCGCCCTGCCTGCAAGAGGAACGTCTGAGCAGCTAAAGAAACGCAGAAACGATGCCAATAAAGAGAAATGGCCGTAAGGATGTTGCATGCACTTGCAAGTAATGGATAACTGTGCCTAGCATTTCCATAATGATGAGCACAAGGAGGAGACCGGAGACAAACTCAATGATGGCTTGTGCTACTTGTCCTGGCTGCTTATCCACTGGAAATGTTGGGAGTGTTATCATCGAGACGCCAAAGGCCCAGGAAGTATAGACGAGAGCCAGTATAGCTGCAAGGAGGAAGTAAGCAGCAAAGGATTTGAGGATCAGAAAGATTGACACTGGCTCAGTAGCGGCAATGTACTGGAAGTGGCCGATGACTGGCTGATGCTGAAGGAGAAAGTGCGACCTGGCCGCCTTGTCCACTCCATAGACTTGTCCTTGCTTTAGGTCTGTCGATGTTGAGCGAGGACATGGGCCACGACCTGGGGCAGTATGCTGGGATCATCCACGATAAGCTGAGGCGGAAGGAGTCCGCTCTCATGCAGGCGCTGGCGTGTGAGGGGCGTACTCACGGCCACTACGTCTATGCCAGCCGCCAGCGCTGCCTTTACCCCGGCAGGCGAATCTTCGATCGCCAAACAGTCTGCTGGAGGCACTCCCAGTGCCCGCGCTGCCAGCAGATAGATCTCCGGGTCGGCCTTGCCTTGTTCGACATCGTCCCGCGAGGCCACGAAGTCGAATGCATCGCTCAGGCCCAGCACCTCCAACACACGCTGCACCTGCTCGCGGTACGACATCGTCGCTAAAGCGATTTGATAGCCCAGACGCCGGAACTCGTGCAGCAGGGCGATGTTGTGCGGCCACTGCTGCTGCCGTAACAACTCTGGGTCTTCGAGCATCGCCTCGTAGATACGCTGCCGCACCCGTACATAGGCTTGCCAAGGCGCACTGACGCCGAACTCTACCATGCGTGCGCGAGCCGCTGCCTCCAGTCCGAAGCGCTCAAGCAACGCCATCGCCACCTCCTGGCGCGACAGACCGACCACCTCCTTAAAAGCCTCGACGATTTCCGCCTCGTTCAGTTCAGGGCACAGTTCGACGGCGGCTCGCGCATAGGAAAGCGCTTTGAGTTCCTCGGTCTCCACCAGCGTCCCATCCAGATCGAAAATTACTGCACGAATCATGTGAGTACCTCCATCGGCTTCTTCAGTCCGCCGATCACGTCCTTGCCCAGGAGGAGTGTAGCTGACAACAGGGGACAAGACAGTACCCAAAAGGAGTAATTGCAGGGTGATTTTTGCCGAGGCACCTGGAAGGACGGGTCGTGTTGCAAAAATGACGGTGATTTTTCACCGCCGAGGGGTACTCGATCCTCGCACCAGTAACTGTCCCTTCAGGATCACCTGACGAGTGGGACGGGTGGGATCGGCAACGCGTTGCAGGAGCAGCTCGGTCGCGGTTTTGCCAATCTCATAGGTCGGTTGGGCAATGAGGGTGATGGGGGGCTGGACGAGCGACGCCCAGGTGGTTTCGTCAAAGGTGACAAGGGCTATGTCGTCAGGAACGGTGAGATCGCGTTCCCGAATGGCTTGCAATGTACCCGCCCCGAGCAGGCTGTTCGTGGTGAAAACCGCATCGGGAGATGGCGCCGAATCAAGCATTTTCAAGGCGGCCGCGTACCCCGCCTCGATTTTCGGCTGGACATACTTCACGAGTTCCGCTGCTGGAGAGAGTCCGTGCGCCCGCAAGGCCTTTTCATACCCTAGCCGCCGTTCTTGCCCGGTGGTACTCATCTCCCCACAGAGGGCGGCAATCCGTCGGTAACCATTCTCGATGAGATGCGTGGTGAGGCGATACGCGGCATCGACGTTATCAAGCAGCACGACATCGACATCGCCTTTTGGAATGGAGCGGTCTACTACTACCGTGGGAAAGCTGAGGTTCGAGGCAGAGAAGGTGGAGGCTGTCTGGCGTGTCGGAGAGAAAATCACCCCCGCGACACCTTCATCTCGCATCAGATTGAGGTAGATCGCTTCCTTCTCAGGATTTTCATCCGTGTTGCACAGGAAGACGCTGAACGCCTGCTCATAGGCGACATCTTCGACGGCCCGGCTGATCGAGGTAAAGAACGGGTTGCGAATATCGGAGACGATCAGGCCAAGCGTATTGGATTGTTGGGAGCGCAAGCTGCGCGCCACCAGGTTCGGCCGATACCCTAATCGTTCCACCTCCGCCATCACACGCGCACGCACCTCGGGGCGCACGTGCAAGCCATTGGAGAGCACTCGCGACACAGTGGCGGTTGATACCCCGGCGGCTTCGGCGACCTCTTTGATGCTGACCATACGAACTCCTCTCCTCCTGGAAGAGCAAACATGCAGTTGCCGGAAAGGGGAGGCAAGTGATCGGCACCCCTCCTCACATTCCTCTCCGCCCTTCCCCAGGACATACTCGTTCAGAACATACGGCACAGCGCAGATCTTTGTAAACGATACGATCAGAGTATAGCACATTCCTGTCGGATACACTAGAAGTGTTGCGAACGAATTAATAACTGACCGTGTAAACCTCCTTTATACTGGTGAATTCAGGCGCATTCTTCAGGAAGATCCTGCCAAAGGGAATCCTGTGTAAGCAAATTCTTGGCAAATCTTTGTAATCGTTTACAAATATTGTATCGATGACGTTCTCTCCAGCGCAGTGGTTGAAACGTGTACAAATGGGAAGTTGACATTTGATTTCATGACACCTTCGTAAAGAGGGGATACCATCGTCTTTCAAGCTGAACGGGTGTGAAAGGTTCTCAGCTTGCAATTGCGTTACCCAACAGGTGAGATCTAGCGCAGTAGGTAACACCCTGTTGGGTAACACGGTGCCGCAAACGCACACGAAGGAGGATCAGATGCCAAAGCGCGCATGCTATACGCTCACCTGGTCATCCTCCAATCAGGCCTATGAACTGTATGAGGGCCAGGAGGATGATGTAATGGCGCTGGTCCCTGGCACACCCGCCTGGTCGGTGTGGGTGAGCCAGACCTCCTCGTTTGCCTTCCGTGGCCAGAACGGCTCCTACACAGCACGTAAAGAGCGCAAGCAGCGGGGCGGGGGGTACTGGTATGCCTACGCACGAGTCGAGAGGAAACTGACCAAGCGCTATCTGGGCAGAGGCACCGATCTGACCCTGGCTCGCTTGAAGCAGGTCGCACAAGCATTCTGGTCTTACCTGCTTGCCGCCTTGCAGACCTTTGACCCTCAGCTGGGCAGGATTGTGCAGACCTTGCTCCACCCATTGCAACCCGCAGCACTGGAGAGCGTGCTGACGTTGCTGATCAACGATCTGCAGGCCAGGCTGACCGGGGACCATGCACACCTCGTCCTCATCCTGGAGGACTACCACGACATTACCAACGACTTGTTTCATTAATGCCCTCTCCTTTCTGCTGGAGCATCTGCCTCCCCAACTACATCTCGTACTGGCGCGCCTCCGTGGCCGAGACGATGTGCTGGAACTGCGGGCTGCCGATCTGCAGTTCACACACGAGGAAACCGCCACCTACCTCGTGGAGGTGATGGGACTGCCGCTTTCGGCAGAGCAGAGTGCGCAGCTGCAGGCACGCACCGAAGGCTGGGTCACTGGCTTGCACCTGGCGGCACTTTCCCTGCTGAACCATGACGATCGGGCAGGCCTCATCAAAGCGTTCAGCGGCAGTCATCACTATGTGATGGACTACCTGCTGGACGAAGTTCTGAGCCGTCAAAGGAAAGCCGTCCAGGACTTTCTGCTGCAGACCGCGCTGCTGGAGCGCCTCTGCGCCCCGCTGTGCGATGCGGTGCGGGCACAGGACGGCAGCCAGACCTTGCTCGACTTCCTGGAGCAGGCCAATTTGTTCCTGGTCCCCCTCGACGACGAACGGCGCTGGTATCGCTATCACCACTTGTTTGCTGAGACCCTGCAGCAACGGCTGCAGCAGACGGCCCCCACACTGGTCCGGGAGCTGCACCATCGTGCCAGCCGCTGGTATGAGCAGCATGGGCTCTTCGCCGAGGCGGTCTCCCATGCGCTGGCCGCTCCTGCTCCTGAGGAGGCTGCCCGCTTGATCGAGCAGTACGGCTGGGCATTCATTGTAGGAAGGCCCCACGATGAATCGGGGGCCTACAGTAGGTCCCCAATTCATTGTGTGACCTTGCAGACGCTGTGCGGCTGGTTCCAAGCCCTCCCCGAGAGCCAGGTCCTGGCCCATCCCGCGCTCGGTCTGCTGTATGCGCTTGCACTGATGTACACCAATCACTGGGAGGCGGCCTCAGCTTGTCTGCAGACGCTTGAACGAGGGGTTGGCGATGGCTCGGACACGCAGGAAGGACGGAGCCTGCTGGGCCAGGTGGTCGCGTGTCAGAGCCTGCTGGCCCGTCTCTCGGGCGATCTGGAAGAATGTGTAGCCCTCTCCCATCAGGCACTGACCCTGTTACCCGAGACAGATACCACGCCCCTCACGCGCCTGTTGCGTGTTGGGGCCCTGTTCGGTGCCGCGTATGCCTACTTAGTGAGTGGGGATGTCACGACTACGAGCGAACACTTGCTCGCCAGAACCCTTGCGTTCGCTCGTGGCTCCTGGGACTATCAGCTGCTGATCCCGCGAGGACTCACCCTGTTAGCCCGGCTCCAGGCGCTCCAGGGGCGGCTCAAGCAGGCTGCCACCACCTATGCAGAGGTCGTGCAACTGGTCAAGAGGCCAGAGGAAGTGCAGATGCTGGCCGACAGCCCTGCCTACTCCTTCGGCCTGGGCGAGCTGCTGCGCGAGTGGAACGAGCTGGAGGCCGCCGAACACCACCTGGCATGGGGCATAGACCTGATCAGGGGAATGCCCTCAGTCGACGCCGATAAGGCGTGGCTGGGCTACGCGGCCTTGGCCCGCTTGCAGCAAGCGCAGGGGAGGTCTGACCAGGCACTCGCCACGTTGGACGCCTTTATGCAGCTGGCACAACAGCGACATGTCGCCCCGGTGCTCCTGGCCCAGTGTGCTACCTTGCGAGTACAGCTGGAGCTGGCGCGGGGCGATTTGCCAGCGGCCCAGCACTGGGCAGCCACAAGTGGCCTGTCTGCCAACGATGTTCTGGGCTATCTCCGCGAACGAGAGTACCTGACCCTGGTGCGAGTCCGCATCGCAGAAGAGCGCGTCAGCCCGACCGAGACCGGCCTCTCGGCGGTACTAGGACTGTTGGAGCGACTGCTGGCGGAGGCGGAGGCCAGCATGCGGATGCACAGCGTGCTCGAAATCCTGCTGCTGCTTGCCCTGGCCCTCGAGGTGCAAGGGGACTGCACAGAAGCTTTGGCCGCTCTGGGCCGCGCCCTGGCAGTGGCGGAACCGGAGGGCTACCTGCGCCTCTTCCTGGATGAAGGGCCACCGATGCTGGCTTTGCTCCGCCAAGCGCAGCAGCACGGTCTGGCACCAGGAATGGCCTTTGTCAAGGAATGGCTCCTGATAGGGGTGGGCTTCATCCGTTTCCTCGGCAAAAATCACCCAGGAATTACTCCTTTTGGGTACTGTCTTCTCTCCTGGTGGTCAGCTACACTCCTCAGAGAGACCAGCGTGACACTCCGTCAAGCGGCGAGGGACCTGCAACAGTGAAGGAATTGGAGATGAATACTGCACCTGTTCCTGTTGATCCGACTCAATTCAAAGCCTATGATGTGCGCGGCATCGCTGGCGAGAATCTCACAGACGAAGTCGCCTATCGTATTGGCCGTGCTGCCGCTCACTACTTGAACGCGCCGGAGATTGCTGTGGGCCGCGATATGCGGCTTTCATCACCGCAATTGGCCGCCGCCCTGCTCCGTGGTATCATTGATCAGGGTACGAACGCGATAGACCTGGGCATGGTCACGACCGATGGACTGTACTTTGCCGTGGGGGCATTCGACTATCCTGCCGGGGTGATGATTACCGCCTCGCACAATCCCGGGCAGTATAATGGCATGAAGTTCTGCCGTGCCAAGGCCTTCCCCATCAGCCTGGACTCCGGCCTGGCTGCTATCCGCGACCTGGCGGTCCGAGGAGACTTTCCAACACCTGTCCACACCGGGCAGGTGACGAAACACGAGATCATTGATGCCTATGTCAAGCATGTCCTCTCGTTCATTGACGTGAACAAGGTGAAGCCACTCAAGGTGGTGATCGATGCGGGCAATGGCATGGCGGGGCTGGTGCTGCCTCGTGTGTTTACGCATCTGCCCTGCGAGCTCGTGCCGCTCTACTTTGAACTGGACGGCAGCTTCCCCCATCATCCTGCCAGTCCCATCGAGCCTGAGAACATGATTGACGTGCAACAGAAGGTGCGCGAGGTCGGGGCTGATCTGGGAGCCGCCTTCGATGGTGATGCGGATCGGATGTTCCCTGTGGACGAGCAGGGCACCATCGTGGATGGCTCGATGGTGACGGCGCTGGTCTCAGAGAATTTGCTGCGTAAGCACCCCGGCTCGACCATTCTCTACAACTTGATTGTGTCGAAAAGCGTACCTGAACTCATCACCAAAGCAGGGGGCAAGGCCATCCGTACTCGCGTGGGGCACTCCTACATCAAGGAGGAGATGCGTAAGCGCTATGCCATCTTTGGCGGTGAACACTCTGGCCACTTCTACTTCCGTGACAACTGGTATGCCGATTCGGGTCTGATTGCATTGCTACTCATGCTGGAACTGGTGTCAGCCGAAAGCAAGCCCCTCTCCTACCTGCTCAAGCCATTCGATCAGTGGGTGCGTAGTGGCGAAATAAACAGCACGGTGAGCGATGTCCAGGGCGAGCTCCATGCGTTAGAGGAGCGGTATAGCAGGGAGGCAGAATCCATCGATCACCTGGATGGCCTGACGTTCGACTACGATGACTGGTGGTTCAATGTGCGGGCATCCAACACAGAACCCCTCCTGCGTGTGAATGTGGAGGCGAGGACGAGGACGCTGATGGAGCAGAAACGTGACGAGATCTTAGCCTTGATTCGTGGATAGTACCGCAGTTTACAGTCAAAAGGGAAACAAGAAGGAGGATTTCCATGGCTACTCGCGTAGGCATTAACGGTTTCGGACGCATCGGTCGTCAGTCGCTCAAAGCAATGCTGGAACGCCATCCGCGTGACCTCGAAGTCGTTGCCGTGAACGATCTTACTGATACGAAGACGAATGCCCATCTCTTAAAATATGACTCCACCTATGGTCACTTTCCAGGCGAAATTGAGACGACCGCTGACTCTCTCATCGTTAATGGGCACACGATCAAAGTCATTTCGCAACGCGACCCGGCACAAATTCCCTGGAGTGATTTAGGTGTAGAACTTGTCATCGAGTCTACCGGTCTCTTTACGGATGCTAGCAAAGCGGCAGCACATCTGCAAGGTGGTGCGAAAAAAGTCATTATCTCTGCTCCTGCCAAAGGTGAAGACATTACCCTTGTGCTTGGCGTCAATGAAGATATGTATGATCCGCGCACGCACCACATTATTTCTAACGCTTCCTGCACGACCAACTGCCTGGCTCCTACCGCGAAGGTACTCAACGATACTTTTGGTATTGAAAGAGGCCTGATGAACACCATCCACTCGTACACGAACGACCAACGCATCCTGGACCAGGTTCATAAAGACCTGCGGCGTGCTCGCACTGCCGGTGCCAACATCATCCCTACCACGACAGGTGCTGCTCGTGCGCTTGCACTGGTCATTCCCGAACTCAAGGGGCGCTTCGATGGCATGTCACTGCGTGTGCCGACAGTCACTGTCTCAGTTGTCGATTTTGTGGCCACCGTGCGCAAGGAAGCCACGAAAGAAGCTGTGAACGACGCGTACAAGCAGGCTGCCGCCGGTTCTCTCAAGGGCCTTCTCGACTATACAGAAGAACCGCTTGTTTCTACTGATTTCCGCGGTGACGACCACTCCGCGATCGTTGATGGCCTTTCGACAATGGTCGTTGGCGGGAACATGGTCAAGGTTGTCGCCTGGTATGACAACGAGTGGGGCTATTCCTGCCGCATCGCCGATCTCGCCCATTTCCTCGCGGAAAAAGGCCTGTAGGGACACCTCTTGCAGGTCCCACGATAAATCGGGGACCTACGGTAGCCCCCCGATTTATCGTGGGGGTAGTTAGGACAAATTGTATGAATAAGAAAACAGTTCGTGATATCGATGTCGCGGGAAAGCGTGTGCTTATGCGCGTTGATTTCAACGTGCCATTAGATGCAGAGCGACATATTACGGACGATACACGCATCCGCGCATCGCTTCCCACCATACGGTACTTACTGGATAACGGAGCGGCTGTCATCCTCATGTCACACCTTGGGCGACCAAAGGGAGAGGTGAATAAGAAATATAGCCTGGCCCCGGCAGCACAACGCCTGAGCGAACTCCTGGGCAGACCCGTCCAGATGGCACCAGATTGTATTGGTCCTCAAGTCGAGGCTCAAGCAAAAGCGCTACAGCCAGGACAGGTACTCCTGCTAGAGAACCTACGCTTCCATAAGGAAGAGGAGAAGAACGATCCTGAGTTCAGTAAACAGCTTGCCTCTCTCGGTGAAATATATGTCAACGATGCCTTTGGCACTGCCCATCGCGCCCATGCCTCGACGGAAGGTGTCACCCACTATCTCCCAGGTGTCTCTGGCTTCTTAATGGAGAAAGAGATCAACTACCTGGGATCTGCCCTGGAACATCCTCAGCGGCCTTTTGTATCTATCGTCGGCGGCGCGAAAGTCTCCGACAAGATCATGGTGTTAGAGCGACTGATCGGCATGGTTGATAAACTCCTGATTGGTGGAGGCATGGCTAATACTTTCCTCAAGGCGCAAGGCTACGAAATTGGCGATTCGCTCTTTGAGGAAGGCAAGGTTGATACTGCCCGCGATCTCATGACGAAAGCGCGTCAACGTGAAGTGGAACTGCTACTACCCATTGATGTTGTAGTCGCTGATCGCTTTGAAGCCGGTGCGAACACAAGGGTCGTTGATAGCAAACAGGTTGAACCCGGTTGGCGTATTATGGACATTGGCCCTAAAACCATTGATACGTTCCGGCGAGCCCTCGCAGACGCACAGACTATCGTCTTTAATGGCACGCTTGGAGTAGCAGAATGGCCTGCTTTTGCTCAGGGGACCGATGCGATTACCGGGACACTGGCCGAGCGTACCAAAGCTGGCGCAACCACGATCGTTGGCGGTGGTGATTCAGCGGCAGCAGTTGAGCAGGCAGGTGTAGCCGACAAGATGTCCCACGTCTCAACGGGCGGTGGTGCCTCTCTTGAATTCTTGGAAGGGCGCGTCCTGCCAGGGGTGGCAGCATTGCAGGAGAAGGAATAATGAAAACACCATCTCGCAGTGCCATCATAGCAGGCAACTGGAAGATGTACTATGGCCCCAAGCAGGCATCACACTTCGCACGTGAGATCGTACCGGTGCTTGGCCAGTTAGTGGAGCACTATCCTCACGTTGTGTCTGTCCTTTGCCCACCGGCAATTTCACTCACTGCTGTACGCGAAGTGACGCAACCGTTTCCGCGGATTGAGCTGGGCGCACAGAACATGTTCTTTGAGGAAAAAGGCGCTTTTACCGGCGAGATTTCACCGAACATGGTACAGGAGTTGTGCCGTTATGTGATTCTTGGCCACTCTGAGCGCCGCACGTATTTCGGCGAAACCGATGACCTCGTGAACAAAAAGGCACAGGCTGCACTGCAACATGCTTTGTACCCGATAGTATGCATAGGTGAGCGCCTTGAACAGTACGAGGCTGGTCAGACTGAGGAGGTCATTCGCTTCCAGGTTCAACAGAGCCTCGCACACTTCCCAGCACACGCTGCGCGAGAAGTGGTTGTTGCTTATGAACCTATTTGGGCTATTGGTACTGGCAAGGCTGCTACTGCTGATGGAGCAGGCAAGGTTATTTCTCTCATTCGTCGACTCTTCGAGGATAGATACGGGAATGAAGCGGCAACAGCGCTGCGCATTCTCTATGGTGGCAGTGTCACCTCAGCCAACATCAGCGAATTTGTAGCCCATCCCGACATAGATGGAGCACTTGTCGGGGGAGCCAGCATTACACATGACTTCGTGGAGATTGTGCATAAGACGATTGAGTCGATGCAAAGGTAAAAGAGGAGAACCGATGCGACGCACCAAAATTGTCTGTACGATCGGTCCAGCGACCAGCAGCGAAGAGCAACTCGAGCAACTCATGCGTGCTGGCATGAATGTTGCTCGCCTGAACTTCTCGCACGGGACGCACCCTGAGCATGAGCTGATCTTGGATCGCATACGCACGATTTCCGCCCGCTTAGGGTGTGCCATCGCCATCCTGCAAGACCTGCAAGGACCCAAGATTCGCACTGGAACGTTAGAAGGAGGGCAGCCTGTCCTACTGGCGGATGGTGCCAGGATGACGATTACCACCCGCGATGTGGTGGGAAATGCAGAGACAATCTCGACCACCTACAAGCAGTTACCACAGGATGTGAAGGGCGGTGACCGTATCCTGCTGGACGATGGCCTCTTGGAACTGCGTGTGCTTGGCTCTGATGAGACCGAGGTTCAGTGTCTGGTCGTGCATGGTGGGATGCTCAAAGAGCACAAAGGCATCAATCTGCCAGGAGTAGCGGTAAGTGCGCCAGCACTCACCGAGAAAGATCGTGACGATTTGAAGTTCGGCGTGAGGCACGGCGTTGATTATGTCGCGCTCAGTTTCGTCCGCCGACCAGAGGACATAGTAGAGGCCAGGGCTCTCATACGGCAACTGCAAGCAGAGCAGGGGAGAGAACAGGCGCAGCGTAGGGATGCGAGCTTGCCTCCGTCCGTTCCCTTGATTGCCAAGCTCGAGAAACCAGAAGCGGTCGCTCGGCTCGATGAGATTCTCGACGTGGTCGATGGCGTGATGGTCGCACGAGGCGACTTGGGAGTGGAGATGGCCCCAGAGAAAGTGCCGCTCATCCAGAAACGCATCATCGCTGCGTGCCATGATCGGGGGTTGCCTGTCATTACCGCAACGCAGATGCTCGAGTCCATGATTACGCATCCCCGTCCAACGCGAGCGGAGGCCAGTGATGTCGCCAATGCCATTCTCGATGGGACGGATGCGCTCATGCTCAGCGCGGAAACGGCCACAGGTGCCTATCCTCTGGAGGCGGTTCAGATGATGGTGCGTATTGCTCAGGAGACTGAGGCCGACCCTCGTAGCGCTCGTCAACCGCAGTGCCAGCGCCTGACCCCGGCACATGCGGTCAGCCATGCCGCTCGCGCCCTGGCAGAGCAGGCCAGTGTCCAAGCCATCGTCGTCTTTACCCGTTCGGGTGCCTCGGCTCACCTCATCTCCACGGATCGACCGCGTACGCCGATCCTGGCCTATACCCCTTCGGAGCACGCCTATCGTCAGCTGGCACTCTGGTGGGGCGTGTGGCCGCATCGCATTGACATGGGAGAGACGACGGAGGAGCTGATCAAGCATGTCGATCAGAGGCTGCAAGAGGACAAGCTCATATCACGGGGTGAGCATGTCGTGATTATGGGGGGTCTACCCATCGCGAGTGAGGCGCAGACGAACTTTGTGAAATTGCAGTCGGTAGGCGACGATACATGATGAATATCTTAGATGGGGCAAATATGCCGATAACTCCACGGATATGCAGGAATACATCAGAGAGGAGAAGCATATGTCACACAAAAGCACCATTATCGAAGATGTGCGAGCGAGAGAGGTCCTTGACTCACGTGGCGGTCCCACTGTTGAGGTGGCCGTGCAGTTGGCGGGGGGAGCGCGTGGTGTGGCGGCTGTTCCCTCCGGAGCCTCAACGGGAGTGCATGAAGCGGTCGAACTGCGCGATGGGGACAAGAGTCGCTATGGCGGCAAGGGTGTGCTGAACGCTGTTCGGAACGTCAATGACACCATTCGCGAGGCGCTAGTTGGATGTGATGCCACCGAGCAGGTGCTGGTGGATGAACTTATGATCGCACTGGATGGGACGCCCAACAAAGGCAGACTTGGAGCCAACGCCATCCTTGGTGTCTCCCTTGCCGTGGCAAAGGCGGCCGCCAATGCAATCCAGCAGCCCCTGTACCGGTATGTCGGTGGGGTCTCAGCACGCACACTGCCCGTTCCCATGATGAATATTTTGAACGGAGGCAAACATGCCGATAACTCCACAGATATGCAGGAATACATGATCTTGCCTGTCGGGGCCTCAACCTTTCATGAGGCCCTGCGCATGGGCGCGGAGGTATATCAGGGTCTGAAAAAGGTCTTGCACGACAAAAGGCTCAATACGAATGTGGGGGATGAAGGGGGCTTTGCTCCCTCGCTCCCTTCCAACCGTGAGGCGTTAGAGGTCATTGTCACAGCTATCGAGGCAGTGGGCTACAAACCGGGCGTGGATATATTCTTGGGGATGGATCCTGCCGCGAGCGAGTTCTATCACGATGGCAAGTATGTGCTGGCACGAGAAGGCCGCACCCTCACCTCCAGCGAAATGGTTGACCTCTACGAGCAATGGCTGAATGACTACCCGATCATCACCATCGAAGACGGTCTGGCCGAGGATGACTGGGAAGGATGGGCTCAGTTGCGGCAACGACTGGGTCAGCGGGTGCAACTGGTAGGAGATGACCTCTTTGTGACCAACACCGAGCGTCTCAAGCGGGGGATTCAAGAGCATTCGGCCAACGCGATTCTCATCAAGCTCAATCAGATTGGGACACTAACGGAGACCCTGGCAGCCATTGAGATGGCCAAGTGTGCAGCGTTTACAGCGGTGGTTTCCCATCGCTCGGGCGAGACCGAGGACACGACGATTGCTGACCTGGTGGTTGCCACCAATGCCGGACAGATCAAAACAGGTGCACCCGCACGCAGTGAACGCGTGGCAAAGTATAACCGCTTACTCGCAATCGAGGATGAACTTGGTGAAGAGACGGCACGCTATGCCGGGTTCAGTGCCTTCTATAATGTACCAGTCCTTTATGCC
>WNFB01002434.1_pt1 | contig 20972 bp, 23 predicted proteins | sample 5400501 | NCBI WGS metagenome assembly WNFB01 (sample SAMN13153341, study PRJNA577476) | soil metagenome | isolation source: 200 cm saprolite under Douglas fir tree site 2 hole 1 | place: USA:California | collected 2015-04-18 | reverse complement strand
CGCGAGCGCGCGGCTGGCTTCGGCGATCGCCTCGACCCGCCGCTTACGCGGGTCGAAGCGGACACCCAGGACGCGCATCGCGCCCGCCGCGAAGCCCAGGAGCAGCAGCGCGACGACCCCGATGCCCTGCTCTCCGACGCGGATCACGGGTTCGCCCGCCACGTGGCCGGTCGCTGCCCACAGGGCCGCGGTCACCACGACGGTGAGCACGGCGCCCAGGATCCCGGCCTCCGGCCCGAGCAGCGCGCCGATCGCGACGGCCGGGATGACGGCGTATGCGGCCGCCCCGGCTCCGGCCGACGGCTCGGCGGCGAAGAACAGGACGACATAGCCGGCGAGGATGGCCGCGATCACGAGTGCGCTGCGGCGCAGGTGGTGCGCGTATGGGAACCGCGGGATGTGAGCGGACGCCTGCGGGGTCGGGGGCGGCGCCGCCGGCCCGTGGGGGCGCAGCGCGTCGAGGATCTGATCCATCGGCGCATCTTTGGTGATGAACACGTGCGCCCCAGCGGCGAGCGCGCGCTCGCGGACGGCGCCGTTGAGACTGAACATCACGAGCTTCGCCGATGGCACATCGGCGCGCAGCGAGGGCAAGAGGTCGATGCCCGAGCGTCCCGGCATCTCGTTGTCGATCACGATCACGTCGGGGTGGTGGCGGCGCGCCAACCGCAGCCCCTCCTCCGCGTCGACGGCTTCGCCTACGACCTCCATCGTCTCGTCCTCGCCGATGAGCGACTTGATGCCCTCTCGGACCGCGGCGTGGTCATCGATCACGAGAACGCGGGCCTTTGAGCCCGCGTCGCGGGTCGCGCGCGAATGCATCTGTTCGAGCAGCGCGCGGTCAAGGGCCCCTCCGGAGACGCGGCCACGCTCGAGCAGCACGTCTCCCAGACGCTTCGGCATCCCGCGGTCGACCAGCTCCTGCTGCTCGGCGAGCGCGGCCTCGAGCACGGTCGACTCGACCGCGCCGGCGTCGAGGAGCAGCACTCCGAGCGCCGGCGTGGGCGACGCCGCCGGGACGAGTTCGCGCATTGTGCGCATGAGATCGAGGGGCCCGAAGGGCTTGGTCACGAACGCGTTCGCCTGCGCGGCTTTCGCGCGCCGGCGCATGGCCGGGTCGTCATGCGCCGTCAGCATCACGATGGGGATCGTCGCCGTCGCCGGATCGGCCTTGAGCTCGGCGCAGACCGCGAGCCCGTCGGGTCCGGTGTCGCCGAAGGTGATGTCGAGGATCACGAGATCGGGTCGCGTCTCACGAGTTAGCGCGAGCGCCGCCTCCGCCGTCGCGGCTTCCCGCACCGACCATCCCTGGCTGGTGAGCGTGATGCGCACAAGCGAACGGAGCGAATCCGAGTCGTCCGCGACGAGCACGTTGATCGGACGTGCCGCTGGGGTCGCGGTCTTCCCTCGTTCCACCGTAAAGCCAGTCTGAACGACCGGGACAAGCCGTGGAGTGTGTTCTCGGCAGGGCCGCACCCTGCGTTCGGTGGGCGTAGTATCCCCCGTACGCGTATGGTGGAGAGTACGGGGAGCCTTCGACCAGTCCCGGCGATCGACAAGGCCGCGCGGGTCCTGCGCGCCCTCGCCGACGGTGGCCGCCCCCAGGGCATCAGCGAGCTTGCGCGTGCCCTGGACGTGTCCAAGGGGACCCTGCGCGACGTCCTGCTGACCCTGGACGCGTACGGGCTGGTCGTGCGCGACCCCGACACCCGCTTCCGCCTCGGGCCCGAGCTCCGCGCGCTGGCCGACGCCTCCACGCCGGACCTTCGGGCACTGGCGCAGCCCTACCTGGTCTCGCTGATGGAGTCCTTCGGCGAGACCGCGATCCTCGGGGTGGTCCACGACGGCAAGCTCGAGATCGCCGCGCGGGCCGAGCCCGACACCGACCTGCACATGACCGCGCCGCTCGGCCGCAGGCTGCCGCTGAACGAGGGCGCGCACGGCAACGTGATCACCAAGGGCGACGCGATCGGCTATGACGACGAGGAGCTCTTCGCCGGGGTGCGCGCCGCGGCCGCCCCGATCGTCGATGCGCGCGGTCGCAAGATCGCGTTCGTGATGGTCGTCGGCTTCAAGCAGCGCGTCGACCTGCGCACGCTGCGCCGGATCGGCGAGCGCTGCGCGAGTGCCGCGAATGCACTGTCGCGGCGTATCGGGGCGAAAGTCAACGCGGACGAGGCCGCGTCGGCATGACCAAGACGATGCTCACGCTGCGCGTGAACGGCGAGTCGCACACCGTCGCGGCCGAGCCGCACCACACGCTGCTCGAGGTCCTGCGCGAGGAGCTCGCCCTCACCGGCACGAAGCATGGCTGCGAGCTCGGCGAGTGCGGTGCGTGCACCGTCCTCATCGACGGGGTCCCGGTGCTCTCCTGCCTCACCCTCCCGCTGCAGGTCGGCGACGGCGAGATCCTCACGGTCGAGGGCCTGGCCAAGGGACCGCAGCTCGACCCGCTCCAGACCGCCTTCGCCGAGGAGGGCGCCGCGCAGTGCGGCTACTGCACGCCGGGCATGCTCCTCTCGGCTCGCGCGCTGCTCGACGCGAACCCGCGCCCCACGCGCGATGAGATCGCGCAGGCCATCAGCGGCAACCTCTGCCGCTGCACCGGCTATACCGCGATCTACGAGGCGGTCGAAAGGGCAGTACGGGGTGTCTGAGCTGAGCATCCTCGGCCGCCGCCTGCCGAAGGTGAACGCCTGGGCGCACCTTACCGGGACGGCGCGCTACGCCGACGACATCGATCTGCCGCGCATGCTGTACGGGCGCCTGCTGCGCTCGACGCGGCCGCACGCGCGCATCGTGAAGATCGACGTGTCACGCGCGCTCGCGCATCCCGGCGTGGTCGCCATCGTTACCGGCGCGGACATGCCCGAGAAGATGGGCATCATGCCGTCCACCCAGGACGAGACCGCGCTCGCGGTGGACAAGGTGCGCTACGTCGGCGAGCCGGTGGCCGCGGTCGCCGCGCTCGACGAGGACACCGCCTTCGACGCGCTCGCGCTGATCGACGTCACGTACGAGGACCTCGAGCCGATCTTCACCATCGAAGAGGCCCTGGAGCGCGAGGACGTGAAGATCCACGACGCCAGCAAGCGCGCCAACGTCTTCAAGGAGGTCCACCTCTCGTTCGGCGACCTCGAGGCCGGCTTCGCGAAGGCCGATCACGTCCGCGAGGACTGGTTCTTCTTCGAAGGCAACACGCACGCGCCGCTCGAGTCGCATGCCGCCGTGGCGTCGTACGACGGTGACGGCAAGCTCACGCTCTGGACCTGCACCCAGGTCCCGCACTACCTGCATCGCGAGCTGGAGAAGGTGCTCGGATTGCCGCGCAGTCGGATCCGCGTCATCGCAACACCGAACGGCGGCGCCTTTGGCGGGAAGAGCGACCCGTTTGGCCACGAGTTCTCCGCGGCGCTGCTCTCCATGCGCACGAAGCGGCCGGTGAAGATCACGCTCGACCGCGAGGAGGTCTTCTACGCGCACCGCGGGCGGCACCCGGTGAAGATGCGGATCAAGACCGGTGTGAAGAAGGACGGCGAGATCACCGCGGTGGAGTTCCAGAGCTACCTCGACGGCGGCGCGTACGCCTCATACGGCATCGCGACGACCTATTACACCGGCGCGCTGCTGACCGTCACGTACCGCGTGCCCGCGTACAAGTTCGACGGCGTGCGCGTGTACACGAACAAGCCGCCGTGCGGGCCGAAGCGCGGACACGGCACGACCCAGCCGCGCTACGCCTTCGAGTGCCAGCTCGACAAGATCGCGGCCGACCTCGGCCTCGATCCCATCGAGTACCGCCTGCGCATCCTGCAGCCGCCGAACACGCGCACGGTGAACGATCTGCGCATCACCTCGATGGGACTCGGTGAGTGCCTCACCGCGGTGAAGAACGCGACGGGCTGGACACGCAAGCGCGACGAGCTTGGGAGGGGAAAGGGCATCGGCGTAGCGGGCAGCGCGTACATCAGCGGGGCGGGCCTGCCGATCTACTGGAACGAGATGCCCCACTCCGGCGCCGAGATCCGGATCGACCGCGGCGGTGGCGTGACGGTGATGTGCGGCACGAGCGAGATCGGTCAGGGCTCGGACAACATGCTCGCCGCGGTCACGGCCGAGGCGCTGGGTATCTACCCCGAGGACGTCCACGTCGTTTCCGGCGACACGAGCCTCGCACCCGTCGACCTCGGCTCGTACTCGAGCCGCGTGACGATGATGGCCGGCAACGCGACGAAGAATGCCGGTCTGAAGCTCCGCGCGCAGCTGTTCGAGGTGGCCGCGGAAAAGCTGGGTGTTCCCGCGGATCGTCTGAACGCGGCGTACCGCAGGATCTACGACCAGAAGAACCCGGATGTCGCGCTGAGGTTCGTGGAGGCGGCGAATCTCGCGGAGGCGAAGTACGGGACGCTCGTCGCGGCGGGCTCGTACAAGCCGCCTGCCGGCATCGGGGGCAACTACAAGGGCGCGGGTGTCGGCCCCACTCCGGCGTACTCGTACCAGGCCGCGGTGGCCGAGGTCACGGTCGACCTCGAGACCGGCCAGCTCACCGTGGACAAGATCACCACCGCGCACGACTGCGGCCGCGCGCTGAGTCCGGTGAACGCCGAGGGTCAGGTCGAGGGCAGCGCGTACATGGGCTACGGCGAGATCGCGGTGGAGGAGCAGGTCTTCCGCGGCGGCCTGCACAAGAAGCCGAGCCTGCTCGACTACAAGCTGCCCACGAGCCTCGACACGCCGATCCTCGAAGCGATCCTCGTGGAGACGAACCCGGTGATCCCGGCGATCGCGAACGCGGTGTTCGACGCGATCGGCGTGCGCTTCGACGAGACGCCGATCACCGCGGAGAAGATCCTCGACGCGCTCGGCAAGCGCGACAACCGCGGCGTGCCGAAGGACCGGATCGGACCGACGGGACTGTGGGACGGTAAGAGCGATCCCAAACGGGCGTTGCGCAGGCTCAAGGCGAACACGGATACGCGCGAGAAGCGGCGCGCGGAAACGCCGGCCACGTAATGCTGAGGCTCCCGAAGTTCACCTACGTCGCGCCGGCCACGCTCGCGGAAGCCATCGGCCTGCGCACCGAGAACCTCGACTCGTCGATGTACGTCGCCGGCGGCACGGACGTGTATCCGAAGATGAAGCGCCGGCAGTTCCAACCAGCACAGCTGATCTCGCTCGCTGCGGTGGTGCCGAATTCGATCTCCAATGGCTCCGGGTTGACCATCGGCGCGGGCGCGACGCTCACCGAGGTTAGTGCGCATCCGAAGGTCCGCGCTGGATATCGCGCGCTGAGCGAGGCGGCCGCGCTCGTATCCACGCCGCAGCTGCGGAACATGGGCACGATCGGCGGCAACGTCTGCCTCGACACGCGTTGCAACTGGTACGACCAGTCGCTCTTCTGGCGCACGGCCGAGGGCTACTGCATGAAGACGCACGCGGAGGTGGTCTGTCGCGTCGCGCCGTCGAGCGCGCGCTGCCTCGCCGTGGCGAGTGCCGACACAGTGCCGGCGCTCATCGCGCTCGGCGCCTCCGTCAGGGTGGCGGGCCCGAAAGGCGAGCGCAGCGTCGAGTTGGCGGACTGTTATCGCGAGGACGGCATCCGGTACCTCACGATCGAGCCGGGCGAGATCGTCACAGAGATCCGGCTGCCGCCGAGCGACGGCTGGCGATCGACCTACCTGAAGCAGCGCGACCGCAACTCGTTCGACTTCCCCATCGCCGGCGTCGCCGCGGCGGTGCGTTGGGACGGTCCGGTGGTGGCCGAGGCGCGCGTGGCCATCACCGCGCTCGCGTCGCGGCCGGTCGCGGTCGACGCGAGCGCGCTCGTCGGGACAAAGCTCGACGACGACGCGATCGCCGCGGTCGCCGACGCCGCGCACAAGGCAGCGCGTCCGATGGACAACACCTCGGGCACGATCAGCCAGCGTAAGCGCGCCGCGCGCGTGTTCGCCGAGCGCGCGCTGCGCTCGCTCCGCGTATGAAATGAGGCGAGCGAGGAGCGGCTTTGCCGCGATGAGCGCGTCCACAAGAGCGGAGCGACGCGGCGAGGCGACGCGGCGAAGCTGGCGGAGCCGAGCGCGAAAAACATGACCACACCGTTCCGCGCCATCGCCGTCGTCACCGCGGCCGGATCCGCGGAACGCTTCGGCGGCCGCAAGCTCCTCGCCCCGGTCGACGGTGAGCCGCTCCTGGACCGAACCATCCGCAGCCTTCTCGATGGCGGGGTGAGCGAGGTGATCGTGGTCGTCGGCACCGACGGCCGCGCCGAGCTGGAGCGCGATGTGAACGCGATGAACGACGCGCGCGTGCGTCCGGTGGAGAACCCCGATCCGTCGCGCGGGATGTTCTCGTCGATCCAGATCGGCGTGGCCACCGCGAGCGGCGACGCGCTGCTCGTGCTTCCCGGCGACATGCCCTTCGTGCGCGCGGAGACCGTGCGCGCGGTCATCGAGAAGTACCGCGAGAAGCCGGCGATCGTCTCGCCGCGCTATCGCGGCAAGCGCGGGCATCCGGTCGCGCTGCCGCTCTCGCTGCGCGATGAGATACGCGACACGCCCGCGACCGCGAACCTCCACGAGGTCATCAAGAAGCACGCGGACCAACGTGTAGACCTCGAGGTCGATGACCCGGGGATAAACCGCGATGTGGACACCCCTGCTGATCTTTTTGACGGGCCGAGACCGGGGGTCTAACGTCCGCTTCGGTGAGCGAGGGTCCAGCCGCCGACGACGCGCGCCCTGAGGGCCCTGAGGTCAGCCGTCGCGGTCTGCTGATGAGCGCCGCTCCCATCGTCGCGTTCATCGCCCTCGAGGCGATCGGCGGCCTTGGCGCGTCGAAGCCGAACGGTCCGATCCAGGTCAAGGGGGCCGAGGGCGTCATCTACCCCGACCCGACGCTCTGCATCGGCTGCCTCACCTGCGAGGTCCGCTGCTCACAGGTGCACAAGGCGCAGGGCCTTTCCGACGTGCCGCGCATCCGCATCTTCAACGACCCGGCCACAAAGGTCGATCCGGTCGTCCAGGCCGCGTACCCGGACCGCGGCAAGTTCCACCAGGAGCCGTGCCTCCAGTGCCCGACCGCGGAGTGCCTCTACGTCTGCCCGGTCGACGCGCTGCAGGTCGATCCGAAGACCGGCGCGCGCTTCATCAACGAGGACAAGTGCGTGACCTGCGGCCGCTGCAACGAGGCGTGCATCTTCCCGGTCTCGTCCGAGACGACCGCGACGAACCAGCTCGTCTTCAACCAGCACTCGCGCATCACCTACGACCCGGACAAGGACGTGTTCGCGAAATGCGACCTCTGCTACTGGCGTGAGGGCGGCCCGGCCTGCGTCGAGAGCTGCCCGATCAACGTCCGCATCCGCCAGGGCATCATCAAGGTCGAGAGCGGCCGCATGTGCCTCGCGGCGCCGGCCTCGACGCCCGAGACCTGGGACAAGCTCCGCGCGTTCCAGACCTTCGAGGGCAGCCCTGCGCAGGGCAAGGCCTAACAGCGTGCGTGGTCTTCTCGGTCTGCTCGTGGCCCTCGCGGGCACCGCGGTCACGGGATTCGTCGTCATGACCATCGCGGGGCAGTCGGGGACGATCCAGCCGTGGAGCAACGAGCTCGGCGACGACTTCATCTTCGTGCGCGCGCTGCCCGCGGTCCTCGCGCTCGGCGTGCTCTACGGGCTCATCGGCGGATGGCTGTCGCCGGCCGGGGCGTCCGCGCGACGCGCCGACGGCGCGGTGCGGCGCTTCTCGACGACGACCGTCCTGCTGCACGCGTTGCTGATCGTCGGCTTCCTCATCGCCCTGCCGACGGGCGCATGGCAATACCTCGGCGGCATCCTCGACGTGCAGGGCCCGCTACCGACGTACCTCTATTACCGGATCCACTACATCGGCGCGGGCATCGTGCTGGTCAGCGTCTTCGCGTTCGTGACGTACTGGTGGATGACCGGTGACCGCTCCCTGTTGTTTCCGCTCGATGACTGCGCGCGCTATCTGCGCGGTTTCGCGCAGGAGCTTCCGTCGATGCTCGGTACACGCCTCGCGCAATTGCTGCGGCTCGACCTGAAGCAGCCCGCGGGATCGCCGGGCGCGTTCTCGTTCTACGAGAAGGTCTGGTCGTTCCCGACGTTCGGCTTCGGCATCGGCCTCATCACGATCACTGGGATCGTGAAGCTGCTCCGCTACGCGATCCCCATCCCCGGGCCGATCGTCTGGGCCGACTCGACGCTGCACGTCGCGGCGATGGTCATCCTCATCATCCGCATCGCCGATCACCTCCGGTACACGCTGGCGCACTGGCCACTGGTGGTCGCGATTGCGACCGGCTGGCTACCCAATCGGGTAGGTCAGACCCGAGCCGCGCCGGCCACCGGAGGCGACGAGTGAGGCGCATTGCCGGACTGCTGGCCCTCGTGTGGTGCCTGCCGAACCTGGTGGTGGCGTTCTGGATGGTCCAGGGCGCATTTGTCGCAAAGACCGCCCAGCACGAGGGGATCGTCGCGCAGGCATCGCTCCTGCTTGGGGGTCTGCTGATTGCGCTATTCACCGTGCTGCTCGCACGACAGGCTCTGCGAATGCTCGCCGCACCCGAGGCTTCGGGCGCATGATGTGACCTTGCGCACGCTGCGCGTCGTCTACCTGGCGCTGCTCGTGGGCCTGCTCAGCGTCAACGTGACCTCCGCCGCGTCGCCTATCCGCCAGCTCACCAGCACCTCCTCCACGAACGTGCGCCCCGTCTGGAGCCCAGACGGAAAGCGCATCGCCTACCAGAGCAACCGCGACGGCAGCTACCACATCTACGTGATGGACATCGACGGCGGCAACACCAAGCAGATCTCGAGCGGCTCCGACATCGATGACCGCCATCCCGCGTGGAGCCCCGACGGCAGTGCCATCGCCGTCGACTCGGGCGATTCAACGCATCGCGAGATCTTCATCATCGACGTCTCGAGCCAGCGCCGGACGCAGGTGACGAAGAGCAACGCCATCGCGAGCTTCCCGAACTTCAGTCCCGACGGAAAGCGCATCGCGTACTACGTGTACGACGCCGGGACGATGGACGTGTGGATGTCCGCGCGCGACGGAAGTGGGACCGCGCGTGTCACCACGCAGCTCGCGAGCGAGAAGAACAATCAGTGCACCTTCGCGTGCCACTCGGTGCGCTGGTCGCCCGACAGCAGCCACATCGCGTTCTCCGACGGCGACCTGTCACGCGTGCTGGTGATGTCGTCCGCGCCGTCGAGCTCACCGCAGGCGATCAGCCCCGACGGCGAGCGCAGCCACTTCCCGGTCTTCCTCGCGAACGGCCAGCTCATCTACGTGACCGAGCATCTCTCGATGGATCAGAGCTGGACCGACCTCTGGCGCCAGCAGCCCGATCCCACCGCGCAGCGCGACCAGATCGCCCAGGGCATCCTCGCGCAGGGCCCCTTCGAGTTCTCGGCCGACGGGTCGCAGCTGCTCTTCGCCTCCCCCCGCAGCGGCAACTTCGAGATCTATGCCGTGACGCTCGACGACGCCGGCAAGACCGCCCTCTCGACGAACCCGAACGCCGTCACCGTGACCCAGGCGGCGAAGGCCGGCACGCCGCTGCTGCCGGGGATGTCGCTCGAGGCGTACATCTTCATCGCCCTGGTGATCCTCGCCCTCGCCTTCGAGCTCGCGTACCGGATGCTCAAGCGCCGCCGCGCTCGCGTCGTCGCCCGCTAAGCCTTCTCTTCCTCATCCCGGCCGCGCAGGAGCTCGCGCCGTGTCTTCGGAGCGCGCCGTTCTTCTTCTTTGCGCTGCTCCTCGGCGCGCCAGGCCGCGCGCTTTGGCGAATTCGCGGCCGGGTCCACCGAGGCGGCTGGGTTCTCCGCCGACGATGCGGGCGCACCCGCGGCCGGCGGAGTGGCCATCGCCGCGAGGTCGGACCGCAGCGACGCGAGCTCGTCGAGGATCAGCCCGAGCTCGCTGGCGTGCAGCTCCTTGAACGAGCGGATCTGCTGCTCCAGCCGCGCGACGCGCGTCTCGAGCTTGCGGCGGATCGCCTCTTCCATCACAGCCTCTCCATCCCGCGGTGGGTCACGATGTTCGGCGCGCTCGGGTCGGCCTTCTCCGCGAGGATCACGTCGCCGCGCGCGATCTCGCGGAGCAGCTGCTCGGCGCTATCGGCCGCGCTCTGCCGCGTCGTGACGAAGAGGAACGCGTCGCCCAGCACCGCCTCCGCACGCCCGCGCAGCTCCGGAGCCACGACCACGAGATCGTAGTGCGGGGGCATTTCCTCGAGCGGTTCGAGGCGCACGCGGATCTTCAGCCCGGCCTTGTTGACCGCGTGCTCGAAGCGCCGGAAGACCTGGAGCCACGATGTCGGCAGCTCCTCGCTGAACGCGCAGACGATCGTCGCGATGACCCGCGGACCTCGCGTCACTACCATTGCGAAAGATGATGGACGACAAAGCCTCGCGCGACATCGCCACGCGCGCGGCCTTCCGCGCTGGGCCGCTCGCCGTGGCTCGGGCCGGGGACCCCGGTTCGTTCAGCTGGCGGGGCCGGCGCGACGCGATCGTCGGCGCGGCGGTCGAGGTCCAGGACCTGCTTGTGAACATCCTCCGCCAGGAGTGCCCCGGGGACGCGATCCTGACCGAGGAGGGCCCCGAGGACGAGACGATCGACGTCAGCGCCGAGCGCCTGTGGATCGTCGACCCCATCTGCGGCAGCCTCAACTTCGCGATGGGCATCCCGTTCTTCGCCATCTCGCTGGCGCTGCGCGTGAACGGCGATCTGCGCGTCGGCGTGGTGTACGACCCGATGCGCGACGAGATGTTCTCGGCCCAGGTCGGGCAGCCGGCGACGCTGAACAACACCGACATCAACGTGCGCGCGGTCTCGCTCGGGCCGGAGTTCTGGGAGCAGGCCTGGGTCGGCGCCGACCTCCCGCACGACGGGCCGGTGCTCGACGAGGCCCTGCGCGTCTACACCATCACCTCGCGGGACGTCCAGCATCACGTGGTCCTCGGCTCGCCCGCGCTCGGGATCTGCTACGTCGCGTGCGGGCGGCTGCACGCGTACTGGAACCTCGATGCGCGTCCATGGGACGTGGCTGCCGCCGGTGTGATCCTCCGCCAGGCCGGCGGTCACATCACCGATGCCGACGGCGGTTCGTGGCTGCATTCGAGCGGCACGTACGTCGCGGCCGAGAACGTCTCGCAGAACTGGGCGCTCAAGACGATCAAGATGGTGCGCGAGCAGACGAAGAATCGCGCAGCCAAAGCCGAGTGGATCCTGGGCTGACCATCGGCACCTTGATTCGTCCACCGCGTTTGGCGACGGCTGCCCTCGTCGCGCTCGTCATGAGCCTCGTCGCCTGCGGCTCGCCGCCGCCGCCACCGGCCGCGGCGAGTGGCCCGACGTCCAGCGCCGAACGTTTCCAGGCGACGACCTGGACATTCGACCAGGACTCGGTGGGTGGACTTCCCGCCGGTGCCGCCGCGTTCACCGGTCAGTGGTCCGTGCGCACAGAGCAAGGGACGCCAAGCGCGCCGAACGCGCTGTGCCAGACGGCGTCGGCGGACTACCCGGCGATGCAGCTATCGAACGAATCGCACAAAGACATGTCCGTGACGGCACAGGTCAAGCCGATCTCGGGCCGCACCGACCAGGCGGCGGGCGTGCTGCTGCGTATCAGGGACGCGAAGAACTACTACATCGTGCGGGCGAACGCGCTCGAGGGCAGCGTCGTCATCTTCAAGTACGTGGAGGGGAGCCGCAGCGAGATCAGGAGCGGCGCCGTCAGCGTCGCATCAGGGGTCTGGCAGCAGCTGCGCGGCGAGGCGATCGGCACGACCCTGCGTGGCTACCTGGGCGGCAAGCTGATCGTCGAGGCGACGGATGCGACATTCAGTGAGGGCCGAGCGGGTCTGTGGACAAAGGCCGACTCCGTGACCTGCTTCGACGACGTCGTGCTCGCGCCGGTCGGTGGTCAATAGACGCCGGTCTGACGCCGCGGCTCTCGCTCGCGCAGATAGCGCGCTACTTCTTCCGGCTGGGCGCGCTCGGATTCGGTGGCCCCATCGCGCTCGCGGGCTACATGCAGCGCGACCTGGTCGAGCGGCGACGGTGGTTCACGCAGGAGGAGTACCTGCAAGGGCTGGCGGTGTCACAGACGCTCCCCGGTCCGCTCGCGGCCCAGCTGGCGATGTGGCTCGGCTACGTGCGCCGCGGCTTCTGGGGCGCGGTCGCCGCGGCGCTGCCGTTCATCCTGCCGCCGTTCGTGATCGTCAGCGTCGTCGCCGCGCTGTACGTCGAGTTCCGCGGCACCACCGTCATTCAAGCGCTCTTCTACGGGATCGGGCCGGCGGTGATCGCGCTCATCCTGCGCGGTGCGTGGAAGCTCCTGCGCGTGAGCATCAAAGAGGACCGCCGACTCTGGGCGATCTTCGGCGTCGTCGCTGTAGTGACGTTCCTCGTGCGGAGCGAGGTCGCCATCCTGTTCCTCGTCGCCGGGCTCGTCGGCGTGGTGCTCTTCGCGCCGGGATGGCTCCTCCGGCGCGTGCCGACCGCGCCTGCGCTCGTGCCGGTGTGGCTCGGCTCGCTCCTGTCGGCGGCGCCCACAAGCGATCCGAATCTGCTCCTGCAGCTCGGGATCTTCTTCTTCAAGGCCGGCGCGTTCACGTTCGGCTCGGGCCTGGCGATCGTCCCGTTCCTGCAGCAGGGCGTGGTGCGCGACTTCGGGTGGCTGAGCGAGCGTGAATTCCTCGACGCGGTGGCCATGGGCATGATCACGCCGGGGCCGGTCGTGATCACCGCGGTGTTCGTCGGCTACCTCGTCGCCGGCCTCGCCGGCGCGACCGTCGCCGGCGTCGGTGTGTTCCTGCCGCCGTTCCTGATGGTCGTGCTCTTCGCGCCGTGGATCATCCGGTTCCGAAAGCATCCCGCGGTCGTCGGGTTCACCCGCGGCGCGACCGCGGCGGCCGCCGGCGCGATCGTCGGCGCGGCGGCGGTCATCGCGACACAGGTGCTGGTGGACATCCCGACGCTGGCGATCTTCCTCGTCGCGCTCGCCGCGGTGTGGTCCGCGAAGGTCCCGGAGCCGCTGCTGGTGTCCGTCGCCGGGATCGTGGGCTTCGCGGCGTTCGCGCTCCGCTGAGCGCTATTTGACGACGATCTTGCCGGTCATGTGCTCGACGGTGTGGAAGCTGCAGATGTAGGCGTACTCGCCCGCCTTGGTGAACGTGAAGGTGAAAAGGTCCCCGCGGTTCATCGGGCTGTTCGAGCGGAACGAGCCGTCCGCCGCGACCACGTCGTGTTTCGCGTCCCCCGCCACGATCTCCCACGTCACGCTCGCGCCGACGGCGACGGTGATCTCGTCGGGCGCGAAGTAGTTGTCGCCCATGGTGACCTTGCCCGAGAGACCCGGGGTCGGGACGGGGGTCGGCGTGGGCACCGGGGTCGGTGTTCTGGTGCCGGCGGGCGCGAGCGTCGCCGCGTTGGTCGCGGTGACCGGGGCCGTCGGCGAGCACGCGGCGGCGAGGAGGCCCAGGGCGCACAGCATCGCGCAAACAGAAGGGCGGCGACCTGCGTCGCCGCCCTTCGTGCTTGCGTGCCGATGCGTACGGCTCAGTTGTTTCCCATCGCGTCGAGCAGCGTGCGCTCGATCAGGCCCGCGGCAACGTCGACCTTGTACGCGTTGAGGCTCATCGGACGAGCCACGGTGCGGATCTGCGCCGCGGCCGCCTTCGCCGTCGCCTTCACGTCCTTGCCCTTGAGGGCGTCCTCGACGACCTTGGCGCGGTACGGGACCGGCGACACGCCACCGAGCACGACGCGTCCGTCCTTCCAGTTCGGGCCATCGAGCGTGAACGAGATGGCGACACTGGTGAGGGCGAAGTCGTACACCTGACGGTCCTTGAGCTTCGACCATCCGAACTTCGTTCCGGAGGCCGGCGCGGGGATGGTGACGTGGGTCATGAACTCGCCCGGCTTGAGGATGTTCTCGCGGAGCACATCCACGCGCGGGCCGGTGAAGTATTCGTCGAACAGGACCGTCTTGTCGCCGTTCACGCCGGTGATCTTCGCTGAGGCGTTCAAGGCCATGAGAGCGGTCGCAGTGTCCGACGGGTGGACGATGTAGCAGAGCTCGCCGCCGATGATCGCGTGGTAACGGTTGTCACCGGTCACGGCGTAGCAGAAGTCGCCACCCTTCTTGTAGCAGTTGAAGTCCTCACCACGGAAGAACCAGCAGCGCGGCCGCTGGTTGATGTTCCCGCCGAGGGTGCCGAAGTTCCGGATGAGCGGCGACGCCACGCTGAGCGCCGCCTGCGAGAGAAGGCCGAACTTGTCCTGGACCGTCTTGTGGTCGATCACGTCCGACAGGGTCGTGGCAGCGCCGATGGTCAGTGACCCACCGCTCTCGCTGATGCCCACGAGCTCCTTGATCGTCGTGATATCCACGAGGACGTCCGGTAGCGCGAGGCCCTTGCCGTGGACCCAGTCCTTCATCAGGCCGCCGATGAGATCGCTCCCACCGCCGACAACCCTCGCCGTCTTGGTCGAGTTCGCCTTCAGGAGGTCTACGGCTTCTTTGATCGATGTCGCGTCGTAGAGCTCGAATGCTCTCATCTCATATCCCTCCCTTAGCTTCCCTTCAGTGCGGCGAGCAGCTTGTCACGAGTGAGTGGCATGTCGGTGACCCACGCACCGACCGCGTTGTAGACCGCGTTGACGACCGTGGGCGCGGGCATCGCCATGGGCGGCTCGCCCAGACCGTGGCCGCCGAAGGTGCCGTAGGCCTTGGGGTGCTCGATGATGATGACCTCGGCCAGCGGCGCGTCCTTGATCGAGAGCGGCCGGTAGTCGAGCAGGTTCGGGTTGAGCGGAAGTCCGGTGGCCTTGTCGATGAGCAGCTCCTCCGTGAGGACCGCACCGAGGGCCATGACCAGACCACCTTCGATCTGCTGGCGGATCGAGAATGGGTTGAACGCCTTGCCGACGTCGTGGGCCGCGACGTAGCGCGTGACCTTGACGGTCCCGGTCACGGTATCGACCTCGACCTCTGCCGCAGCCGCGCCGAGAGCGACTTGCTCCCAGTTGGTGGGCTGCAGATAGTTCGCCACTCCGACGATCGCGGTGGCCTTGAACTGCACGATGTCCGAGAGGCCCAGGGTCTGCTTGGGATCGCTCTTGACGAAGACTTTGCCGTCGACCAGGTCCAGGTCGGCCGTGGTGACCCGCGTCGCCGAGCTGGCCTTGGTGAAGTTGTCGTTGAACTTCCTGGCGCCCCAGTCCAGCGCCTGGTTGCGGGCGTCGATGCCCGCCTCGTACATGCCCCGGCCACCGGTGTTGGTCATGCGGCTTCCGTTGGTGCCGCCGCTGTCGGTGGTGTTATCCGTGTCGATGTACGGCGTGATCGTGATCTGGCTGAGCGTCACGCCGAGCGCCTCGGCCGCGACCATCACCATGTTGGTCCGCTGGCCGGAGCCGATGTCCGTGACACCGGAGACCGCCTGGACGCTTCCGTCGCTGTTGATGATCACCTGACCCGTCGAGGGGTTACTGCCGGCGCCGTGGCTGCACAGGTGCGCCGCCATACCGATGCCGTGGTAGACGCCGGGGCGGACCAGCTTGGTCTTTGGCGCATGCCACACCTTGGTCCAGTTGATCGTGTCGCGGACCGCGGTGATGCAGTCGCGGATGCCGGGGTTGCTGAACGGCTTCTTGGTGTCCGGATTCCCGACCTCGTTGAGGTTCTTCAGCCGGAACTCGATCGGGTCCATGCCGATGGCGTACGCCGCCTTGTCCATCGTGGTCTCGAGGGCGAACGTGCCGTTCGGGTGACTCACGCAGCGGTACGGGCCCGACTTGTAGCTGTTGGTCATGACGTCGACGGCCTCGAGCCGCAGGTTCGGGATCACATACAGGTCCTGCATGTTGACCCACGACCCGTTGGCCGCGCTCGCGCGCTGCGCGCCGACGTTGGCGATGACCTTGAACTGACCGAACTGGATCTTGCCGTCCGAGTTGACGCCCATCTTCATCTCGTTGCGGAACTCGTTGCGGTGCGTCCGCGTGACGAAGTCCTCGTAACGGGTGTAGTTGTTCTTGATCGGACGCTGGGTGATCTTCGAAAGGATCGCGGCGTGCACCTCGGAGAGGTCGATGCCGCTGCGGTAGCCGTAACCGCTGCCCAGGTAGCCGGTCTGCGTCACCCGCACCTTGTTCTGCGGGATCTTGAGGGCCTGCGACAGACCGGACCGCGTGCCGTGCGCGTGCTGGTTGGTATACGTGACGTTGAGCTTGTCGCCGTCCCAGTACATCAGCGAGTTGGTGATCTCGAGAGCGACGTGCTGCTCGACGGACTTGTGCGCCACGTTGTCGACGACCTTGTCGGCCTTGGCGTTGTTCGGGTCGCCGCGCACCAGCGGCGCGGTGATCGCGATGGTCGTGCCGTCGAGGGTGCTGGTGAACTGCTTCGGGGTCGACGACTTCATCGCCTCGAGCATGTCGAGTGAGGCCGGAAGGACCTCGTATTGGACGTCGATCGCGCGCATGGCCTCGTCGCCGATGTGCTCGCTGGTGGCGGCGATGACCGCGATCGGCGCACCGACCTCGAAGACCTCCTCACTGAAGAGGAAGCGTGTCGGCTGGGCCGAGCCGAGGAAGACGTCCTGGTACTCCTTCGGCAGGTTCCCGCGGTGCAGGATCTTGACGACGCCGGGGATCTTCTCCGCGGCCGTCGTGTCGATCGACTTGATCTTCGCGTGCGGGTACCGGCTCCGGAGCGTGCGCATGAAGAGCATGCCGTTCATCCGCAGGTTCTCGGTGTACGTGCCCTGGTTCGTGACGATGCCGTATCCCTGGATCCGGGCGATGTCGGTGCCGATGACGCGGAACGGACGGAAGACCGGGATCTCGGTGTTGGTGGCGCCTTCGCGACCACCACCCGGGAGCTTCTCCCCGTACTGCGCGATCACGGCGGCGACGGTCTCGGATTGCTCGCCGACCATCTCCTGCCAGGCCGGGTCCTGCGAGAGCTCGTACCACTGGGAGTCGGTGAGGCTCGCCGCGTAGGCGGGATCTTGGACGACGCGTACTGCTTCGATGTGTGCCATCTCTTCCCCTCCTACCTGACGGCGTGGCCGAGATCGGACAAGATGCCGCGCACCTTGGTCTCGTCCAGCTTGGCCGGGTCCCACTTGATCGTGATGCTGCGCTCGCTGCCGTCGACGCCCAGAATGCCGTCGCGCTTCGCAAGCTGTGCCTTGAGAGGATCGAAGTCCTCGATCGTCCCGAGCGGGGTGGCGAAGGTGAATTCCTTTGAGACGCCGGCGGCACCCGGTGCCGCTTCCGCGCCGACGGCACTCACGACGATCGCCTGCGCGAGATGCGTGACCTTCTCGCCGCGCATCTCGGCCGCCGCGGTGTTGACCGACTGGTAGATCTTCGCGTACTCGCCGCACCGGCAGATGTTGCCGGCGAGGCCTTCCTGGATCTGCACGGTCGTCGGCTTCGGGATCGCCGTGAGCAGCGCGACCGTCGACATGATGAATCCGCGCGTGCAGATGCCGCACTGGAATCCACCGTCGAGCCAGAACGCGCGCTGCACCGGGTGCAGCCCGGCGAGGCCGGGTCCGGTCGGGAGGCTCGCGACGGTCGTGATCTTCTGACCACGGCCGAGCCGCGCGCTGATGACGGTGCAGCCGTTCACCGGCTTCCCGTCGACAAGTACGGTGCATGCGCCGCACTGCGCGCGATCGCAACCGAGGTTGCTGTTCGAGAGACCGAGCTGGAAGTTCATCGTCTCCCAGAGGCTCTCGCGGTTGTCGACGATGACGTCGTGCTTCTGCCCGTCGATGTTCAGCTGAACGCGTCGCATCGTCGCCGGGACGGTTGTGCTGACGTTCGTCGTCGTGGATGTGGTCCCGGGGTTGACCGCGTTGTTGATCGCAACGCCGCCGCCGATGACCACGCCGGCTGTGGCTGCGCCGGCTCCAGCGCCGATGAGGAAGTCGCGTCGCGTGACGTGGAATCCCTTGTCCTTTGACTGTGCCTTGTCAGTTACCGGGCCTGGATCTGTGCCACCCGATTCTCCCAACGGAACACCCCCATTTGCCTTACCTCGTGCGATGCCAGCGCCAGCCTAGCAGCGACGCAAAGCGGCGTTTGGTCGCTCTTCTGGTCAGACCAGCGGTCTAATGGACCAAGGGACACCCATATTTTGTTGGTTCGGTCCTGCTGATCGCGCTGAAGCGCCGAGCGTCGTTACGTACGACGACCGCCGAGCATCACGTCGGCCTATTCTCAGATCGAGATGCGTGAGGTTTACGCGCGAATGGCCGAGCTCGAGCGCGAAGGTCGCCGCTTTGCGGTCTGCACGGTGGTCCGGACCATCGGCAGCACTCCGCAGGTGGTCGGCGCGAAGCTCCTGGTGGACGATCTCGGCCGGCTCACGGGCACGCTTGGCGGAGGTTGCGTCGAGGGCGACGCCTTCGTCGAAGCCAAGCGAGTTCTCTCGACAGGCGATACGTCGTTACGTGAGTACGAGCTCACCGAGGACCTCGCGTGGGACACCGGGCTGGTGTGCGGCGGGACGATGTGGATCTCGATCGAGCCCGGCGAGCAGGCGCTGCGACTCGGCGGACGCGATCTCCTCGGCGATGTGCTCGCGGCATCGTCGGGCGGAAAGCCAGTCGCGCTCGCGACGCTCTTCAGGAAGCACGGCCACGACATCGAGGCGAGCGGCAAGCTGTTCATCGAGACCGACGGCGCGGCGCACGGCAGCATCGGTGCCCTCGACCCTTCGGCGCGCGATGCCGCACTTGACGCGCTCCGTCAGGGCAGCGCGCGGACCATCACGCTCGACAGCGATCACGAGCTCCTGGTCGAACCGGTGCTCGCGAAGCCGCGCCTCGTCCTCGCCGGTGGCGGTCACGTGGGTCTCGCGATCGCGAAGATGGCCGCGATGCTCGAGTACGAGGTCACGGTCGTCGATGATCGCCCCGAGTTCGCGTCTCGCGAGCGCTTCGGCCCGGGTATCGACGTCGTGCGCATGGATATGGTCGACGCGCTCCGCACGCTCCCCATGGGCTGGAACACATTCATCGTGATCGCTACGCGCGGCCACAAGCTCGACGCGTCGTGCCTGCGCGAGGCGGTGAAGCGCGAGGCCCGGTACGTCGGCCTTCTCGGCAGCCGGCGTAAGACCGTGCTCATCGCGAAGATGCTGCGCGACGAGGGCGTCGCGGAAGAGCGGATCCGCGCGGTGCACGCGCCGATCGGCCTCGACCTCGGCGGCCGCACCCCCTCGGAGATCGCGCTCAGCGTGCTAGCCGAGCTCTCGATGGAGCGCCACGGCGGCAGTGGCCGCGCGCTGCGTCTGTCTGACGAGGTCTTCGCGCGAACGCTCGCGACGCCCTGATCCCACACAGCGAGCGGCTCGACCTCCCGGTCCTCGACGCACGGCTCCTCGACGCGCTGATCGCGCGCGATCGCGCCGCGGTCCGGCGACTCGTCGCCTATTCCATCCCGACCGATTTCCCTGACCACGACCAGCGTGAGTTCCTGCGCTTCCGCCGCAGCCAGCTCGCCGCCGACCCGGCGCGTCTGCCTTGGTCGGTGCGCGCGATGGTCCTGCGGGGTGAGGACCGGATGGTCGGCTATGTGAATTTCCACGGCGCGCCGGGCGTGAACGACACCGGGACCGAGGGTGCGCTGGAGCTCGGTTGGACGGTGTTCCCGCGGGACCAGAAGAACGGCTACGCCACGGAGACGGCGCTGGCGCTCATGGACTGGGCCAGGCAGACACACGGCATCCGGCACTTCATCTCGAGCACGACGCCCGCCAACGCGGCCTCGCTGCGGGTCCACGAGAAGCTGGGGTTCGCCCGAACGGGCGAGATGGTCGAGGGGGAAGTGATCTTCGAGCTGCGCGTGTAACGGTCGGGCGCTAGAAGCTGCTGGCGCTGGCGGAGGCGCTGGCGACGGCGACGAGCGCCAGGGCGGCGACCGTCGCCAGGTAGAGAAGGAACCGGCCGAGCTTCACGACTCCACCAACGCGACCTAGGGCTTTCTGTTGCGATGGCTGATCTCGTTGACGTCCTGCGGGTGCGGTAGCTCTCCTTCCGGCTTGTCGCTCGGCGCCGCCGGGCTGCCCCGGCGCTTCGGGCTGATCCCCTGCTCCTGCTCGGCGGGACGCTCGGACTCGAGACGCTCCTTCTTATCCATAGCGTCAGCATGCGCACGGGGCGTGCCAGCCTTACTGCGGTGGGCTGCGCCACTCCGGGGGTTCGTCGTCCTCCAGCTCCGCGGGGTCGATCTCGCGGCCTTCGGAGTCGCGCAGGCGCGTGACTGGTTCGGTGGCCATGCGGTAGAGACGCCAGATGGCCGCGATGCCCAGCACGCCGATACCGACGACCGCGAGCCAGACCGGGTCGATGACGAGGTTCCAGATCCGGATCATCTACAGACCATTCAGGATCCGGCGCGCGGTGCCGCTGAAGATCGCGTCCTTCTGTTCCCGCGCGATCTCCAGGCCTTCGATGCTCGTCACGCTGCGCTCGATCGACCCGAGCAGGTGCGGGTAGTCCGAGCCCATCACCAGATGGTCCGCGCCGACCTGCTCGAGCGCGAGACGCAGCGACGGCGTCGAGAACGAGACGGTGTCGTAATAGAGCCGTTTCAGGTACACGCTCGGCAGCTCGTCGATGTTCGCGCGGCACTCCGCGAAGTCGCGCCAGCCGTTGTCCAGGCGCTCGAAGAGGTACGGCACCGCGCCGCCGAGGTGGCCGAGGATCCAGCGGATGCGCGGCAGCTGCTGGAACACGCCCGCGTAGCAGAGCCGCGCGACGGCGAGCGTCGTGTCGAAGGGGAAGCCGATGATCGGGCCGAGGACGTACTCCGAGAACGCCTCGGCGTTCGCCGGGATCATCGGATGGACGAAGACGCAGACGCCGCGGCGGTCGCACTCCTCGAAGAACGGGCGGTACCGAGCGTCGGTGAGCGCGC